>Ga0187865_1000438_pt1 | contig 58101 bp, 55 predicted proteins | sample June2016WEW_11_1_2_FD_132989 | JGI IMG/M metagenome (GOLD analysis project Ga0187865, IMG submission 132989) | Peatland microbial communities from SPRUCE experiment site at the Marcell Experimental Forest, Minnesota, USA - June2016WEW_11_100 | ecosystem: Environmental > Terrestrial > Soil >... | reverse complement strand
TCCACCAAGGTCCTGGCCGGGATGGACCGCCTCTACACCCGCGACGACTACATGCGCCGCATCGAGTGGCTCAAGACCGCCAGGCGCAGCTACGCCATCACCACCGACATCATCGTCGGCTTCCCCGGCGAGACGGAGGAAGATTTCGAGCGGACGCTCGACCTGCTCGACCAGGTGCAGTACGACTCGCTGTTCAGCTTCAAGTACTCGCCGCGCCCCAATACGGCCGCGCTCGCCATGGGAGATCAGGTTTCGGGCGAAGAGAAGCAGCGGCGGCTGGTCATCGTCCAGGAGAAGCAGCGCGCCATTCAGATCCGGCGCAACGCTTTGCTCATCGGCGCCATTCGGGAGGTGCTGGTGGAAGGCCGCAACCCGGCGCTCGGCCAGTGGATCGGCCGGACCTCCGATAACCGTACCCTCAACTTCACCGTAGCCGGTTCCAACAGCCACAATCTGGTGGGAAAGTATCTTTCGGTGCGCGTCACACGCTCCGGCCCGAACTCCTTGGTGGGCGAAAGTGTATCTGTGGTGTAATGAAAACGGGGAGAGAGCGCCATGGAAATCGAAATGAAAATTCGCGGGCTCATGATGGATCCCGTCACCAACACACCCATCGTCATTTTGAAGGACCTCAATGGCAACGCGGTGCTCCCCATCTGGGTGGGCGTTTATGAGGCCAATGCCATCGCCCTCGAAATCGAAAAGGTCGCGACACCCCGGCCCATGACCCACGACCTGATCAAGAGCCTGCTGCTGGGTCTGAACACCGGCCTGCACAAGGTGGTGGTGAGCGAGTTGAAGGACGACACCTTCTATGCCGTGATCTGGCTGGACCGCGACGGCGAATTGATCAGCGTGGATTCGCGCCCCAGCGACGCCCTGGCCCTGGCCCTCCGGCTGGACTGCCCCATTTACGTGGAAGAGGGCGTCCTGAAATCCACCAAGCTGGCGTCGACGGTTTCCGACAAAGTCAATACCGAAGAGATGCGCCGCTGGCTCGAGGGCCTCAACGACGAGGACCTGGGCCGCTATAAGATGTGAACTGGGCCTCGCTCCCCATCTCGCGCGCCTGCCCGCGATACCGATGACACTCGACCAACAACTGAGCTACCTGCTGAAAGGGATGGCGGAGATCATCCGCGAAGAAGACTTGCGCGAGCGGCTGACCGAGGCCGCCAGGAAGGGGCGGCCGCTGCGCGTCAAAGTGGGTTTCGATCCCACCGCTCCCGATCTGCACCTGGGCCACACCGTCATCCTGCGCAAGATGAAACATTTCCAGGACCTGGGCCACACCGTCATCTTCCTCATCGGCGATATGACCGCCATGATCGGCGATCCCTCCGGGCGCAATGTGACGCGCCCGCCCATGACGCGCGAGGCCATCGCCCGGAACGCCGAAACCTACAAGGCGCAGGTCTTCAAGATCCTCGATCCTCGCAAGACCGAAGTCCGCTTCAACAGCGATTGGCTCGAGCCGCTGAAGTACATGGACCTGGTCCGCCTCTTCTCGAAGTACACCGTGGCGCGCATCCTCGAGCGCGACGATTTCGCCCAGCGTTACAAGGAAGGCGTCCCCATTTCCATGCACGAGTTGATGTACCCGCTGGCGCAGGCCTACGATTCCGTGGTCCTGGAGTGCGACGTCGAGATGGGCGGCACCGACCAGAAATTCAATCTGCTGGTAGGCCGAGAGATCCAAAGGGATTTCGGCCAGCCGCCGCAAATCGTCGCCACCTTGCCCATTCTCGAAGGTCTCGACGGCGTCAACAAAATGTCCAAGTCGCTGGGGAATTACATCGGGATCACCGAGCCGCCCGAGGTCATGTTCCGCAAGGTGATGCAGATCGGCGACGAGCTGATGTTCCGCTACTACGAGCTGCTCACCGACAAGAGCATGGCCGAAATTGCCGCCATCCGCGCCGGCATGCATCCCATGGAGGCCAAGCTGGAGCTGGCCAGGCTGATCGTCACCGACTTTCACTCGGCGGCCGAAGCCGCGCGCGCGGCCGAGGTGTTCAACGCCGTGGTGCGCCGCAAGGAAGTGCCCGCGGACATTCCCACCGTGCCACTGCCCGAGGGCGTGCGCGCGGCCAACGGCATCCGCGTGGACAAGCTATTGGCTAAGATCGGACTGGCGGAATCGGTGAGCGACGCGGTGCGCAAAATCAAAGCCGGCGCCGTCGAGATCAACGGCGAGAAGGTGAAGGACCTGGCGCTGCCCAGCCCACCCGCCGAACTGGTCGTCCAGGCAGGCAAGAACTGGCGAAAAGTTACCCTATGACATGATTGGCGTGGCCGACAACCTGGCGCTGGCGGTGGATTCCATCCGCGCCCACAAATTGCGCGCCTCGCTCACGGTGCTCGGGTTGACCATGGGGGTCGCCACCCTCATCACCGTCATGACCCTGGTGCAGGGCGCCAATGTCTACGTCGAACAGAAGATCGCCAACTTGGGCACCAACGTCTTCCGCATTGCGCGCATGCCCTTTGTGGTGACCGATTTCACGCTCCTCACCAAAGCCCAGCGCAACCGCTATCTTTACCCCGACGACATGCAGGCGCTCGCCGAAGCCTGCCGCAGTTGCCAACTGGTGGGCGCCTCCATCAGCAGCAGCGCCACCCTCCGTTACAAAGACCACGAGCTCGACGACGCCACCATGTACGGCTACACGCCCACCATGGCGGATATCGACACCCGCACGGTCCAACTGGGGCGCTACTTCACCGAGGTGGAAGACCGCCATGCCGCGGAAGTCTGCCTGATTGGCGACCGCCTGGCGCAGGAGTTCTTTCCCGACGCCGATCCCATCGGCCGCGTCGTTCGCGCCGGCGCCGCCGAGTTCACCGTGGTGGGGACCTTCGAGCGCATCGGATCGGTGCTCGGCCAGGACCAGGACAATTTCCTGGTGGTCCCGCTGCGAACCTACCTCAAGCTGCGCGGCCAGCGCAATAGCCTCACGCTGCAAGTCAAAGCGGAAGGCGGCGAACAGGTCTTCGACCGCGCGCAGGACGAGGCCCGCCGCATTCTGCGCGCCCGCCGCCACGTGCCGCCCGGAAAGGACGACGATTTCTACATCGGCACCGCCGACACCTACATTTCTCTGTGGCAGAGCATCAGCTCGGCGTTCTTCACCGTCTTCGTGATGATCAGCTCGATTTCGGCCGTGGTGGGAGGCATCGTGATCATGAACGTGATGCTGGTCAGCGTCACCGAACGGACCAAGGAGATCGGAGTCCGGCGCGCGGTCGGCGCCACCCAGCCGGACATTCTGCACCAGTTCCTGGCCGAGAGCGTGCTGCAATGCCTGGCGGGCGGGACCATCGGCGTGTGGGCCGGATTCGGCTGTGCGCTGGCGCTTCGCCGGCTTACCGAGTTTCCCGCGGCGGTCCAGGGTTGGGTTGCTGTGCTGGGCGTGGTTTTGAGCTCCATGATTGGTTTGTTCTTCGGAATTTATCCGGCCGTGAAGGCCTCCAAGCTCGACCCCGTGGTAGCGCTTCGGACGGAGTGAAACATGACGCGCGCCGATCTCAAAGAGAACCTGCTGGTGGCTCTCGACACGCTGCGGACCCGCAAGGTCCGCTCCGGCCTGACCATTCTGGGCATCGTCATCGGCGTGACCAGCGTGATTTCAGTGGCGGCCATCATAGACGGATTGAACGGCTACATTCTGAATCGCATCCGTTCCTTCGGGTCGCGGACGCTGTTTCTGACGCGCATCCCCGCCGGTTACACCGGAATCGGGCGTCTCCCGCAGAACATCCGCATGAGGAAGTACCTGGAGATTTCCGACGCGCAGTATCTCAAGCAAAACGTGCCGGGGCTGGATATCTCGGCGGCCTTCGCGCAGCGCATCAACTTCGGAACGTCGCCCGACTCCATCCGCTACGCCAACGAGCACGTCGAGCGTCTCATCATCCGCGGTACCCAGCCGGAGTACGCCGCCGCGCTTCCGCTGTTCACGACCGCCAGCGGCCGTTACATTTCCGAGTTCGACGAAGAGCACGCGCGCAACGTCGTGGTGATCGGAGACGCCATCGCCAATTCGCTGTTTCCGAACACCGACCCCATCGGCAAGGAGGTGCGTCTGAACGGGCGGCTTTACGAGGTGATCGGTGTCTTCGAGAAGGATCCGGGAATGTTCGGCGGCTTCGGCGTCGATCAGTTCGCGTGCATCCCGCTCTCCAACTTTCACAAGAACTTTCCCGACATCCGCGATATTTTTCTGATCGTCACCGTGCGCGAAGACGCCGACTTGGCGGATGTCCGAAACCGGGTCATCGAAGCCATGCGCCGGCGGAGGCACGTGCCGCACCGCGCGGAAAACGATTTTGACGTGGCCGACGCCGACTTCTTCAGCAATCTGTGGAACCAGCTCACCGGCGCCATGGTGTTGCTCACCGGCGTCATCAGCTCCATCGGCCTGCTGGTGGGCGGCATCGGGGTCATGAACATCATGTTGATCTCGGTTACCGAGCGGACGGGGGAGATCGGCATCCGCAAAGCCATCGGCGCGCGCAAGGCGGATATTCGCGCCCAGTTTCTGCTGGAGGCCATCACGCTCTCGGGAATCGGCGGGGTGGTTGGCATCCTGGCCGGCGCTGCCATTTCGTTCGCCGTGCGCACGCTGGCGGGCATTCCCGCGACGGTATCGCCGTTTTGGGTGATGCTCGGCGTGGCCATCGCCGTCGGCGTGGGCCTGTTCTTCGGCTACTACCCGGCGAACCGCGCCGCCAACCTCGATCCCATCGTCTGCCTGCGCTACGAGTGAGAGAAGGTGGGGCAGGCGGTGCCGCCTGCCAACTTGCCCCGTCAAAACGTGCGAAATTGAAAATAGAGTGCGAAAGCTCTTCTACTGGAAGCTGAAGCGCCGCGAGATCAAGCTCGGCGAGCGCACCGTCCTGATGGCGGTGTTGAACGTCACGCCGGATTCCTTTTCCGACGGCGGCAAGTACTCCGATCCCGACCGCGCTTTTGCCCGCGCCCTGGAGCTCGAGGAGCAGGGAGCCGACATCGTCGATATCGGCGCGGAATCCACCCGGCCTGGCTCGGCGCGCATTTCCTCCGCCGAAGAGATGCGGCGGCTCATCCCCGTCCTCAAGCGCTTGAAGGACCGCTTGAGCATCCCCGTTTCCGTGGACACCTACAAGGCTGAGGTGGCGGAGCGCGCCCTCGATCTCGGGGTCGAGATCATCAACGATCCCTCCGGCCTCACCTTCGAGCCGCAGCTCGCGCGCGCGGTTTCCAACCACGACGCCGGCCTGGTTCTCAACCACATGCGCGGGCGGCCCGAGACGTGGACCAAGCTCGGCCCCATGCCCGATCCCATGGGCGCCATCGCCCGCGACCTCGAGGCCACCGTCAGCCGCGCCCGCCGGGTGGGCATTGACAAGACCAAGCTGGTGATCGACCCCGGCATCGGCTTTGGAAAACGTAAGGAGCAGAATTCGCTGATCCTGGGCCGGCTCACGGAGCTTGCCGGCCTGGATCTGCCGATCATGGTGGGACCGTCCCGCAAGCATTTCCTGGCCCGCCCGGACCTGGAAGAGACCAAGTTCGCCACCGCCGCGGCGGTGACTGTCTGCGTGCTGGGCGGAGCCCACATCGTGCGCGTTCACGACGTGCGTGAGATGCGCGCCGCCACCGAAGTGGCCGACGAGATTCTCCGTGCCAGGGAGGGCTGAGAACATGAGCCTAAAAAGAGTAAAAAGGGGACAGACGCATTTTCGCCGGCACGAAAATGCGTCTGTCCCCTTTTTTGTCCTTGTGTTGCTGGCATCCACAGCGTTCGGCCAGACGCCCCGCCGTCTGGTGGATTATGCGTTAGTCCTCGAGGACCCGCCGGTAGCCCGAAAGGTTGAGTCCCGCGCCGCGCTCCATGGCGGCGTAGCGCAGGCCCAGCTTCAGCGGATTCGCACTGCCCAGAGCGGTGTGCTCACGGAGTTGGCGCGCCGCCAGGTGAAGGTGATTTCCACCGCGCAGACTCTGGTGAACGCTGTCTTTGTCAGAACGGATCGTGAGACCGCCGGCGAGTTGCGCAGGATCCCGGGGGTAGTTTACGTGCAGTATCTTTCGCCGGTCCAACGCGACCTCAACACCGCTTTGAATCTGGAGAATGTAACGGCCGCGTGGAGCGCCATCCCCGGCGGAGCATCGAATGCCGGAGCCGGAATCAAAATTGGGATTATCGACACCGGCATCGACCAGAACCATCCCGGTTTTCAGGACTCCTCGCTGGGACCGCCGCCGCGTTTCCCCAAGGGGGATGCGAATTACACCAACAACAAGGTGATTGTGGCGCGCAGCTACGTGGCGATGCTCAACTACCCGGATGTTCAGTATTCGAGTCCGGACGATGTCAGCCCGCGCGACCGGGTGGGCCACGGAACTGCCATCGCCATGATCGCCGCCGGCGTGCAGAACACCGGGCCGGCCGCGACCATCCAGGGCGTGGCGCCCAAAGCGTTTCTTGGCAACTACAAGATCTTCGGTTCGCCCGGCGTAAATGATTTCAGCTTGTTCGCGGCGATTCAGCAGGCGCTTACGGACGCCGTGAACGACGGCATGGATATCGTGACGCTCTCGCTCAACGAGGGCGATCCCGCTCAAAGCGGGCCGCTGGACGTGATTCCCGACCCGGCCTCGTGCGATGGCCAATGCGACGTCCGCGCCCAAGCGGTGCAGAACGCGGTCTCTCTGGGGCTCGTGGTTGTGACGTCAGCCGGCAACAGCGGCAATTCCGGAATCCTCCCTGCCACTCTCAGTTCGATTCATACCCCTGGCACTGCGCCTTCCGCCATTACGGTAGGCGCCGTGACGAACGCGCACACTTTGTTTCAGGCCGTGCGCGTGAATGGCTCCAACGTGCCGTCGAGTCTGACGAACATTCACGCGCTGTTCGGAGACAGCCCGCACATCGCCGCAACCATGACCGCCGCGGTCCGCGACGTCGCTCAATTGCAAAACGACGGGCTGGCGTGCTCGGCCCTCCCTGCCGGGTCGCTCGCGAGGGCAATTGCGCTGATCCAGCGCGGCACCTGCGTCTTCAGCGACAAGATCACCAACGCGCAGAATGCGGGTGCGGTTGGCGTCATCCTCTATCAACAGAGCGGCACGGATTCCATATACAGCAGCCTGGGGGCCCAAGACACCGGCATCCCGGCCGTGATGATCGGGTATGCCGATGGCACTGCGCTGAAGAGCTTCCTGGCGGCCAACTCCGGTGCCGCCGTCTCACTGGATCCGGCGTTCGCTCCTGTCGACTCCCAGGCCAGCACCGTCGCGGCATACTCGTCGCGGGGCCCGGCAATCGGAATGTTCGGGGTAGGGACCGTAGGTCGAGACTCATACCCAGTGGTGCTCGCCCTCAAGCCGGAGATGGTCGCTGTGGGGGATAACATTTACACCGCGACGCAGAAACTGGACCCCAACGGCGAAGCTTACAACGCCTCCGGTTACACGGCGGTATCCGGCACCAGCTTCGCCGTTCCCATGGTAGCCGGCGCGGTGGCGCTTGTGAAACAGAAGAATAGTGCGATCGCCACCCCGGCACAGCTCAAATCAGCCGTGGTCAATTCCGCAAACCAGCAGGATGTCTTCGATGGGGGCGCCGCCGCGCGCGTCAACGCGGTAGGCGCAGGCAAGTTGAGCGTGGGCGACGCCGTGAACGTGGCGGCGACGCTTGAACCGGCCACACTTTCGTTCGGAGTGATTACTGCGACAACGGTATCCAGCAACCTCACGCTCAAGATCACCAACGTGAGTGGTTCCTCCGCAACTTTCAACTTTTCCGTGCAACAGCGCGACAGCGATTCAAACGCCAGCGTGCAGGTGACACCCGCGAGCGTGACGCTGGCGTCCGGCCCCCAGAACAGCGTCAGCGTCACCGTGTCTCTCAAGGGCAACCGTCCGAATCCCGGGTCCTATGAGGGGTCTATCGTAGTCGCCGGCCCCCCGAACACCCCTACCTTGCACGTGCCTTACCTGTACCTTGTGGGCACAGTGGGCAGCGTGGGCAGCGGCGTTCCCGCCGACATCTTCCCCATTCAGGGAGCCTCATTTGTCGCCCCCGCAAACGGCATAGATTGGCGAACCATACTCCGCGTGGTGGATCAGTACGGCGTGCCGGTGACCGGTTATCCCGTGACATTCAGTGTGGTGAAAGGCGGAGCGTCTATCGCATTCGGAGACGCGCAGACATTTCTCTACGGTATCGCGGGCGCCAGCATGAACCTGGGGCCGGCCGGCGATCAGATCTTCACCGCCACCCTGCCGGGTTTCGCGCCGGTGGAGTTTGACGGTTACGCACGCGTGCTGCCGGCTATCGCCACCAATGGCGTCGTCAACGCGGCCACCTTCCAGGTGGGGCAGGGACAGGCGCCTGGGTCCTACATTTCGATCTTCGGCACTGCTCTCTCCGATGCCGTCGCGGGCGTCTCGACCCTGTCGCTCCCCGTCTCGCTGGCCTCAGCCTCCGTCAGTTTCGACGGCGGTGGAGTGAGCCTTCCCGGACACCTCAGCGTCGTCACTCCCGGCCAGATTAACGTGCAGATCCCGTGGGAGTTCCAAGGGCAATCCTCCGTTCAAATGAAGGTGGACGCCGGCGACTACGTGTTTAGCAACGTTTACACTCTGCGGCTGGCGGCTTACTCGCCCGGCATTTTCGAATACAACGACAATGGCACCCAGTTGGGCGCGGTCCAGGATGCGAACTATAATCTGATCACCCAGAGTCATCCCGCCATACGAGGCCAGGCAATCGTAATCTACGCGAATGGGCTGGGACCGGTGACCAACCAGCCGCTCTCGGGAGACCCCAGTCCCGGAGCGCCGAATTTGGCGGCCACCGCTACACCTGTTGTGACCATCGGAGGCCGCAACGCGCAGGTGCTCTTCAGCGGTCTGACTCCGGGAAGCGTTGGCTTGTACCAGGTGAACGTGGACGTGCCTTCAGACGCCGCCACGGGTCTTCAGCCGATCGTGGTGTCCATCGGCGGGGTCGATTCCAAGGCCAGCGTCCTGCCCGTGCAGTAGGGCTATAATGTAACCCTGGGAGCGGTTGCGGTTCGATGACCGACATCAAGAAGAAATTACTGGACGAGGTTGCCACGTTGGAGTACGAGCTGCGCAACGAGCTTCCCAAGGAAATCCTGAAGGCCAGGGCCCACGGGGACCTGAGTGAAAACGCCGAGTTCCACGCCGCCAAGGAACGCCAGGGCCTCGTCAACGCCCGCATCAACCAGTTGAAACAGCGGCTGGCGGAGATGTCCATGATCGACTTCTCCAGAATTTCGCATGATAAAGTGGGACTCGGTTCGACGGTCGTCGTGCTGGATGTCAAGCGCGACGAAGAATTGACCTACAGCCTGGTCACCACCGAGGAGGCCGACGCCGCCAATGGAAAGATCTCCACGACGTCTCCGATTGGCCGCTCGCTGCTAGGCAAGGAAGTGGGTGACGTGGTCCGGGTCGAGAGCCCTGGAGGAGTGAAGGAGCTCGAAATCCTCAAGCTGACCACCATCCACGATGCAATCGGCTGAAATATGACATACACCCGCGCCATCGGTGTGGTGTTCGGCGCCATCATCGACCGCATTGTCCGCTGGCTGGCGCTCTCCAGAATCCACCCCGACGTCCTGACTTTTATCGGGCTGGTGATCAACATCTGGGCCGCATGGCTATTCGCGCGAGCGGGTTCCGCCGGGGACCCGAAGGTGGATTTCCGGTGGGCGGCGGTTGTCATCATCTGCGCCGGCCTGTTCGACATGGTGGACGGCCGCGTGGCGCGCGCCACCAGCCAGGTGACGCGCTTCGGCGGTTTCTTCGATTCCGTGGTGGACCGCTACTCCGACCTCGCCCTCTACATGGGCCTGCTGGTCTATTACGCCTCCATCAACCGCTTTTTCTATATCGTTCTCACGGCGGTCGTCATGACCGGCTCGGTGATGGTGAGCTACACCCGCGCGCGCGCCGAAAACACCATTCCGCGATGCAAGGTCGGCTTCCTCGAGCGGCCCGAGCGCATTGTCCTGATCATCATCGGCGCGCTGTTCGGCCGCATGGCCGCGGTGCTGTGGGTCATCGCGGTGCTTTCCAACCTCACCGTGATTCACCGCATGATCTACACCTGGCAGGAGGCCACGCGCTTAGAGGACTGACACCCGTAGGGGCCAGACACCCGCGAGGGGCCAGACACCCGCGTCCCAAGGCACGCTTTTTGTGCCGCGCGGACGCTGGTGTCTCTTCCGAAAATGGAACGTAAGTTGTTGATTCCTCGTGCCGGACAGAATCCATTTTCATCGTGTGTTGTGAGCCGCCTCGGCTCATAGGACAGGACTCTTCCGAAAATGGAACGTAAGTTGTTGATTCCTCGTGCCGGACAGAATCCATTTTCATCGTGTGTTGTGAGCCGCCTCGGCTCATAGGACAGGACTGTCCCCGAATTTCGCGAATTTCGCCCTGCCTAATCCTCCAGAATCACGTGAGCCATCCCCACTTCCGCCGTATGTGTGAGCGATAGCGAAACGTTGCGGACGCCCAGTCTATCTGCCACGCGCGCCGCCGCTCCGTGCAGCCGCAGCGTGGGCTTTCCCGAAGGCAGGTTGGCCACCTCGAAATCCTGCCACCTCACGCCGTGCCTCCAGCCCGTGCCGATGGCCTTCATGCCGGCCTCTTTAGCCGCGAAGCGCGCCGCGTAGCGTTCCCAGCGGTTGGCCTTGTGCTCCACGTACGCGATTTCCGCCGGCGTGTAAATGCGTTCGATGAACCGCGCGCCAAACCGCTCGATGGAGGCCCGGATGCGCGCCACTTCCGCCAGATCCACGCCCGTTCCGACAATCATTTCATCTCCGCCCCCGAGGTGGTCATGGTCAGCCGCCCGTGTTTGACTCCTTTGGTGCTGATCAGCGCATCCGCCACCTTCCGCACTTCCGACGCCCTGCCCCGCAATACCAGCACTTCCAGGCAATTGTCGTGGTCCAGGTGCACGTGCAGGGTGGACAGGATCGAGCGGTGAAAGTCGTGCTGAATCCCCGTCAGCTTTTCGTTCAGCAGCCGCACGTGGTGGTCGTAGACCAGGGTGACGGTGCCCACCACGTGACTGTCCGGCGATTCCCAGGCCTTCTCCACCAGCTCGTCGCGAATCAGGTCGCGGAACGCCTCCGACCGGTTGGTATAGCCGCGCTGCGCAATCAGCCGGTCGAACTTGTCTAGCAGGTCGGCATCGATCGACACGCCAATACGGCTGAGATCGCTCATGCGTACACATATTAGCACCGCCAAAATCCCCTCACCCACTCCGCATATGTGGACGCACGTTTAGGTCGTGGACGCTTCCTGTGTGTTCGCCTTTGAACTCCGGCCGGTATGCGGGGAGTTCCAACTACAACTCCCTGCACGTATCCGTGAACCGGCGCTTCCCGCACGGTCTAAAATATGGCTTGGCCTGTGCGTTACTGGAAGCTATGATTTCTGAAACGGATTGGTGCACATGAAAAAAGAAGAACTGACGCGCGGTCTGAGCGGGGAAGCCGGCGGGTTGCCACGGAGGGACGCCCTTAAGGCGGTCGCGATGCTGGCCGCGGCGCCTCTAGCCGGGCAGACGGGCGCCATGGCCCAGTCCGTGCCCGCGCGGTCCGTCGCGGCCGTCGAAAACAGGCGCGAGCAGAGCTTCGACGACGGGTGGCGCTTTCTCCGCGGCGATGTTGCTGGAGCCGAACTCCCGGACTTCGACGACGCCCCATGGCGCATGCTCGATCTGCCGCACGATTTCAGCGTGGAAGACCTGCCACCCCGGGCCGCGGATGCCAACGGAGAGGGGGCCCTATGGGGCACAACCGTGCTTCCCACGCGGGTGGGTCCGTTTGACACCGAACTCAGCGCGGGAGGACGGGACACCGGCTGGTTCGTGGGCGGCACGGCCTGGTATCGCAAGCGGTTCTCGGCGGCTGCCGTGCCGGCCGGCGGCCAGGTGGAGATCGTCTTTGACGGCGTCTACATGAACAGCGAGATCTGGCTGAATGGCGAACCGCTGGGCAATCACCCCTACGGATACACGCCATTCGCTTATGACCTGACGCCCCTGCTCCGGCGAGACGGCGAGAATGTCTTGGCCGTGCGCATTCGCAATGAGGGGCGCAATAGCCGTTGGTACTCCGGCTCCGGCATCTATCGCCACGTCCGTCTGAACACCACCGGCAGCGTGCGCGTGCCGCTGTGGGGCATGTTCGTTACCGCTCCCGAAGTCTCGAAAGACAACGCATCGGTGAAGGTGGCGGTCCGGATCGAGAACCGCGCGCAGTCGGCCCAGGATGTAACCGTCCGCATTCGCCTGGTCGATTCGAAAAACGCGAGCGTCGGCGCCCGCGACCTCCGGCAATCGCTCACCGCCGGCGGCAGCGGAGAAGTGGAACAGGTGTTCGCCGTGGCCGCGCCGCAATTGTGGTCCATGGATGCCCCCCAACTCTACCGCGTCGAGGTGGAACTCCAGGTGGGCGGCAAGGCTACAGACACCTCGGCAACGTCGTTCGGGATCCGAAAAGTGGAGGTGGACGCGGGACGCGGCCTGCGCATCAACGGCGAGAACGTCAAACTGAAGGGCGGCTGCCTGCACCATGACAACGGCCTGCTCGGCGCCTGCGCCATTGACCGCGCCGAGGAGCGCCGCGTCGAGTTGATGAAGGCGCACGGTTTCAACGCCATCCGCACCAGTCACAACCCGCCCTCATCGGCGTTTCTCGATGCCTGCGACCGTCTGGGCATGCTGGTGATGGACGAAGCCTTTGATCAGTGGGAACGCCAAAAGAACGCACAGGACTACCACCTCTACTTCGCCGACTGGTGGCAGCGCGATCTTAGCGCCATGGTGTTGCGCGACCGCAATCATCCCAGCGTCATCATGTGGAGCATTGGTAATGAGATCCCCGAGCGCGCGCAGCCCCGTGGCGCGGAGATTGCGAAACAGCTCACCGGGCACATCCGGACGCTGGACCCCACCCGCCCCATCACGGCCGCCATCAACGGCGGCCGCGGCGGCGAGGGGCTTGACCCCGCCTTCCAGTACCTGGATATCGGGGGGTACAACTACCTCCCCAATCTCTACGAGTCGGACCACGCCCGCTTTCCGAAGCGGGTGATCGTGGGAACCGAGTCGTTCCCGCGGCAAGCCTACCGAAGCTGGCGGCCGGTGGAGAAGAACTCGTTCGTCATCGGTGACTTTGTTTGGACCGGAATGGACCACCTGGGCGAGTCTTCTATCGGGAATGCCCAACTGAACACGCCGGCAAGAGGCGGCGGGTTTGGCGCACCCGGCGGCGGGCCAGGACCAGGCGGACCTGGTGGCGGACCCGGTTCGGGTGCGGGCGCTCCGCAGGCAACGGGCGCCCCGCAGGCAACGGGCGCTCCCGGCGGATTCGGTGGCATGGGAGGTGGATCGAGCATTAGCCTGCCCTTCCCCTGGTTCAATTGCTACTGCGGTGACATCGACCTGATCGGCCAGCCCAAACCCCAGTGGTTCCACCGCCGTGTGATCTGGGGGATCAGCAAGATCGAGATCGCCGTCCAGCGGCCGGTTCCGGAAGGACGCACGGAAACCATCAGCGCCTGGGGCTGGTCCGATGAGCTGCGCAGTTGGACCTGGCCCGGCAACGAAGGCAAGACACTGAAGGTCCGCGTATACTCCACGGGCGACCAGGTCCGCCTGCTGCTGAACGGCAAGGAAATCGGCGCCAAGCCGGTGTCCGCGGAGACGGAATTGAAAGCCGAGTTCGATGTCCAGTATGCCGCCGGCGAACTGAAGGCCGTAGCCTTCTCGAACGGCGGACAGATCGCGGAGCTCGCCTTCAAGACCGCCGGCAAGCCGGCGAAACTGCGGCTGATAGCGGATCGCGCCTCGATCCGGCGGAATCGGAACGACCTTTCCTACGTGACACTCGAGGTGCTCGACCAGGCCGGCGAGTTGGTGCCGGACGCGGTGGTTCCGGTGAGCTTCAGCATCAGCGGCGCCGCCGACCTGGCTGCGGTGGGAACGGCCAACCCGAAAGACGTCTGGAGCTTCCGCCGCTTGCGCCCGAAGACGTTCCACGGCAGGTGCCTGGCGATTGTGAGACCCAAAGGCGCCGCCGGCGCCGCCACAGTGCGGGCGCAGGCGGACGGCCTGGCGCCTGCCAGCATTGTGGTGCAGGTGAGTTAGGCCCGCATTGCTCACACCGCCTCGCCTCTCGCAGCGGAAAGGTCCGCGAAAACCTGGGGACTGACGAATGCGTCCCAAGGCGCGCGCCATCCCTCGCCAAACACCGGGGTGCCCTCTGGGCCCGGTCCATCGCCGCGTGGACGCATCCGTCTGTCCCCCGGTTTTCGCCCTTTTACGCAATCTCTTCTTCTCGCGGTGTGAGAAATGCGAGTTAGGCGCGCCGCAAATACTCGTCTCCGGCTCCGGTAGTGGCACGATCCTGGCAATCGTGCTACCGTGGAAGGCGATCGTGCACATACCGGACGGATTTCTCTCGACGCCCGTGTGGGCCACCATGGACGTGGCGGCGGCGCCGGCGGTCGGCTACATCGTGCGCCGCGCGCAACGCGGTTTCGACGACTCCAGAGTCCCTCTGTTGGGCGTCATGGGCGCGTTTGTGTTTGCCGCCCAGATGATCAACTTTCCGGTGGGAATCGGCACCACCAGCCACCTGGTGGGCGGCGCCCTGCTGGCCTACACGCTCGGACCCGCCGCGGCCAGCGTGGTGATGTCCGCCATCATCGCCATTCAGGCGCTGGTCTTTCAAGACGGCGGCATCCTGGCGATGGGCGCCAACCTCATCAACATGGCCCTGGTGGGCGTGCTGGCGGGCTATCTTCCGTTCTACCTCTGGGGTGGAGGCCGCTGGCGCAAGTTGGCGATTTTCTCCGGCGGCGCGCTCTCCCTGATGGCCAGCGCCGTGCTTGCACTGGCGGAGTTGCTGGTTTCCGGTGTCCCCATGCCGTCTTCCGTGCTGGGCGTTTCGCTCGCCCTGTTCGCGGTGTCGGCTCTCCTGGAGGGCGCCATCACTCTGGCGGTTATTGAGGCTCTCGAAACCATTCAGCCGGGTTTCGTCCGTAAGCCGGAAACCGGCCGCTCCTTCGTCCTGGGCGCCATCGGCCTGGCGGCGGTGTTGTTGGCCGCGGTGGGCGTGCTGGTGGCCTCCACCGCCCCGGATGGCATCGAAAAGCTGGGCCTCCAGACGGGCATCGCCTTGCATGTCAGGAGCCTCGTAACCACTCCGTTGACCGGCTACCAAGCCGCCTTCTTCCAAGCCGGCTGGCTGCGCAAAGCCAGCGCCGGGCTGGCGGGCCTGGCGCTGATCTATGCCGCCTGTCTGCTGATCGGCCGCGCGGTGGCCCGCAAGAGGAGCGTCTGATTGCACCACGTGGTTCTCGAGCGTTGGAGCCAGGGCGCGAGCGTCATGCATCGCCGCGACCCGCGCGCCAAGATCGCGGCGCTGATGGTCTTCCTGGTGGTGCTGGCCACCGCGCATCGCGCTCTTCCGGCGTTCGGCCTGGCGCTCGTTCTCCTGCTCTCCGCGGCCTTGATTTGGGCCCGGCTGCCGCTCTTTAGCGCGCTCGCCCGCGCGGCCATCGTGCTTCCCTTTTCGCTGGTTTTCGCCGCCGTCTGCTGGTTGTCCGGCGACCCGGCGCGCGGCTTCTCGCTGCTGCTCAAAAGCTATCTCTCGGCTCTGGCCGTTCTGCTGGTAGTCTCCACCACGCCGTTTCCCGCCCTGTTGCGCGGGCTCGAAATGAGCGGCGCTCCGCGTTTTCTCCTCATGGTGGCGCAGTTTCTCTACCGGTACCTGTTTGTGATTTCCGAAGAAGCCCAGCACATGACCAAGGCAGCCGCGTCGCGCGGGGCCACCGTTCGCGGTTTCATGGCCGGCACCCGTTTCCGCGCCGCGGCGGGAGCGCTCGCCGTGCTTTTCGCGCGCTCCTACGGGCGCGCCGAAGACATTCACCGCTCCATGCTCGCGCGCGGCTTCCTGGGACGCTTCCAACCGTTCGGCGCGCTCCGCTTTCGCGCCACCGACGCGGTCTTCACACTATTCGCCTCGCTTGCGCCGGTGCTCCTCCGCGCCGCCGTCGAAAGGGCCATGTGATGCCCCATCCCCTGCCCCCTGGCCCCCGGCCCCCGGCCCCCGGCCCCCGGCCCCTGTCCCGGCCCCTCATCGAAGTGCGCGGCTTGCGGTTTTGCTACGAGGATGGCACCCGCGCGCTCAATGGAGTCGATTTCCGCCTCGAGCGAGGCGAGACCGTTGCCTTGCTCGGCGCCAACGGGAGCGGCAAAACCACCTTCGTGCTGCACCTGAATGGATTGCTTGCCGGCCAAGGCAGCGTGGAGATCTGCGGCCTTCCCGTGAACCGCCAAAACATACCGGAAATTCGCCGAAAAATCGGTCTCGTGTTTCAGGATTCGGAAAGCCAGCTCTTCATGCCCACGGTCCTCGAAGACGTGGCATTCGGGCCGCTCAACAGCGGCATGAGCCGTGAGCACGCCGTCGAGCGCGCCCTGGCCGCTCTCGAGACGGTTGGCATGTCCGCGGCGGCCGCCAGGGCGCCTTACCACCTAAGCGCCGGCGAGAAGAAAAGAGTCGCCATCGCCGGAATCCTGGCGATGGATCCCGAGATCCTCGTGCTCGATGAACCTACTACTTCTCTCGATCCCCCCGGCCAGGGCGCTCTGGCCGAACTGCTGGTCCGCTTACCGCAGCCCAAGATTCTGGCTACGCACGATGTTCCCTTCGCCAGGGCCTTGTGTGACCGCGCGGTGTTCTTTCAGGGAGGAGTAATTGCAGCCGAAGGGCCGGTCGAGGATATAGTAATCCGCTTCGGCTGGGAGCTTGCTCTGGAGCGAAGTAAGTTACGGCGCTGAGCGCCCGGTCACCCTTGTTTGGCGGCTTGCGCCATGCGCTTGTGATGTTCGGCCCAGCGCTTCTTCTGTGCCCTGGAGATGCGCCGGCGCGCCGCCGCGCTGAGCGCGCGTTTTACCCCAGGGGCCTTCTTTGCGGGCGCCACGGCCGGCTTCCCCTTGAGTTGCGATTGAACTTCGCGAATCTTGCTCTCGATCTTTTCTTTCTCGATTTGATAACCAACCAGCGCCATCGCCATCGTGGCCAGGTCTTCTATGTTGCCTCGTGCCATGGGTTCACCCCCGCACACTATAACATAAGGCGGCTCTGTTTGTGTCAATATGAAAAAACATGAGATTGGTAATTCAGCGTGTAAGAGAAGCCCGCGTTACTGTGAATGATGCCACTGCAGGCTCTATAAGGACGGGCCTGCTTGTTTTTCTGGGAGTCTCCCGGACCGATACCTTCGAAGATGCGGACTATCTCGCTGAGAAACTTCTCGGCCTCCGGATCTTTCCCGACGACGATGGAAAGATGAACCGCAACGTGCGGGAGGCCGGCGGATCGCTGCTGATTGTTTCGCAGTTCACGCTCTATGGCGACTGCCGCAAAGGACGGCGCCCCAGTTTCGACCAGGCCGCGCCGCCGGAGCGGGCGCAGGATCTCTATAATTACTTTGTGGAATCCGCGAGACGGGGCCCGGTCCCGGTGGAAACCGGCGTTTTTCAGGCGATGATGCAGGTTCACATTGTGAACGACGGCCCAGTGACCATCCTGATCGATTCCGCGGAGCGAGCCAGACGATGATTGAAACCTACGGTTATGCCCGCGCCGGACTCCTGGGAAATCCGAGCGACGGTTACTTCGGCAAGACCATTGCTTTTGTCATGTCCAACTTCCGCGCGCGCGTCCTGCTCTACCCCAGCGGCCGGCTGGAAATCAAACCTTCCAAGGCGGATCTGCCGGTCTTCGAGAACCTCGAGGACCTTTACCGGACTACGCGCTGGCGCGGTTATTACGGCGGTATCCGGATCATCCAGGCGCTGATTGTCAGGCTCATCGAATACTGCCGCGAGAATGGGATTGAGCTCGAGAACCGGAACTTCACACTGGAGTACGAATCCAGTGTTCCCCAGCGTCTCGGCCTGGGAGGATCGAGCGCCATCATCACCGCCTCCTTGCGCGCCCTTTGTCAATACTATGACCTCGACATACCGCTGCCCATTCAGGCGAACCTGGTTCTGGAGACGGAGACCCGCGAGCTCAACGTCCCGGCCGGGCTTCAGGACCGCGTGGTTCAGGCCTACCAGGGACTGGTTTACATGGACTTCTCCCGGAGCCTGATGGACGCCCGTGGTTACGGCGAATATGAGCGCCTGGACCCGGCCCTCGTGCCCAACCTCTATGTCGCTTATCGCACCTCGCTCAGCGAAGGAACCGAAGTGTTTCACGGCAATCTGGGGGAGCGCTGGCGGCGCGGCGACCCCCAAGTAGTGGAAGCCATGAAAACCTGGGCGGGCTACGCCGCCGAAGGCCGGGAATGCCTGCTGCGCCGCGACTACCAGCGGCTGGGCGAGCTGATCGACGCCAACTTCGATTTGCGCGCGCGCATTTACCAGATTGACCGGGGCAACCTGGAAATGGTCCACGCCGCCCGCAGGGCCGGCGCCAACTCCAACTTCGCGGGCTCCGGAGGAGCGATCGTGGGGACTTACACCGACGACGCTATGTTCACCCGGCTCACCCATTACATGGAGGCTATCGGCGTGGCCGTCATCCAGCCGAAAATAGTGGCGTAGAACTAGGGGCCAGACACCCGCGTCCCAAGGCGCGCCTTTTGCGCCGCGCGGACGCTGGTGTCTGGCCCCGAATTTCCACGCGGACGCTGGTGTCTGTCCCCGAATTTCCGCGCGGACGCCGGTGTCTGTCCCCGAATTTCGTGGCACATTTTTCCCGGCGGCTTCAATCAGTCCGTGGCGCACGCACACTTGTATACTGGGACTTGCCCAGAGACAAACAGGTCCGCTACCGCGATGCCGGCGTGAATATCGACGAAGCCGGCCGCGCCGTTTCTTCCATCCGGAAACTCGCCCGGCGGACGTTCACGCGTGGCGTGCTCACCGACATCGGCACGTTCGGCGCCTGCTACCAGCTCGCCGGTTTTCGCAAGCCCGTCCTGGTCGGCTCGGCGGACGGCGTGGGCACCAAACTGAAGATCGCGTTTCTCACCGGCCGCCACGGCACGGTGGGTGAAGACCTGGTGAACCATTGCGTCAACGACATCGCCGTCCAGGGCGCGGCGCCGCTGTTCTTCCTGGATTACTTCGCCGTCGGAAAGCTCGACGCCGGCGTGGCGGCGGCCGTGGTCTCGGGGATCGCGCGCGGGTGCCGGCAAAATGGCTGCGCGCTGATCGGCGGCGAGACCGCGGAGATGCCCGGCCTGTATGCCGAATCCGAGTACGACCTGGCCGGCTTCATCGTGGGCGCCGCCGAACGTTCCGACATTCTCACCGGCGCCCGCATCCGTGCGGGCGATGTCCTGCTGGCGCTGCCCTCGACGGGGCTGCACACCAACGGTTATTCGCTGGCGCGCAAACTGCTGTTCGACACGGCGGGCTATGGTCCCAAGACGCTGCTCCCCGAAGTTGGCGCAACCGTCGGCGATGCGCTGCTGGCCGTGCACCGCAGCTACCTGAAGCCGATCCGCGCTTTGATGGCCGCGGGCCTGCTGCGCGGCGCCGCCCACATCACCGGCGGGGGGATCACCGACAACACCCCGCGCATGTTGCCCAAGGGCCTGGCGGCGGCCATCGACACGGCCCGATGGCGCATTCCACCGCTGTTCGAGGTGCTGCGCCGCATCGGCAACATCCCCCTCGACGACTACCGCCGCACGTTCAACCTGGGCGTGGGCATGATCCTGGCCGTTCCCGCGCGGAGCGCCACCCGCGCCGAAACAGTGCTGGCGAGGCTGGGCGAATCCCCATTCCGCGCCGGCGAAGTAGTCGCGCAAAAGCGGGGCTGCCCCCGCGTGGAGTACCGATGAAACGTCTCGGCATTCTGATCTCCGGCCGCGGCTCGAATTTCGAGGCCATCGCCGACAACATCGCCGCCGGCGCGATGGACGCGTCGATTGCCGTGGTCATCAGCAGTCGCCCCGAGGCGCGCGGACTGGAAGTTGCCCGCCAGCGCGGCTTGAACGCGGTGTGCATTCCGTCGAAGGGCCTGGACCGCGAAGTCTACGACCGTATGCTTCTGGAAGAACTCCGTAAGCACGGGGTGGAGCTGGTCTGCCTGGCCGGTTTCATGCGCCTCCTGAGCGCCACGTTCATCCGGGAATATCCCAACCGTATCCTCAATATTCATCCTTCCCTGCTCCCGGCCTTCCCGGGTCTGGACGCGCAGCGCCAGGCGCTCGAGCACGGCGTCAAGATCACGGGGTGCACGGTTCATTTTGTGGACGAGTACCTGGATGCCGGCCCCATCATCATTCAGACCCCCGTTCCCGTGATGGACGGCGACACCGTGGAGACCCTCTCGGCGCGGATTCTCAGGGAGGAACACCGCATCTACTCCGAAGCCATCCGCATCGTGCTGGGCGGGGACTACCGGATCGAAGGGCGGCGGGTGGTGCTGGCCTAATCCAGCCAGGCTTCCTGCCGCTCTACCTCTCCCGCACGGCCTGGATGAGCGCTTCCATACGATCGAGGTAGCGCTTCAGGGCGCGCCGCCCCGCGGCGGTAAGCCGGTAATCGGTCCGCGGTATGCGCCCCGCGAACGACTTCACGCAGGCTACGTACCCCGCCTCCTCCAGTTTCCTGGCGTGGACGCTCAGGTTGCCATCGGTGGTATCGAGCGCCTTCTTGAGCTCGTTGAAGGTGAGCGGCCCGTTGACCGAGAGAGCGATCGCCATCCCCAGCCGCAACCGCCCGTGAATCAACCGGTCGAGCTGGGACGCTCCAGCCGCCGCCAGGGTCGCGTTGCCGCATTTCGTCCGCGGAGCACCCATACAGGCAGCATACGTCCGCGTCCACCAATCTTCAAGTACTTGTTGCTGTAAAGTGGCCGCCGCTGGCCGTTGCGCTGGCGCGTTGCGTGGCGCAGGCACTCGTGCCCAATGCCACATGCTTTTCCCGATCGCGGCATTCTGCATTTGTTGTGGGGCGGGCAATCTTGCCCGCAGCCGCCTTTTAGGCGGCTATGTCGCGCGGTGCGCGAGTCTTCGGAGCCGCGGTCGCCGGCTGAAAGCCGGCTGCAGCCAGGATTGGCTGCCCCACGATTTGTGCGGAATGGTCACCAGAATCAAAAAGTATGTCGCATTGGGCACTCGTGCCTGCCGCGTCCCGAGGAGTCGCGGGTGCCCCCTGGGCCCGGCAGAGTGAGACTCCGCGCCACTTGTTAAAATGATCGCGTGGTCCCGAAGGAGGAGTACTCGCGGGCGGAGGTGCGCCGCCAGTTCGGGATCTCCGCGCGCCAGCTTCGAAGCTGGGAGCGCCAGGGGCTGATCGCCGCCGCCAGGTCCTACTCTTTCTCCGACCTCATCGCTCTCCAGACCCTCATCAAGCTGAGCGAGAACCGCATCCGGCCGCGCCAGATCGGCCGCGCGCTGGCGTCGCTTCGCGAAAAACTCGACTGGGTCAAGCAGCCGCTGTCGGAGCTTCGCATCGTTTCCGACGGGAAGAAGATCGCCGTCCATCTCGCGGGCCAGAAAATGGAGGCCATCAGCGGGCAGATCCTCTTCGATTTCGACGCCGCCGGGCTGGGCGGGGTCAAGAGCTTTCCCGACCGCCAGCCCGCGGTCAACCGGACGCGCGAGGCGGAATCCTGGTTCCAGAAGGGACTCGATCTCGAGGAGACCGGCGCTCCCATCGAGCAGGCCATCGAAGCCTACCAGAAGGTGCTCGAATGGAACCCTGGCGCCGCCGGCGCGCTGGTCAACCTCGGCACCATCCATTACCGGCAGCGCCAATTCGCCCAGGCTGAGAGTTACTACATAGCCGCCATCGTGGCCGACCCCGGCTACCCTCTGGCCCAATTCAACCTCGGCAACCTCTACGACGAGCAGGGCCGCGTCAAAGAAGCCTTTGAATACTACCGCCGGGCCCTGGAACTCAGCCCCAACTACGCCGACGCCCACTTTAACCTGGCCCTGCTGTGCGAGCGCACCGGCGACCCGCTGAAAGCCGTGCGCCACTGGAAGGCGTATCTGAAGCTGGACCACTCGGGGCAGTGGGCCGAGATTGCGCGGCGGCAGTTGGAACGGCTGCGGCAGGCCACCGTGGTTCACTCCCGGTAAGCGCGCTGTTTCCGCTATCCTGAAATTCGGGAGCCACCAATTTGAATCGCATTCTTCTGGCGTTTCGCTGCTTTTTCAACATCCTTTTTCACGGCGCGCTTTCCGCCGGCGCGCTCCGCGTTCTGAAGCTGGCGCGCCGCGAGCAGGCCGCACCGGGCCGGGTGCCCTCTGGGCCCGGCACCCCGCCGGCCGCCGCTTCCAGGACGCCGGCCGACGGCGCGCTGCAGATCTTGACCATCCTTCAGCGGGATTCCCGCCTGGTGGATTTCCTGATGGAGGACATCGCCTCGTACTCCGACGGCCAGGTGGGTGCGGCGGTCCGCGAGCTTCACGATCAATGCCGCGACTCCCTCGCCCGCCATGTCACCCTGCAACCGGTGATTGACGGCGTCGAAGGCACCCCCGCCAGGGCGCCCTCGGGCGACCCGAAAGCGGTCAGGTTCATCGGCAACGTTCCGGCCACGCCGCCCTCCGGCGGCACTTTGCGCCACAAAGGATGGCGCGCGGCGAAGGTGGATCTTCCCGGCCTGGCTGCCCAAGAGGACACCGCCATCATCGCGCCCGCGGAAATCGAGATCGAATAGAGCGTCGCATGAAGATCGGCATCGACCTCGGCACCACCAACTCCGCTTTGGCCTATATCGACGAAGGCGAGGCGGAGGACCGCGACTTCCCCCCGGTCCACATCTTCGAGACGCCACAACTGGTGGCCGCCGGACGCGTCGAGCCGCGCCGCACGCTGCCTTCGTTCCTGTTCCTGGAAGACGGGCAGCCGGTCGGCGTGTACGCGCGCGAACAGGGCGCCATCGTCCCCACGCGCCTGGTCCACTCGGCGAAATCCTGGCTCTCCAACCCCGATGTCGATCGCACCGCCAAAATCCTCCCGTGGGATTCGCAGGAGACGGGACGCGTGCTCTCACCCGTCGAGGTTTCCGCGCGCTTCATCGCCAAGTTCCGCGAGGAGTGGGACCGCGCCAAAGGCGCGCCGCTGGCCGGGCAGGACATCGTGCTCACGGTCCCCGCGTCCTTCGACGAAGAGGCGCGCGAACTCACCGTGATGGCCGCGCGCGAGGCCGGTCTCGAGCGCCTCACGCTGCTCGAAGAGCCGGCCGCGGCGTTCTATTCCTGGATCGCCAACAACCTGGCGCAGTCGCGCAAGAAGCTCTTTGACGGACAGACGGTGCTGGTCTGCGACGTGGGCGGAGGCACCAGCGATTTCAGCCTCATTCGCGTGGCGCGCTCGGGCGACCTGGTCGACTTCACGCGCACCGCGGTGGGCCAGCACCTGCTGCTGGGCGGCGATAATCTCGACCTGACGCTGGCCTGGCTGGTGGAGACCAAACTGGGCGTGCCGCTCTCCATTCGCCAGCGCAGCGGGCTGCGCCGCCAGTCGACCGCCGCCAAGGAAAAGCTGCTCGGCGACGCCAATTTGCAGAGCGTGGAAATCACCGTGCTCGGCTCCGGCTCGGCTCTGATCGGCAAATCGCTCAAGACCGAAATCCTGCGCGAGGAAGCGCTGGAACTGGCCCTCGAAGGCTTCCTTCCCTTCACCCAGCGGGGCGAAGCGCCCAAGGAGGAAAAGCGCAGCCTCTTCCGCGAACTCGGCCTGCCGTACGTCTCCGACCCGGCCATCACGCGCCACCTCAACGCCTTTCTGGAGCCTACCGGCCAGGTTCCCGATGCCATCCTCTTCAACGGCGGTTTCTTCATTCCCGAGATTCTGCAAGCGCGCGTCGCCGATGTAGTGGGCCAGTGGTACGGCCGCCGGCCCGAGATTCTGGAGAACTCCGAGCTGGATCTGGCCGTGGCGCGCGGCGCGGCCTACTATTCCTACGTGCGCTCGACCGGCAGCGGCGTGCTGGTTCGCGGCGGCTTGCCGCGCACCTACTACATCGCGCTCGGCGAGCCTCGGGATGGCAAGTTCCCCGCCGTGTGCCTGGTGCCGCGCGGGACCGAAGAAGGGGCGTCCATCGAGATTGATAACGATACGCTGCAGCTTGTCGCCAACCGCCCCGTCTCGTTTCGCCTCTACAGTTCTCTCACCCGCGCGGACGATAAGCTGGGCGACGTGCTCGAATTCCGCACCGGCGACGCCGACCTCCACACGCACGCCCCGCTGCACGCCGTCATCCGCTTCGGCAACCGGGCCGAGGAGCGGCTCATCCCCGTGAAGCTGGGCGCGCGCTTGACGGAAATTGGCACGCTCGAAACCTGGTGCGAATCGAAAATCGGCGACAACCGCTGGCGCCTCCAGTTCGAGTTGCGCAAACAGGCCGCGGCCGAGCAACCCGCCGAACGAAAAGCCGCGGCCGTAGTCGGCGAGCAGGCTCTGAAATCATCGCTGGAGTTGATAGCGGCGGTATTCTCGCCCACCGCGAAATCGCCCATCGCACCGGAAGAAGTCCCGGCCAGGCTCGAACAGACCATGGGCCTGGGAAAGAACAGTTGGCCGCTCTCCGCCATCCGCCAACTGGCTGATGCGTTTCTGGCGGCAGCCGATGGCCGCAAGAAAAGTCCGGCTTACGAGATCCGCTGGCTCAACCTGTGCGGCTTCTGCCTGCGCCCCGGCTTTGGCTATCCCGGCGACGATTTCCGCCTCGAGCAGGCGCGCCGCATCTACGCCGCCGGCCTCACCCATGGCAACCAGGTGCAATGCGAAGTGGAGTGGTGGATCTTCTGGGGCCGCCTGGCCGGCGGCCTCAACCGCAACCAGCAGACCGATGTGTACCAGCGCCTCTCCGGCTTCTTGCTGCCGCGCGGCAACAAGAAGCCGCCGCGCATCAACGCCGCCTTGCTCCGCGAAATGTGGCGCACGGTTTCCAGCCTGGAACTGTTGCCCGTGGGCGCCAAAACCGAGTTGGCCGAGGCGCTCCTCAAGCGCGTCAAGCTGGGCGATTTCAAAGAGAGCGAGCTATGGTGCCTCTCCCGCCTGGCCGCCCGCAAGCTCTTCTACGGCCCCACCAACCTGGTGATCCCGCCCGCCGCCGTCGCCCGTTGGGTGGAATCACTAATTAACATTCCCACTGCCGGCGACGCTCTAGCCGCCATGTCTCGCCGCACCGACGACCCCATGCGCGATCTCCCCATAGCCGCGCGCGAGGCAGCCAAGCGCAAGCTACAGACCTTGCCCCACGCCGCCCGCCTGGCCGCCGTTCTGGAAGGTGAAGAAGACGACAGCGCGCTAGGCCGCATCTTCGGCGAGGAACTGCCGTCGGGGCTGGTGCTGGAGACGCCTGGGGCGGTTGGCTAACACATTAGAACCTCTGCCGATTCGCGCGTCGGTTTCGTCCAACAGATCCCACGGAGTCAGCAAGGAGGCTTTCTTGGCGTCTGCGCTGATGGGAAGGGAATTCGACGACAGGAATCCGCGCAGCCACTATTCCCTCTGGATAACGGCAGCCGCTATCGAACGGCGCCCGTATTGTGGTGCAGGTGAATAACCTGAAGCCCCTCAGATTTCCACTTACCAATTGTGTACTCCAGGAATCCCGGAGCAGATGCCGACCCGCAAACTCCTGCAAGCTGCTGGCCGGCTTTCGAAAACAGAACTTTACCCAAATCAAGGCAATTGTCTGATTGTTTTGGAAAAGAGATCTCCACTCGTTCGTCGTAATAGGAAATGCCGATCTTCTGAGGGAGTTTCGTTTGTTGGAATCCCGTGAAACTCTCAAATGAAATGAGACCTATCTCATCGAGGTGCTTCAGGGCGACGAAGTTGATGCCAGCTTCTGTATAGATGTTGTCTTGGGCATCAAATACGATTGGAACAAACTCCCCCACGACCCAGTTGAATGAGCAAAGCCCGGTGAACAATGCCGCGTCGCTCTTGTCAAGTGATGAGAGGATGCTGACGGTTCGCTTTGAATATCGGCCAGGAGCACTGGCCTCCCCCGCTAGTACCTTAGACCATAGTATCTGCATCTCTTCATCTGAAATAAGCCGGCACTTGTCGAAGAAATTCGTGATCCAATCGTCCTCAAGCTTTTCGGGAGTGGCGGCTTCAGCGAGCTCAGGCAAGGCCCTCGCTGTAATGGATTCTATGTTCTGCTGTTTCTTTGCCTCCTCGGAGAAGAATCTGTACATTGCGCGGCGCTGCAGTTCGGTAATCTCAATCTGAGAGATTGCCTTTATACTGCTAGCCTGTGCCTCCGCTTCAGCGATTCGGCGGATTTGGTATGGTCGAAAAATCCCGCCGATAGCCTCGGATATCTTCTCGATCAGCACCGTCGCTGGTTTGGTTAGTTCTCCGAGGTTCACGACACTGCTCGTAGTGCCCATGCGTCCCGCACTCGCTTTCTTTCAGTGCTCAGCCTGGAAAAGCATTCTAGCGCCATTGCAGGCGTGTTTGTCGGGACGATCAATTGCGCGGCTCGTCCGAGCGGTGCTTGAGGGGAACCGAACGCGTATCGCCGCCTTCGCGTATCCCGTCGCAGCACGAGTAAACACGCGACCCGGTTGTCCTCCCGGATTTCCTCTTGCGGCCGGCCCTCGCTTCCCATCCCGCAAGGGATTCCCGATCTTCAGCCCGATGAAGTCTCTTTCGTTATCCGTGACGAGGACGCAGTCATCCGCTTCGGCGACCGCGGCGATGATCATGTCGAGGGGACTCCGAGGCTGCCCGGCTGCGGTCCCGTCAGCCATCAGGCGCGCCCAGACAAGGCCGGCCTTCTCATCGAACGGGAGCACGCGGCCGGAGAACAGCGCTGGGGGACCCTCGGGGCCCGCGAACCAACGTTCCAACTCCTTCCGCTTCTTTCCGGCAGGCTTCTCAAGTAGCCCGCGCCGGATCTCAGCGACAGTCAGAGAGGAGATAAACAAATCCTCGTCGGCTTGTTCAGCCATCCACGCGACGAGCGCGGCCGAAGGCGCCGGTTTGGTGACATTGCCGATGATATTCGTGTCGAGAAGGTGGCGGCTCACAGGTCCACCTTGCGGCCAGTCTTGAGGGGGCGTTTGAGATTCAGATCGGCGCCGACCAGAGGCGACCGGCGCAATGCATTGAGAATACCGCCCTTGTTCGGCGGCTCCCCCGAGACTGTGCGGCGTACGGTGGCGCGAATCCGCGCCGAATCCGGGCCAGTGTCGGCGAGCCGCCTCGCGAGCGACCGGATCAGTTCACGGTCGGCGTCGCTCCCGAGAACCTCGAACCGGGCCATCCCACGCTGCTTGAGGCGCTTCCGGTAGTTGCGGAGCGCTCGTTTTTGCGATGTATCGCTCATGGCGAAATCCTCTGTACATCCAGTAATATATCCAGATCACGACACGGAGGGGTGACGCGAATAGACAGGTCCGGTCCGTTATGCTGAAAGAGAAGCTGGGTGCCCGACCATGATTAAATACGAAGTCATCATCTATTGGAGCGACGAAGACGGGGCGTTCGTCGCGGAGGCGCCGGAACTTCCTGGGTGTATGGCGCACGGTGCCACTCAGGAAGCCGCGTTCGGCAACGCACAGGATGCAATTCGCCTCTGGATCGATACCGCCAAGGAGTTCGGCGATCCGATTCCGGAGCCGAAGGGGCGGCGCTTGGTCTTAGCCTGATGGGCGCCCCGGAACCCCGGTAGGCCAGGAAAGCGAACAGGAAGCGGCGGGCGTCTTCTCCGGCAGGCCTTCGGCAATCATATATTTGACGTCAACTATGGAGACTATCACTGAGGAAAAAGCCATGCGGATGCGATACCCTGTTCATCCTGGCCGCTTTCTGCGGACCGAGATTATCGAGGCTCACGACCTTTCCGTGACGGATGCGGCGAAGATTCTCCGCGTATCCCGCCCGACCCTTTCGAGTCTCTTAAACGCCAAGGCCGATCTCTCGGCCGAAATGGCCCTGCGCTTCGAGAAGGCGTTCAGCGTCGATATGGACACCCTCATGAGAATGCAGAATTCATACGACATCGCCCGCACGCGCAGCCGCGAGAAGAGGATTCGCGTAGAGCGCTACAAACCCCGGCCGGCAGCGTAAAGACCCGGCCCAGACCGGCCGCGGCAGACCGAGGTGACGCGGGCGTGCCACATGGACAAAAAGTCGCTAGCGCGCCCTTGTGGCAAGCCCCGGAGCTTATCAGGCGACATGCAACGCCGGGGCGTCGCCTCTATCGCGATGGGGCCTTACCACGATTTCGACGTCCTGATTCAACGCGACTAGAAAACGCAGAAGACGCTCCACGGAGAATTGCCGGAATTCTCCGCGCAGCATCTTGGATACATCGGGCTGGCGGATACCCAACAGATCGGCCACTTCGACCTGTTTCAAACGTCGCGCTTTCTTGATCGCGTCGATCTTGAACACCAACTGCGCTTTGACCAGATGTTCTTCCGGATTCGGCACGCCGATATCCTTGAACACGTTAAGGCTTCCGATTTCGTGTCCTCTGTTGCTCATCGCTCCGCTTCCTTAGCTATCTCTTCGGCATCGCGTAGCCGTTGCCTGATCAGCGCGATTTCCCGGCGCGGCGTCTGGCGTCCAGTGGTCGATTTCTTCTGAAAGGCATGAAGAACGAACACCACATCGGCGAACCGCACTGTGTACACCGCGCGAAAAGTGTCGCCGCGAAAGTCCCTGATCACCTCGAGAACGCCCGCTCCTCCAAAGCCGCTTAGTGCCTTCGCGTCGGGGTGTTTGCCGCCGCGCTGAGCCACATATAAGGCATAGCCCATGTGATCTTGTACGGGTTCTGGGAACTCGCACAAGTCCTTGCGGCTTGGGCCGACCCAGATCAACGGCTTTAAATAGGGCCTTTCGTTCATCGCCGAAGACAAATATGGTGATTTCACCATACCATGTCAGGGGCCCGAAAAGAAGGATCGGTACTGAGAGACTACACTGGCAGGGTCCGACAATGCTCGACGCAGGCGCGCCATTGCCGGGCGGCCAGGTTCTGGCGCGCTTCCGCGAGAAAACCTTGCGCCACGTTCAGTCTGTATTGGGCCGGCGGGTTGGCCTGCACCGTCACACACTCCAGGAAAGCGACCAGGAGGCAGCGGGCGCGTGCTCCCACCGCCAATCGAAGCCTTCCGGTACCGGCTCCCGGCGAAGTCCAAGTTGCTCGATACCTCGCCGCAGCGCGCGAAGCCGCGACACCGCGAATCCGCGCGGGTCATAGAGGATTTGACCGTCCAGGGCGACATCCAGGTACAGGGACGAAATCGCGCCATGGAATTGTTCCGGCGTCTTGGCCAGCATCGATACGCGGCCGCGCCACTCCAGCGGGATGAGTTGCTTCAGGTATAAACTCCGGTCGAATGTCTTGGCCGGCAGGCCTTCGGCGATCAGCAGAAGGTCCCAATCGCTGGTCTCGGACCCTTCGCCGCGTGCGCGCGAACCAAAGAGCACAACCGCCACAAGTCTGCCGGAGAGGCCGTCCTTAAGCGCTCCGACGACTTGCACTGCGAGTTCTTCGGCGTGAGTGCCAGTCTCCACCATCCGGGTCTCCCTGCAATTGCCCTTCTCCAGTGTGCGACATGTCCGTCCCCGCCAAGTATTTGCGGCACCGCGCTGGGCCGCATGGTGGGTGTTGGAACCGGTCGGATCAGTCGGCGGCTAGGGCCGGGCAGCCTCCGGCTCAAAGCTGATTCTCAGACGGCTGCCGGTGGCCTTGGCGTAACGCTGAAGCGTACTGGTCGATGGCCTGCTGCCTCTGCTCTCCAGCCGGGCTATCGCTGCCTGCGTGGTCTTCATCCGTCGCGCGACCTGTTCCTGGGTCATGCCGGCTCGACTCCGTGCTTCGATCATGGCGGCAGTGAGCGAGAACTCCTCAGCGAGCGCCTTGTATTCGCGCCGATACTTTGGGTCCTTCATCCACTCGTCGTGTAGATCGTCAACGCGCGTGCGGCTCATCGTTGGTTACCTCCTCGGCCCTCTCCAGAGCTAGATCGATTTCCCGCCTTGGCGTCTTCTGGGTCTTCTTGACGAACACCCGCACAACGACAACGCGGCGTCCCCTCGCCGTAACGTATATCGCCCGCGAAATTCCGTCCTTACCCTTCATGCGCATTTCCCACAACGGGCCTTCGAGATGTCTCACATGGGGCTCGCGGACCTGATCGAAGCCGTAGTCCTGTATCAGCTCGACAATCCGGCGGAAACGGGCTTTCATGTCGGCAGGCAGGACATCGAGCTCTTCTCGAACCCGGTCGTCCAGCAGTTCTACGATCCACGTCACCTGCGCATATTATTGCATTTTTGCAATGGTTGTCGCCAGCGCTTCGTTCGGTATCACGCGATTTTGCGCCGCGTCATGCGGATGGTCAGTACCCGTTCGATGCGGGCGATTTCGCCGCGCTCCGACCGCGTGCCGAAGGTCGATGCGGTTCCCCGGGCGCCCGCGCGGCCGGTCCGGCCAACGCGGTGGATGAAATCCTCGGGGACTTGCGGCAGGTCGTAGTTCACCACGTGGGAGATCCCGTCCACGTGAATCCCGCGCGCGGCCACGTCGGTCGCCACCAACACGCGGTAGTAGCCGTCCTGGAAGCCGCGCAACGCCTGGTTGCGCTGGTTCTGGGTGCGGTCGCCGTGAATCGCGGCGGCCTTCGCGCCGCCCTGGGCCAAGCGCTTCGCCAGGCGGTCCGCGCCGTGCTTGGTGCGGGCGAACACCAGGAACGAGCCAGTCTCTTCCCGCAGCATGGCCTCGAGCAGCGCCAGCTTGCGATCCTGCTCCACTTCATAAACGTGCAGGTCCACTTGCTCGATCGGCTTGGTGGTGGAACCCACCTCGATGCGCAGCGCATCGCGGACTTGCGTCTCGACCAGGTGTTTGACCGAGGATTCGATGGTGGCCGAGAAGAGCAGCGTCTGGCGGTCCGCGGGCGTGGCCGCCATGATCCTCTTGATGGTCGGCAGGAAGCCCATATCCAGCATCCGGTCCGCCTCGTCCAGGACGAGGATTCGCACCCCTGCGAGATTGACCAGTTCGCGGGTGAGGAAGTCGTACAGCCTTCCCGGTGTCGCAACGATCACTTGCGCGCCCTTGCGAATGGCTTGCAATTGCGGCCGTTCGCCCAGCCCGCCGACGACAACCGCGGCGCGGATGCCGCTGCCCGCCGCCATCTTGCCGAAAGCTTCGGCGATCTGGATGGCGAGTTCGCGCGTGGGGCTCAGAATCATGGCGCGGATGCCGGCCCGGTGCGGTTCCTTGCCCAGCAATTGGATCAGTGGCAGAACGAACGCGAGTGTTTTCCCGGTGCCGGTTTGCGCCGTGGCAACCAGGTCGCGCCCGGCCAGCGCCGGCTCGATAGCCAGGGCCTGCACGGGCGTGGGTTCGGTAAAGCCGTGTTTTTTGAGGTTGCTCTTCAAGAGAGCAGAGAGAGAGAGTTCAGAGAAACTTTTCATTTACGTTTGTATGTTTGTGAGCAGAGGAATCAGCGAGCCGACTGCCGATGATGGAAGAGGGGGTTGCGGATTAGCTTCGACTACCTTTCCATTGTAGCAAATGCGCCGCGATCCTGTGGTGCTGCCGCCAATTTACCGATAATTTTCCGAGAAACTCCTTGTCTCGCACGCAGGTCTCCGTGCAGTATCATGATGTGGCGCTGCATGAAAAGGCGTGAATTTCTTCTGACTCCGGCTTTGGTGGCCGCCCAAACTTCCGCGCAGCGGACCTCGCCCAATGACTGGACGGCGGCGCGGCCGCGACTGTACTTTTCGTCCCAAACGGCCGCGGACCTGCGCGCGCGGATCGATCGCGACGCGGCCTTCAAACAGAGATGGACGAGGCTGATGGACGGGGCCAAGCGCCTGCTGGACGCCCCCTTTGTGACGGAGGAAGTGGCCGCGCGGGGCGGCGGCCAGGAGGCCAACTATAAACAACCGGGCAACCAGATCTCGGCCATGGGTCTGACCTTGGGGCTGGTGTACCACGTCACGGGCGAAAAGCAGTACGCCGGGAAACTTCGCGACGCGATGCTGTACTACGCTGGGTACCAGCGGTGGAACGCGGCGGGCCAGGAAGGCCGCGTGCCGCAGTGGCACTCCGAGTTGAACGGAGCCCGGTTCTGTTACGGTTTTGGCGCCGGCTATGACGCCATTCACGAGTTCCTCACCGCGGCCGAGCGCAAGAAGATCGCCGATGCGATGGTGCGGCTCGGGATCATGACGACCCTGGAGGATTGGATTCTGCCCGAAAAGCGTCTCCACGCGCTGGATTCGATGGGCCACAACTGGTGGGCCGTCTGCGTCTCCATGGCGGGAGTGTCCGCGCTGGCGCTCGTGGGCGAAGACGACCGCGCGCCCGAATGGCTGGACCGTATATCGCGCGGCCTGGCGCTGTGGTTCGGCTTCCGCGGCAATGTCCTGCAGAACAAGTCCATCACCTTCGACCGCGCGGGGGCATTCTACGAGGGTGTCAACTATGCCAACTACGCCCTGGGCGAATACCTGAAATACCGGCTGGCCTACGCCAACGTCTTCCCCAGCCGGCGCCAGCCGCGCTTCCAACCGCTGGGGCAGGCCACGGATTTCTTCCTGCAGACCTGGTATCCGGCCGCCTCTTCTTATTTCACGGTTAACTTCGGCGACAGCGGCCTGCACAACAACTCGTCTGCGACGGTCCGGCTGCTGGTGGAGACCGGTTTCCCGCACCCCCACGCCGGATGGTACCTGTCGAAGACCGGGTCCGGGCGCTTCCCCTTTGTGGATCCGTTGGAGCTGCTGGCGAGCAAGCCCGCGCCCGCGGCGCCGCCAGACCAGTTGCCGCAATCGACGATCTATCGCGACATCGGCTGGGCAACGCTACGGTCTTCGTGGAAGGACGATGCCACGATGCTGGCCGTGAAGTCGGGCTTTACCTGGAATCACGCGCATGCGGATGCCGGCTCGTTTGTGCTGTTCCACAATGGCGCCCCGCTGATCACGGACTCGGGCACATGCGAATACGCCGACCCGCTGTACAGCGGCTACTATGTGCAGAGCCGCGCCCACAACGTGATCCTGTTCAACGGAGAGGGGCAGCCGGCCGAAGACATCCGCCGCGGCGTGAAGATCACCGGGCGGGTCGACAGCCTGCTCGACGGAATGGGAGTGAAGTACGTGTACTCCGATGCCGCCGGCCCGATGGCGCGATATTTCACGCGCAACTATCGCCACTGGTTGTGGGTGGGCGGCGCCATCCTGGTCTTCGACGACATCCGGGCGCACCAGGAAGGCCGGCTGGATTGGCTGTTGCATCACGACGGCGCTGCCGCGCAAGTGAACGGAACCAAGGTAATCCTGACGAATGGAAACGCCAGGGCCGAGGTCTGTTTTCTCTTTCCGGACGAACTGACGGTCCGCGAGGAGATGGGTTACGCCGATCACCAGTCCAACCGGAAAGTGCCGTACCTGGTCTTCTCGCCGAAGACTCCGTCGCGCGAGCAGAAATTCCTGGCGGCCATTCTCCCTCACCCCGGGGAACCCGCGGTTGAGCCGCTGACTGGACCGGACGCCATGGGAATTCGCGTGAAGCAGGCGGGAGAGTTGACGGACGTTTACCTGAACCTCAACGCCGACGGCCGCCGCATGCACGACAACTCCAACAACGTGATCGACGGTTGGGAGACGGATGCTTACCTTTTTGCTGTCACGCGGCCCGAGAAGGCCGACGTGGCCGATGCGGACACCGTAACGCGTTACTTCGTCTCCGGCGCCAGCTATCTGCGTAAAAGCGGGCGCATCCTGCTGGATTCGCTGTCGAAGGTGGACGCCATCTGGCAACCCGGCAGCAACACCGAGGTGCTGATCGAGGGCCAGGACGAGATCGAAGCCGCGCTGGGCACGGCCAGCCGGCCGGCGAGTCTGGTTGTGAATGGCCGGAATGCGGAATTTCAGTACGCGGCGCGCACGCGGATGGCGGCGTTCCGCGTTTCGGCACGCTGACCGCAATTTGCGGTCCGGCCCAACCGCCGGCCTCCCCGACTTGCATTAAACTACACCATGAGGGTTGGGAGTTGAAAGAGACGCACATCGCGGGTGATAGGAGCCTTGGCGCGGCCCAGCGGACGCCCACCCCGGCGGAGTGCCGCGATCTGGTGGAGAGGATCGCCGCCGGCAGCGACCTTCACCGGTCGGCGCGGCTGGTCGACTTTCTGCGGTATATCTGTCACCGGGCAATCGACGACGCGGTGTCCGAGATACGGGAACAGGAGATGGGCGCCGCCGTGTTCGGGCGCACGCCGGATTACGACACCGCCGGCGATCCGATTGTCCGCGTCCAGGCCTCCCAACTCCGCAGAAAGCTCCAGCACTATTTCGAGACTGAGGGTGCGGGAGAGGCCATCACTCTGGAGATCCCCAAGGGCGGTTATGTCCCGCTGTTCCGATATCGCACCGCTACACAGTCCACGGCAGGAGTTGGCCAGCCCGCCGGGCCCGCGGTTCCGAGCCGTTACCTGGCGCCCGTCCTGCTGGGCATTGCCGCCACGCTGGCGCTGGCTTGCGCATTGCTCGGCATACGGCTCTGGAAGCTGAGCGCGGATCAGGACTATGCCGGCAAGCCGGCCTTGCGGCTGCTGTGGTCGAACTTGATCCGGGCCAACCAGAAGACCAGCGTGGTGGTGGCCGATTCCTGCTTCGGATTTCTGCAAGACGCCCTGGGAATGCCCTTGGATCTCGAGACCTATCTGAAGCGCGATCCGCTGCAATGGCTGCAGGGGGCCAAGACGGACTCGCAACTGGCGGATGTGCTCAAGATGATGGCATTCCGGCAATACACGAGTATTGCCGACCTGGGGATTGCGCGCAGGATTCTGCTGCTCTCGCCTTCCCACCAGAGCCAGATTTCCATCGTTTTTGCGCGCGACTACAATGCCCGCGGGCCGGTCTCCGACAACGTAGTCCTGCTCGGCAGCCACCGCTCGAATCCTTGGGCGGAGCTATACGGCGGCTCATTGAACTTCCAGTTCGATTACGATGAGGCGTCGCGAAAGGCCATCGTCCGCAACCGGAATCCGCGCGCCGGGGAAAGCGCCGCCTACCTGATTGCGGGTGAAGGAGCGGGCATACGGGAAGGCTACGCGACGCTCACGTTCCTGCCTAACCAGGGACATACCGCTTCTGTCCTGATCGTGGCGGGGACCGATATGGAAGCCACGGAAGCGGTGGGCCAACTGGCCACCACCGAGGCCGAATTCCAGCCGGTGGCCGGGAAACTGGCGCCGGACGGACACCTGCCGTACTTCGAGGCCCTCTTCAAGACGCGGCGTTTCGGCGGCGCGCCACAGGAGTGCCGGCTGGTGGCCTGGCGGCGGTGGGGCACGCTCTAGCCTGCCCTCTAAACCATCAGTTTCCACTCGGCGACTTCGTATCGCCCGCTTCCCGACCGCTTCATCGACCCGGAATGGCGTTCCGAGTCCCACACGAGAGCCACTTCGGTGAGCGCAGGGTTCCAGCCGCCATCGTCTTCGTACAGGGTGGCGGGCGTGGGGTGGTCGCCGTAGACCTGAACGGTCAGCCGCCAGCTTGCCGGGTCGTCGGTGTGCAGAGTCGGTTCGGCGAGCGGCAGAATGGTCCCGGCCTTCACGAATACAGGGATCTGCTCCAGAGGCGGGTTCACCTGGATGCTCTGTTTGCCCGAGTAGCGCTTGCCGCTCCAGAAATCGAACCAGTCGCCAGCCGGCAGGTAGACGGCGCGCGCAGGTTCACCGGCAAATGCCGGCGCTACCATAAGGGATTCGCCCATCATGAACTGGTTGTCGACCGGCCAAGTCCGCGGATCGTCGGGATAGTCCATCACCACTCCGCGGAACGGCGGCAGCCCTTCCCGGTGGTACCGCACGAAGGCGGCGTGGAGATAGGGAATGAGCCGCATCCGCATTTCCATCACGGAGCGGCAGCGGGCTTCCACTTCCTCCCAGTTGGGGTCGAACCGGCCGGCGTTGTTGGCGTTGCGCTCCACCTGCTTCCAGGGCGGGCTTTTGATGTACCAGGCGTTGATCAGCGCCATGGGCGAGAGCGCCACGGACTGCAATCGCCGGACGAGATCCTCGGTGTTCTGCGCGTTGCGCAGCTCCGGCGTCCAGAGCAGACCGGAGAAGCCGGCGTTGGCAAGCCCGCGGATGAATTCCTTGTGATCGTAGAGGTCGCTGTAGAGAACGTAGGGGTATGGCGCCGCCAGGGCGCCCGAGGAGCGGACCAGGCCGTAGGTCCGCAGGTGGCGTTTCTCGAAGACGCTCTGGAGCGTGTCCTGGTAGCGCTGGCCGAACAGGCAGTGCATCTGTTCGCCATCGGCGCCGGAGGGGAAGCTCGAAATCTCGGGGAAAGACCAGTTGCCGGTGAAATCGGCGTTGTCGCATTCATCCAGCTTGTAGCCCGATACTCCCAGCGCGATGTGCTCCTTTTCGTGGAAATCGGCGAAGATCTGGCGCGCCTCGGGGCCAAGGAAATCGGGCACCAGGCCGCCCCACACCTCGTAGTCCCCGGAATATGGGAACAGCGGCTGGTAAAGAGGGGACGTGGGGTGCGTGAAGGCGTGCTCCCAGAGATTGAGGCGATAGTGCTTTTGGGTGAGTTGGCCGACGAGGGCGGCCGGCTGGGGAAACTTGCCGCTCCAGACGAACGTGCTCGAGTAGGCGCGCGTCTCCCAGCTCGCCTCGAGGCCGATCACGTCGCAAGGGATGCGGCGCTCGCGAAACTCGGAGGCGAGGTTGAGGACTTCCTCCTGGTTGTAATCGTTCTTCACGCGGTACCACATGCCCAGGCCCCAGCGGGGCGGCAGGGGGCCTCCGCCGGAGAAGAGGTTGTAACGCTGGACGGCCTGGCGCATGGTGGGACCGGCGAAGACGTATACATCCACGCCTTGGGCTTCGGGGACCTCGATCAGAACCTCCGTCCGCTCGCCGAAACTGGAACGCCGGTAGGCGGCGGGCAACATTTCCGTGGAGATGACGGAGGGTTCCGGCGGCGGCCCGGCGCCCCCGGACGGCTTCTTGCGCTTCTCGCCGCCGCAGTAGAAGGTGGCGTAGCGCGCGGTATCGACGAGCACGCCATAGCCGTTGGTGGTGACGTAGAACGGCGCCGGCGCATGGGAGTCGCCGGTGTCCATTCTAGGATCGGCATTTACCCGGAGCCTCTTCTTGCCGCCCCTTTGCACGAAGGACTGCAATTGGAGTCCGAGCCCATAGACACCCTCGTTGGGGGCGAGCGGGATGGAGACGAGGGTACCGCGGCGCGAGGTGCTGCCAGTGACAGCGGCCGGGCACGCCGGAACTGTTGGCAACTGGCGGAAGCCGGACTCCGCGGGCGCGTAGCGGCGCGTGCTGGTGGGCGTGATCTTCTCGGGAGCGCCGAAGGTGAACTTCCACACTCCGGGGTAGACCTGCTGCGGTGGAGCTGCGGTTTGGGCGGACGCCCCCCGTGCCTGAAGCAGGGCGCCCGCGCTGCCCGTGATACCGATGAAATGACGGCGGTTCATCGTCGCCTAGAATATCAGCTTGAGCGACAGTTGGATGGTGCGGAAGGTGTCGCTGCGGCTGTTGGTGAGCTGCACCAGGCCGAAGGTCGTGGACGTTACGCCGGTGTCGGGCGTGGCGCGGCCCACGCTGTTCGTGGAATTGTAGGCGTCGGCGCGAATCTGCACCTTGAACCTCTCGGCGATGCTCGTGACCTTGCTCATCGAAGCATCGAGCGTGGGGTATGAGTAGTTACGCAGGTTGGGGAAGAAGTTCGGTCTTACCGTGGGCGCATAAGTAGGCATCACCAGGAAGCTATAGGTGGTGCAACCGGCCGCGGTGGCGGCAGGCTCCGGCGTGATGGTGCCGTTGCTGTTCCACACTTCCGCGCAGGGGCTGAAGATTTGCCCTTTAGCGGCGCTCCAACTGTTGGCGGTCGCGCCTGGGAGCACTACGCTATTGTCGGCGCTGACCCTGGGATCCCTGAGAAGAAGCACGTTACCCGGCATCGAGACGGGTGAGCCGGACTGCCATTGGAAGATCCAGCCCAACTCCCAGCCTCCGACCACGCGGCTGACGAGGCGATTCGAGGTGTTCAACAACTTTTGTCCTTTCCCGAACGGGAGGGTGTAGACGCCGCCCAAAGTGAACCGGCGTGGGTAGTTGTAGGTATCGATGCCCCGCTGCATGACCAGGGTCTGCACATCGTTGAAGCCGGTTTGCGTGATCAGTTTCGAGAACGTCATGGTGGCAATCACATTGAGGCCGCCCTTCATTCTGGTCTCGTAAGTGATCTGAGCGGCGTTGTACCAGGACTTGACGTCGTTGCGGTTGCCCTGTGTGATGCCGCCGAACTCGGGGTAGGCCTGCAACAGTGTGGAACGGGTAATGGTAGTGGCGGTATACAGGGACGAGCCGAAAAACGGCGCCAAGCCCAGGAAGGGATTGGGCACCGTGGTGTTGCAGTAGGTCGGGTTGCCGCCTTCGTAATAGTCGCACTGCTGCCGGACCGACAGCGGTATGTTGTTGATGGACAGGCTGGATTCTACGTTGCTGCCGCGGGTACCAACATAAGAGGCTTCCAAGACCGACTGTAGCGGCAGATGAAGCTGGAAGCCGGTCGAGAACTGATCCATGCGGCCCAGAACGTAACCCCGATTGGGGTAAGTAAAGCCGCTGCCCAGGAACGTCTGGTCCCCCAGCGTCGCGCCTGGCGGCAGGTGCGTCCCATTGGGGAAGGGATTCTCGAAAAGCCCCGCAACTGCCGTCCGGTTGCTGTCGTTCGAGGTGGCCACGGTGTTGGTGAAGCTGAACCCATTGGTCTGTATCTGTCCGTTGCTGGGGTTCAGGTTGTACCGTCCCCAGCCTCCGCGGAACACCAGCCAGTTCTTGATCTTGTAAGCCACACCGATGCGGGGTTCGACCGCATGCAAATAGGTGTCGACCGCGCCGCGAGACTGGCCGTTGACGCCGGCGAACAGCAGGCCGCCATAAAGGGTGGGGGTGGTGGGGTACGTTTTCCGGTCGATCAACTTATCGACGGAGTTGACTACCGTCGGGGTGAACCCGGTATTGATTCGGTTAAACCGTTCGACGGCGGGAATCGCAAAGTCCCACCGCAGACCCAGGTTGAGCGTCAGCCGTGGACTTACTTTCCAGTCGTCCTGCACGTATGGAGCAAAGTAGCGCATCGACGAATACGGGTGGGCTCGGACCTCGGAACTGTCGGTGGTCAGATCCCCCAGCAGGAAACTGGCGATGCTGTTCCCGCTGTTGGCATCGCTTTGCAGGTAGTTGGATTGCGTGAAGACCGGGCTGGATCCCAGCAGGAATTGATTGCCATAGTCCAAAACGGCCAATTGCGTCAGCCGCATGTCCACGCCGGAGTGCAGTTTATGGCCGCCATGGACCCAGGTGAGGTTGGGGTGCATGGCAAACTCGTTGCTGATGCTGTAGCGCGGGTTCCAGCCCAATTGCTGGTATCCGGACGGCTGGTACTGACCGAAGTCATTGGGGTAGGGAATTTGGCTGGCGAGGACCTGCGGGAAGCCGAGGTTGGTGATGGGGAAATTCTCGTTGTCGTCGCCGCGTGAAGTCTGGATGAACCGGTTGTAAGAGAAGTTGGTGTTGAAGATCATGGTCCCGGAGAAGGTGTGGACCCAGTCGCCAACCACGGCGCGGTTGACGCGCGAAGTTTGCGACTCGGCCTCTCCGGGACCGTTCACCAAGCCGGTTTGCTTGTGCTCGTTCCGCCAACTCGACGCGAAACGGAAGAAGATGCGGTCCCGCGATCCGAAGTTCTGATCGAACTTCATGGCCAGGTTATAGAAATGATTGGTGGGGTCGTCTTTGCCGGCGGGCACGAACAAATCGCTGAAAGAGTACCCCGCGGTGGGGTTGGAGGTCATGGTGGGCTTGGGGTAGTAGCTCAGGATCTTCTTGGCAATTGGGTCGATTCTGTTGGAGGGAATCAGGTTGCCCGGAAACGGCTGCCGCACCCACGTGTTGGCGCTGTTGAACGCGCCCGTGGTGGGATCGTAGATGGTGATCTTCGATCCGTTTTGGGCCACCAGATTGCTGAAGTCGCCATTCAGCATCTCCGGTTGGGGCACCGAAAAATAGGTGGTACCGGCGACGTCGTCGTAGTAGTGTTCGTAGGCAACGAAGAAGAAGGTCTTGTTTCTCCCGTTGTAGATCTTCGGAATGTAGGCCGGTCCGCCCACCACGAAGCCGGGTTGCTGCACGGTGGAACCGCCTTTCTTAACGTTATTCTTGTTGTTCTGAAAGTTATTGGCCGCCCACCTGCCACTTTTGTCGTAGTAGTAGGCGCTGCCGTGCAGGTCGTTGGTGCCGCTCTTCAGGGTAAAGCTGACGATGCCGCTGCCCGAGTTGCCGTATTGTGCGTCATAGGCGGCGGTTTGAATCCGCACCTCCTGGAGCGCCTCCGGCTCCGGGACCACGGCAATGTAGTTGTTGCCGGCCAGCGCGGTGTTGGGCGCGCCGTCGAGAAGGAAAGACGACTGGCTCTTGAAGCCCCCATTTATGGACCACTGGTCGATGCTCGACTGGTCAAACACCCGATTGGAGCCAACGATGGAGATCACTCCCGGAACCAGCACGGAAAGCATCAGCGGGTTTCTGCTCGCCGGCGCCAGTTCCGTCACTTTGGCGTTGTCGAGAACGGTGCCCCGGTCCGATTTCTCGGTTTCCAAGAGCGGCGTTTCCTCGGTTACGGTGATCTGCTCGGTGATCTCGCCGGGCTGGAGGGTCAGGGTGATGCCAAAAGACTGGCCGGCGCGGAGAGTGATGTCGTCCCGCAGTGTTTTCTTGAAACCGGGCGCCTCAGCCGAAGCGGAGTAGGTCCCAGGCTGTAGAAAAGGAACGGTGAACTCGCCGTTGTCGAGCGTCTCACCTTTGTACACGACGCCGGTGGCGGTATTCGTGACCTCGATCTTGGCCTTGGGAACCGACGCTCCCGACGAGTCGAGGACGGTGCCGTTCAACGTTGCGCGGAAGTCCTGGGCGGAAAGTGTGGCGACAAACGCCAGCAGCAAGGAAAACTTCATTGAGTTGTGACCTCTGGACTATAACGTTCTGCCTTACGGAGAGACTGCGCAAGATAATTCTCCGATAATTATCGTTTCGAACAGGGGCTAAGCCTGTGAAAAAGAGAGCTCTTCAGGTTTTGGGAGCCGAAATCGCGCGGGGCCACCGTCCTCAAAGCTTCGGAGTGGAACTGCCGTCGGGGTTGGTGCTGGCGGCTGCGCTGGACGCTGGGTTCCCGGCCTGATAGAATCCTTCTGTATGCAAGGCAACCCGAAAGTTATCGCTTTATTGAACGAAGCCCTCAAAGAGGAGCTGACCGCCGTTAACCAGTACTTTCTCCATGCCGAGATGTGCGACAACTGGCAATATGACCGGCTGGGCGAGCATCTCAAGAAGACGTCCATCGAAGAAATGAAGCACGCCGAGGCGCTGATCGAGCGGATTCTCTTCCTGGACGCCACCCCCGACATGACGGAACCGATGCAGCTTACCATCGGACAGAACGTGCAGGCCCAGATGGAGAGCGATCTGAAGCTCGAGATCAACGCCGTGGCCATGTACAATCGCGCCATCCGGGTGTCTGGGGAAGAGGGTGACAACGCTTCCCGCGAGCTGTTCGAGCGCCTCCTGAAGATCGAGGAGGGCCATGTGGATTGGCTCGAAGCGCAGCTCCACCAGATCAAAGAGATCGGGTACGAGCGGTTCCTCAGCCAGCAAGTCAGGGACGGCAAGTAACCGGTTCCCCTGTGCCCGAGCTTCCCGAGGTCGAGACCGTCGTGCGCTCCATTGCGCCGCTGGTGGGGCGCCGTATCGTCTCCGCCGAATTCCGTTGCCGGCGCGTGTTGCGCGGCGCCGATCCGCGGGCCCTGGCGGCGCGCATCCGGGGGCGCCGAATCGCGGGCGTCCGGCGCTATGGGAAGTTCATCCTTTTATCGCTCGAGGGCGGCGGCTACCTGGTCGTTCACCTGGGCATGACCGGCCGCCTTCTGCTCGGTGGCCCGGCGGGCAAGCACACCCACGCCGTCCTCACGCTCGACCGCGGCGTGCTGCTGTACGACGACAGCCGCCAGTTCGGCTGCATCCAATTCAGCGAGGATTTTCCCGAGCGGGTTGCCAAACTCGGACCCGAGCCGCTGGAGGTCCCGTGCGAGGATTTCGCCGTTGCGCTCAAGCGCCGCAAGACGCGCATCAAGGCGCTGCTGTTGAACCAGAGCTTCCTCCGCGGATTGGGCAACATTTACGCGGACGAAGCCCTTTTCCGCGCCGGTATTCATCCGCTGGCCGTGGCTGCACGCCTGCGAAAAGACCGGGCGCGGCGGCTCCATGGGGCCATTATTGCGGTGCTGACGGAAGCCATCGCCGCCGGCGGCTCTTCCATCTCCGATTACGTGGATGCCCGGGGCCGCAAAGGCTCTTTCCAGTTCAGCCACCGCGTGTACCAGCGCACCGGCGAGCCCTGCGTGGCTTGCGGGACGCCCATCCGCCGCCTGCTGGTGGCGCAACGCTCGTCACACTTCTGCCCCAAGTGCCAGAAGCGTTAGATGGCCCACAATTGCTGAAACCTTCCCGCAAAGAGCCGCGTCCCAGAAGGTGCAAAGCGCTTGAGCGCCTTGACGAAGCGAGGTTTGTCTGCCATCAATAGAGATAGGCCCGGCTCGTAATCCCATTCCGCGGAAACTATAGGAGATTCTCGACGTGAAACGCATTTGCCGTTACCTTCCCCCGCTCTCGCTGCTGTTCCTTTCGATCCCCTTTGCTAGCGCACAGAGTTCAGTCGATTTCAACATCGGTTTCGGGGCCGCTCACGACAAAGCAGCCCCAGGCGGCATCGATTCCACTACGGGTTACACCTGCACGTTGGGAGCGGCCAATTGCCAGGCGACACCCGCCCTGAGCGGCTTCTTCATGGGCGTTGGAGGAGACGTGATGCTCACCAAGCGCTATGGCTTTGGAGGCGAAGCTAGCTTTCAACCCGCCAGGGCCGACTATGGCCCCCTGCAATACCGGGAGATACTCTACGATTTCAATGGCATCTTCGCGCCAGTGAATCAGAAGAAAGCCATGGTGCAAATTGAAGGCGGGGTTGGCGGCGCGAAGAGCAGCTTCTCCTATACGCAGACTTCCTGCGTCGGGACGGCCGTGTGCTCTAAGTACACCGAACCCGTGGGTGCTTCCAACCATTTCCAGGTCCACGCGGGAATTGGCGTCCAGATCTTCCTGACGGAGCACGTGTTCATTCGCCCGCAGTTCGACTTCCACTACGTGCCCGGTTTGACCGACCAATTTGGCAGCAACATGGTGCCCGCGGGCATGGTGTGGCTGGGCTACAGCATCGGCGACCGCTAAATATCGGCTGTTGCAGCTATTCCCGCGGCGCCGGCTCCCCCGCCAGGTCCTCGAGCGACGCCGGCGGGTTGTAATACAGAATGCGCTGGCAGCACTCGCATGCCAGGATCTCGTCGCCCTTCTTCAGGTCCTGGTAGAACTGAAGCCGCATCGCCAGGTTGCAGCCGGTACAGCGGCCATCCACTGCCTCCACCACGCCGATGCCCTTGCGCGCCTTGCGCGCCCGCTCGTATCGCTGGTAAGTGGCGGGCGTGATCGCCGAAACGATCCCGGCGCGCTCCTTGTGAAACTCGCGCGAGGACGCCTCGTCGGCCGCGGTGCGCTCGCGCGCCTCCCGCTTTTCCGTCTCCACCTGCGCCTTCTCGGTCTTCAGCGCCGCTTCCGCCGCCTTCACGTTCTTCTCCAGCGGCTCGGATTCGCCCATCATTTCCAGGATGCGGTCCTCGAACTTGCGGATCTCCTTCTGGCAGAACTCGATCTCGTTCTGAAAGGCCCGGTACACTTCGTTGGTCTTGGCCTCGAGCATCTGGTCCTTGAGCTTGGAGATCTTCTGCTCCTGCACCTGGATCTCGCCTTCGCACCTTTTCCGCTCTTTCTGGTTGGCGGCCAGCGCCGCGCGGTCGGCTTCCAGCTTGCGCTCGTGCGAGAGCAGCTTTTTCTCGATTTCGGCGACGTGTTTGGGCAGAGAGGCGATCTCGCGCGCGAGACCCGCAAGACGGTTATCGATTTCCTGTAGACGAATCACCAACTTCAGGTCGGAGAGCATTCCTTATCGAAGTGTAACATGCGCTCCCCCGCGCTATTCCACGCGCCGGACTTCCACTTGGCGGTAGATTTCCCGGGCCTGCGCCAGGCTGGCGAAGCTCATGCCCGGCAGGCGGGCCGAGGCGGTTCCCGCGGCCACGCCCCAGCGCAGCGCTTCCGCCACACTGGTTCTCCGCTCCCTGGCCCAGGCGTAGGCAGCCATCAGCGCGTCCCCCGCGCCGATCGGGCACACCGCGTCGATACGCGGCGGCAGCGCCTCCATCAGGCCGTCCGCAAACGCGCCCACGGCGCCCCGGCTGCCCAGCGTGAGCACCACCGAGTCCGCTCCCAACTGGCGAATCCGTTCGGCGGCCTCCAGATAGTGCGTGCGCGTGAGCAGCGTCTGGCCCAACAGGCGCCCGGCCTCCTGCTGGTTCGGCGACACCACCGTGGGGCGGGCGGCAATGCCCTCGCGCAGCGCGTCGCCATCGGCGTGCAGCAGCGTTTTCACCTTCTTGTGGCGCGCCATCGAGATCAGCTTTCCGTAAAACGCCGGTGGCACTCCCGGCGGAATGCTGCCGCAAATCATCAGCCACGACGCGTGGTCCAGCGTGTCGCGCACCACCCGCTCCACGCGCGCCACCTCCGCCTTCGCGAGCTGTGGGCCGGGTTCGTTGAGGTTCACCGTCAGCCCGTGCTTGTCGGTGATGGTGAGATTCGTCCGGATCTCGTTTTGAACCGGCACTACCGCGATCCGGTACCCGCATTTCCCCAGAAGCCCCTCCAGCCGTTTTCCCGAATCGCCGCCGGAGATGAGCACGGCCAGAGTCTCGCCGCCGAAGGAGTGAATCACCGAGGAGACGTTGATCCCGCGGCCCCCCGCCGACTCGCGGCTGGAATTGATGTAGGCGCGATCCTCGAATGCCAGGCGGTCGATACTGACGATCCGGTCGATGGCCGGATTGATGGTGAGTGTTACGATCAAGCCACTATTCTACCGTGGCTGTGGCGCAGACTCCCAGTCTGCCGTCTCCGCACTCTTACGGAAATGGTCGTAACCCAGCGGCACCAGCGGCGCGCCCGCCAACTCGACGGCGCCGGGACGCCCTGGGCGCATGGCGCCGATGCGCGTGAGCGGCACGCCCTCGAAATCGCGCGGCACGCGAGCCCGCGCCGGCGCGGTGAACAGCAGTTCGTAGTCCTCGCCGCCGTGGAGCGCCTGTTCCCAAGTCGCGCCGGGAAACCGCGGGGGCGGTTGGATCTCCGCGCTCAGTCCGGAAGCCAGGCACAGCCGATGCAGGTCCAGCGACAGTCCGTCGCTCAAGTCCATGGCGGCGGTGGCCCGCAAGCGCGCGCGCAGAAACCGTCCCAGCGCCAGACGGGGCTGGGGCCGCAGATGCCGCCGCCACGCCCTTCCGCTGCCCTGGGATAGTCCCAGCGCCGATGCCCCCAGCGCGCCCGAAACGTAGATGGCATCGCCCGCGCGCGCGCCGTCGCGCCGCAGCGCCCTACCGCGCGGCACGGCTCCGCACACCACAATGTCGCACATCACCTTCTCCGCGCGCGCCAGGTCGCCGCCCATCAAAGGCGTCCGGGTGCGCGTGGCCAGCCGGAGCAGCCCGTCATAGAAGGCGTCCAGCCAGCGCGTCTCCACCCATGGCGCCAGCGCCAGCGAGAGCAGACAGAACCGCGGCTCGCCGCCCATGGCCGCGATGTCGCTCAATCCGCGAGCCAGCGCCTTCCAACCCACATCCCCGGCGCCGTGCGTTTCACGGCGGAAATGCACGCCCTCGATGAGCATATCGGTGGTGAACAGCAAGTCCTCGGGAGCGCCGCGGGGGCGGAAAATCGCGCAGTCGTCGCCGATTCCCAACACCAGCCCGCCGGCCCGCGGCAACCCCACCCGCCGCCCGATGCGCTCGATCGTCTCCAGTTCGCTGGCCGCCGCTCTCTTGTGCTTGACCATATCGGTGCTATCTGAGAGAATACCGTACGCAGTTGTAAAAGGTTGTTTGGGCGCGCCTCGAAAGTTCCTAGCAAGCCTCGAAAGTCCGCTTTCCTTGTGGGAGATCCAAGAGCACGACGAACAAAGAACCGGGAGAACGTGTAGTGAAGGAAAAAGGTGTTGTGAAGTGGTTTAATGCCGCCAAGGGCTATGGATTCATCCAAAGAGCGAGCGGCGACGATGTGTTCGTTCACTTTTCCGCCATCCAGGCGAACGGTTACCGCACCCTGGAGGAAGGCTCGGAGGTGGAGTTCGAGGTCAAGCAAGGGCCCAAGGGATTGCAGGCCGAGAACGTCTTGAAAGTCTGACGTAGCGCCGGCGCTTCCGCGGCGTTGCGTCTACTGGATGACCTCCCGGCCCACCGCGAGATTCAACTGGGCGGCGGAGCGCCCGATTCGGATCTTGTTCGCCGGTGCTTTTTCCTGAACGGCGGTGAGTCGAAACTCTCGCAGTGTATAATAGTTTACAAAATGCCATTCCGGGCCCCGGGCATCGCCAGAGTTTCGCTCGTCGTGCTGTTCCTGTGCGTAATGGTTTGCGCGCAGACGGCGTCTCTCGCCTCTGAATACTGGCATCACCATTCGTCCCAGCATTGCTGCCTGCTGTGCCATGCGGGGCCGATGCCTCTGCTGCAATCCACGGCGTCGGCGGCGGCGTTCGCGCCCGTCCTTCCGCTGGCCTGGCTGGAGCGGTTTTTCGGCCTTGACACGCCGCGCGAGGTGCTTCGGCCCGCCGGCGATTCGCGCGCGCCTCCCGCTTAGTTCCTCGTCCGTCGGCGGCCCGGCTCCGGTGCGGTAAACCGGTGCTTGTCCATGTATGGGTCATAAAGGGGAACTTTGAGGAATCGAGGCATTATGCGTATATTCATGCTCGCGCCCGCCGTGGCGGCCCTATTTGCCGCCCAGCTTCCGGCGCAGGACATCACCGAATTGCTCAACCGTATGAAGGCCATGGAAGACCGCATCAAGGCGCTGGAGGCCGAAGTCCAGACGCTCAAGGCTCAGCCACCGGGGACGGTTGCCGCCGCGGCTCCAGTGGCGGCGCCCGCGCTGCCCGCGATCCCCGTTGAAGCCGCCGCGCAGGGACCCCCGCCCGGTGCGCCGCTGACTTTGGGCGGCGCCGGCCCCGCGGCCGCCAAGGTCTTGAATCCGGACATCAGCGTGATCGGCGATTTCCTGGGCGCCGCGGGCAACGGCGCCAACCGGGGAACCTCGTCGCTCGAGATGCACGAGAGCGAAGTCGGCTTTCAGGAGGTCATCGACCCGTACGCGCGCGCCGACTTCTTCATCAGCTTCGGCGAGCACGGCGTGGATCTCGAAGAGGGCTACCTCACCTTCACCGCGCTCCCCGCCGGCTTGCAGTTAAAAGTGGGTAAGATGCGCGCCGCATTCGGCAGAGTGAATCCGCTGCACAACCACGTGCTGCCCTGGACCGACCGCCCGCTGGTCAACCAGGACCTGGTGAACGGCGAGGACGGAATCGACGACGCAGGCCTCTCGCTCAGCCGTATCCTGCCCGCCCCCAAAGGCATTTTCCTCGAAGGCACGGCGCAACTCTTCCGCGGCGACACTGACGGTGTCTTTCAGGCCGACAAGCGCAGTCACGTCTCCACCGTCGAGCATCTGCGCCTCTACCGCGACCTCGCCGAATCCACCAACATCGACCTGGGCGGCTCCTTCGCCCGCGGCAACAGCCCCTTCGGCAATGGCTGGAACCAGCTTTACGGCGCCGACGCCACGCTGCGGTGGAAGCCCCTGCGCCGGTCCATCTATCACTCGTTTGTGGCCCGTAGCGAGCTTATCTGGGCGCGTACCGTGCTGGCCCCGGTCCGCACTGCGGCCCTGTCCCTGAGCACCCCCATCATCACGCCCTTCGGCTTCTACGTCTCCGGCGATTACCAGTTCGCCCGGCGCTGGTTCCTCGGGGCACGCTTCGACCGCTCCCAGCGCGGCAACTGCCTGCCCACCAACCCGCCCACCACCACGTCGTGCAATCTGTCGCTGGGTCCCCTCGCGCTCTTGCAGGATACCGGAGGCTCCCTCCTCCTCACCTACTGGCCCAGCGAGTTCAGCCAGATCCGCGGCCAGCTTCGCCGCACGCAGTACGGCGAAGGCCTCACCGCCAACGAATTGTTGTTCCAATTCCAGTTCTCCATGGGCGCTCACGGAGCGCATCCCTTCTGATGAGGAAAAGCATGTTGAAACGATTCTTCGCATCCGCCGTCCTGCTGTTGACGGCCGCGGCCGGCGTTACCCGGGCCGCTTCCAAATTGACCGTGATGACCGCCACGCAGGACCTGGCGTCGCTGGCCCGCGAGGTCGGCGGCGACCTGGTCAACGCCGATTCCATTGCCATGGGCTACCAGGACCCGCACTTCGTCGAGCCCAAGCCCAGTTTCCTGCTCAAACTCCAGAAGGCCGACCTTCTGGTCGTAGTGGGTCTGCAGCTCGAAATCGGCTGGCTTCCCCCGCTGATCACGCAAAGCCGCAACGCCAGGATCCAGGTGGGCGCGCTTGGCTATCTCGACATGTCGCAGTACTGCCAGATCCTCGAAATCCCCACCGGCCAAGTCACGCGCGCCATGGGCGACGTTCACCCGTTAGGCAATCCGCACTACTGGCTCGATCCCGAAAACGGCCGCCGCATCGCCAAGGAGCTGGCCGCCAAGTTCAGTGAAATGCAACCTGCCAACGCCGCCGCCTTCGCGCAGCGCTTCGCCGATTTCGATAAGCGCCTCTCCATCGCCGAGAAAGGATGGGAAGTTAGGATGGCGCCCTACCGCGGCCGCAAGGTCGTCACCTACCACCGCTCCTGGCCCAACTTCTGCGAGCGCTTCGGCCTGGAAGTGGTGGATTACGTCGAGCCCAAACCGGGCATCCCACCCACCCCCGTCCACACCTTGGAGGTCATCAACACCATGAAGCGCGAAGGCATCAAGCTGATCCTGGTAGAGCCTTACTTCGATCTGCGCGCGCCCAACAAGATCGCACAGGATGTCGGCGGCCAGGTCGCGGTCTTGCTGCCATCGGTTGGCGGGGTCAAACAGGTGACCGATTACTTTCAGTTGTTCGACTACGACATCAACCTGCTGGTGAGCCTGTTCGAAAAAGCGAAATAAGGAAACTCGATGAGCACACTCTCATTCCTGCTCCCTCCATTTATTGCGAGCCTGATTCTGACGGGCATTCACGCCTACCTCGGCGTCCACGTAGTGGAGCGCGGCGTGATATTCGTCGACCTCGCCCTGGCTCAGATCGCCGCGCTGGGCACCACCATCGCGGTGCTCTACGGCATCGAGCCGCACAGCCAGACCGCTTATATTATCAGCCTCATCTTTACATTCATCGGCGCGGCGGTCTTCTCCACCGTCCGCGGCCGCCGCGCGCGCATCCCGCAAGAGGCCGTGATCGGCATCTGCTACGCGGTGGCGTCGGCGGCCGCCATCCTGGCGATGAGCAAGTCGGTCGAGCAGACCGAGCACCTCAAGGAAATGCTGGTGGGCAACATCCTGACCGTCTCGTGGTGGGAGGTGGAAAAGACCGCCCTCCTCTATGGCGCCATCGGCCTGTTCCACTACATTTTCCGCCGGAAGTTCCTGGTGATCTCGATGGACCCCGAGGCGGCCGAAGCGCAGGGCATCTCGACGCGCTTTTGGGACTTCGTCTTCTACGCCTCGTTCGGTTTCGTGGTGACCTCCTCGGTGGCCATCGCCGGCGTGCTGCTGGTGTTCTGCTACCTGATCGTGCCCTCGGTGGGCGCCATGCTCTACGCCGAAAACATAGGCCCAAGGCTGGCGATCGGGTGGACCATGGGCACGCTGGTCTCCGCGCTGGGCGTCTACCTGTCGCTACAGATCGATCTGCCGACCGGCGCCACCATCGTCTGCACTTTCGCTATCGTCCTGATCCTGATGGCGCTCCTCAGGCCCCTGATCCGTAAAAAGATACCGGTGTAGCGCCGGGCCCAGGGGGCGCCTCCTTGTCGCCGGTATGCTCGATCTACGGCTCGATCACGATCTGCACGTGGTTCGACTCCTGCCCGCCGGCCCGCCACCCTGCTGGAGCAGTCGGCGCCGGCGCCACAGGAACACTGGGCGGCAGCAGAGCCAGCGGTCCCACGCGGCACAACAGGCAACAAGGATCGGAATGAAGGTTTCATCGCTTTCCCCCGACTATGCACAACCGGATTGCAATTCTGGTTTACCCGATGTTAGGCTCCAATAGGAGAGATCATGGCATCATACCGCGGGTTCAGACGCGCCGGCATTCTCGTCTCTGTTGGCGCGGTTGTCCTTACATGCGGCTGCCGTCAGGCGAGCGAGCAGCCGGAGGCCGGCTCCCAGGCGGCCGAGGCTGCTCCTCAGATCGGCGCCGTGAGTCCCATAAGCGGCGCGGGCCGTTCGCAGGCTTTTCGCGTGGTTGTCTCGCATCCTGCGGGAGCGACAGCCATTAACGACCTGGAAGTTCTCATCGACGAGAAGATGACTCCGACCGGCAGCACGGCCTGCTGGATCGATGTCAACCCGCTCAAGTCGGTTGCCGTCCGAAAGGAAGACGGGTCGGCCTTCTTGCCTGCCGTTCGCATCGGCTCCGCCGACACTGCCGTCAACAGCAAGTGCAGTATAGACGCCGGCGGGGTGAAGGTGGAAACCAAAGGTACCGAGCTCACCGTGACTCTTCCCGTCACTTTCGCCGCCGCATTTAAAGGGGAAAAGAAGGTCTGGGTGGTCGCTTCCGGGCCTGGCAAGCACAGCGGCTGGCAGGAGCGCAGCACCTGGACTGTGAACTGAGTCTCAGACCCTCGGTCCCGGGTAACCATCGGGACGTTCTTGGGGATAAGGCCGGGGACGCGCCTACGGGCGCCCAGACTGCCCCGCAAGCGCGCGACCATCGGCGCCGGCGGACTCTTCAGCCAGCGGACACCGCATAGCTTTCGGCCGGCATAATCCAATGCGCCGGTGCGCTCGATTTACGGCTCGATCACGATCTGCACGTGGTTCGATTCCTGGCCGCCGGCGCCGATGTGCAGCTCCGACACTCCGGCATTGGTCACCGCGGGCAGTTGCACTTCGATGAGATAGAAGCCGATGTAGCCCGGCGCCAGCGTGGCGCGCGATACCTCGAGGAGCGAGCCGTCGAGAAACGCCCGAATCGAGGCCGCCACCACCGGCGGGTCCTCGAGCGGCGCTGCCAGGCCGGTGGGCCAGTCGGGCCTGACCTTCCCCAGCCCGGTCGCCATGATCTGAACCCGGCTGTTGGAGTGCGCCGTGTTGCGCGCGTCGATCAGCAGCCCGCTATCGGCGTCGTACAGCCAGGGGGCGCCGTCGCGGCCTACGAAAATCGCCGGCGAAACCGGCTGCACCGGCTGCACCAGCGTCACCCGCCCGGCATTGGTTTCGAATGCCAGCGCCACGTTCGGCCCCACGGCTTCGAACGGAACCTGGATCTGCGATTCGGCATCCGAGGCCGCCAGCACCGGATAATCCAGATTGCCGCCGCGCGCCGCATTCACCAGCCCGCCAATGACGCTCAGCAGCGATCCGGGAGCCGCCGCGCGCGTGCTGAAGTCGGCCGCGTTCACGATCCGCAGATTGCGCAGGCGATGCGGCGCAGCCGCGGCGTAAACGCCGTGACCATCCAGCGCGGCGTACAATTGCACTCCCGCCGGATCCAGGCGCACGTCGGTGGCGGCGGCGGCCGGCAGCCGGTCCGACAGGCTCACCCAGGCGACCGAGTCCGGCCGGCTGGCATTTTCCAAATCGACACGGGCAAAGTAAACGCCCTTGTCGGTGGCCACATAAACCGCGCCCGCCGCGCGCTCGGCGGTGACCCCGTGCGCCGCAGCGTCGGGCAGGTTGCCGTCCAGGGGGTCCCAGAAGTTGCCGGAATTGGTGGTGCGGAGCACGTGCGGCCCCTCTTCGCCGCCCAGCGCCGCCAGCGCCACGCGCGGCTCCGCGGCGTCCACAAAAATGCGCTCCACCGGACCGCCCGCCTGCCAGGGCGGGGCCGGGAAGGTTTGACCGCCGTCGAACGAAACCCAGATTCGGCCGTCGGAAGAGCCGGCATAAACCACGTCGCCGGACGAGCCGGACACGGTAATATCGGCGCGGACCACCGCCGAATACCGCTGGCGCAGCGCCGCTTCATTCAGCAGTTCCGCTCCCGGCGCCGGAACCCAGACCGAGCCGCCCGGCGGCAATTCCAAAACCCCCAGGCGATCCACTTGAATGCGCGCACCCGCCGTGCCGCTGGGCGTCGAGAGAATCCGCCGCACCGCCAGGTTCGGCAGAGACCGGTTCAACCCGGCCCAGGACAGCCCGCCATCCATGGACCGCCAGACACCGTAATCGTTGGCCACCGCCAGTTGATCCGGATCCGCGGGCGAAATCGCCAGGCTATGCTGCCCGGAACCCACCACCGATTCCGACTTGTACGCCGTGAGGTTGGTCCAGGAATGCCCCCCGTCTTCCGAGCGGAGCAACTGCCGCCCCAACGAGTACATGATCGAGGGATTCGAGGCGGTGGAGACCACGCGCGCCCCAGGCTCGGGCAGCCGGGCGGCCGTGGCCGGAATCGGAGTGTTGGTCTCGGCCACATTGGCGACGGCGGCCCACGTCTCGAAATCGGCGGTCTCAAAGACCTTGCCCGACGGCGTGCGGGCGAAGAGCAGCGAACCGCCCGCGGAGTACCACACCCGCTCCACCGGCCCCGTGGCAGGGGAAGCCAGCATCAGCTCCACCGAGGAGCTGCCCACCTTCCGCCAGTCCGGCCGCGTCTGTGCGGCGGCCAGGAACACCACCGCCAGCACCAGGCCGATGAGCCGCATCGGAACGCGTATTGTTCCCTTATGACACACTGCCGGTTTCATTTTACACTATTTCGGATTCCGCCATTTTTGTCAACCCGCTGAATTTGAGCACTTTGTAAGCGAATTTTAATCGCGGCCCCCTGGTTGCATTGCATGTTTAGTGCTAGACTTGTTTAGTCATGGCATCGGAGCCAGGGTCTAGGATGCCCGGCTCCGGAAAAGGTGTTATGCTTTGGCGTATGACGCTATCGGGGATGGTGCGCCCGCTGCTGGTGGCGGCCGCCGTCGTGGTGTCTCTGGCCCCGCTCCGGGCCCAGGATACCGCGGCCAAGGCGCTCGTCATCAATGGCGACGTCTCCGTACTCCGCGATGGCGGTCCGTGGGCCTTGTTTGAAGGGAACACGGTCCAGCCCAAGCAGATGGTCAAGACCGGACCGGATGGCTACGCCAGGTTCCAGGTCTCCGACGGCAGCACCTTCGAAGTCTTCCCCAACTCGCAAGTCATGTTCCGCGATAATCCGCCGACGTGGAAAGACCTGCTGGACGTTGTGATCGGGCGCGTGAAAGTCTACATCCAGCATCTCAACGGCGTTCCCAATCCCAACAACGTGTCCAGCCCGACGGCCGTCATTTCGGTGCGCGGCACGATCTTTGAAGTGGTGGTGGAAGACCAGGACGGCACTACTTTCGTCAGCGTGGACGAGGGTTTGGTGTTAGTTCGCAGCAAGGCGCCGGCGGGCGGTGAGAAGCTCCTCCAACCCACCGAATGGATCCGCGTGTTCAAGAACCAGCCGCTGGCTCAGAAAATGGACAAAGGCTCCATCGCCCGGGGCGTCATAAGGGCCATCGAGGACGCTGCTCGAGTGGCGCTTCAGCGCCAGGTTGGAGCCGGAGGAGGGGTAGGCGCCACGCCTACGACTACCACGGGAACCGGCGCGCAGGGCGACAAGGGCAAAGGCGGCACCACCACCACGGCTCCAGCGCCGCCATCGGCGCCGCCACCTCCGCCGCCGGGCGGGTAACCCTGAAGCCCCGGGGACAGACCGCTCTGTCCGCGCGGCGCACGGCCCCAACTGGGCACCCCCCGCGCCTTGGGACAGAGTGGTCAGGCCCCTATTCCCGTCTCGTGATAGATTGAAAACAGCCATGTATCGCGCCCTGCGAGGATTGACTCTTTGGGCCTGCGCCGCGGCGCTGTACGGCCAGGCACAACCAGCCCAGCAACAGCCCGCCGGCCTGGAGCCCGACTGGGACATCGGCGTGATCTTGCAGGAGATGAGCGCGCACGCCGGGCGCCTGCTGCCGGTGCTCGATCAGATCGACGTGAAGGCGTGGTTGCGGAAGGGCGCGTCGGACACCTACGCCGCGCAATGGCAGTCCAGCAAAGACCAGGCCAGGGCGTTCGCCGATGGCGCCAGGGATCTGGCGCGCAACCCCGAGAAACTGTCGGCCTCGCTCGAGCTGCTGTTCCGCATTCAGGGCCTCGAGACCATGCTGGCTTCTCTGGAAGAGGGGACCCGAAAATACCAGGACCCCGCCGTCGCCCAGACGCTGGCCAGCCTAGCGGCGGAGAATGGCGTCAACCGCGACCGGTTTCAGAAGTACATCGTGAATCTGGCCGCGGAGCGCGAGCGGCAGTTTCTGGTGATGGACCGTGAAGCGCAGCGCTGCCGCGGCATCCTGACCATCGAGCCCGCGGCTTCTCCAAATTCAGGAAGGAAGAAATAACTCAACCCATGCCTTTCACGTGCAGCATTTGCGGAGAGGAATCCACGCGGATCTGCGCGCAGTGCACCAAGGACGCGTGCGATAACCATCTTTGCGAGAAATGCCTGCGCTGCAGCGACTGCTGCGAGTGCGAAGTGACCCTCTCGGAGCACGGCGCGCCCTCTGGTCCCGCCCCCACGGCGCCGTAGTCCCTACAGCGGCGTGATCGGCTTGGTATCCGAGCCGGTGCGGAACTGGCGGGGGACCGCCTGATTGGGCGGCGGCGTCAACAGATGCGGGCGCATCATAACCAGCACCTGGTCGTTGCTCCGGTCGCGTTCGCGGGTGCTTAACAGCGGTCCGAGGCAGGGAATTCGCGACAGGCCCGCGAGCCCCGCGATACTGCGCGCTTCGCTGGTACTGAGCAGGCCGGCCACGATCGCCCACTCTCCCATCACCAGCCGCGTTTTGGATTTCAGCACGCGGCTCGAAATGATGGGAATTCCGTTCTCGGCCTGGCCCGACAGCACCTTGAATTCGGCGTCGATATCGAGCGTCACATCCTCCATGCCGTGCACCGCGGGAGTCACCTTCACGGTCAATCCGAGATCTTCGAAGGTGACGGAAGGCGGGGGCATGTACGCGCCGGCGCCCGAGAAACTCGCCGGACCGTAATATCCGGAGGTCAGGATGGGATAGCGGTCGCCCACGTGCAGCGCGGCGGGCTGGCCGTCCAGCGAACGCATCTCCGTCCTGAGCAGCAGCTTGCCCGAAGAGTCCGACATCTTGGCCGCCAGCGAGGGGTTTATGATTCCGATTCCAATCAGCGTCTTCCCGCCGCCGAACGCCAGCAGCCCCGCCAGACCCGACACCGACAGCTTATTGTTCAGATACGTGGTGAGCGCCGTGAGCGGGAAAGACGTGGGGAAGTCGATCCCGTAGGTGATCATGTCGTTGCGGGTGACCTCGAGAAACTCCAGGTCCACCATCACCTGGGCGCGCGGATGCAGCAGCTCCTCGAGCAGCGCGCGCGCCGTCAGGACCTTCGAGATGCGGTCGCGGAAAATCACGACGTTCTGTTGCGTATCCCACGAGGCTTTCTCGATGGCCATGGCCTGCTGCACCGCCGTGATCATGGCGTTGAAGTCCTGCTGGTTGGTGACCTCGGGCAGGCGCACTTCCACGGCCACAACCGGCTCGACCTCCTGGCGCTTCTGCGGGGTATCTTTGGCTACCAGGAAGAGCTTGCGCGAGAGCGGCACGATGAACGAGTTGGTGGCCGCCTCGAGATCGTGCAGCGCTTCGCGGTAATCCACGCCTTGCAGTTGAAAACGAAACGCGCCGATGGGCTGATAATCGCCGTCGAAGACGCAATCCAGCCCGAAAGCGTGCGCCACGTCTTCAAACAGTTTGCGGGAGTCGCCGCGCAGATCGAAATCCCTGGTTTCCGGGTTGGCATTCAATTCCGGCGGCGGCGGCTGGCGCGCCTCGGCCAGGTCCCGCGCGCTGGGCTGGTCGAATTGCCGTTCCGGGAGGGCCGCGGGTTCCGGCTCGGGCCCGGCCTCCCGCGGCGGCGGCGTGGGTTTCGCCTCGAGCGCGGCGCGCGACTTCACCGCCTGGCTGCGCAGCCAGTAGGTCCGGTTCTTGGGCTCCATGGCGGCGGCCTGGGAATACAGCAGATATGCCTGGGCCATGTGGCCGCCCTTCTCGGCTTGGCGGCCCTGCTCATAGAGGTCCCAGCCGGAGAGCTCCTGCGCCGTCAGGCGCCCGGCCACGATCAGGCACAGAAGGAACACACTTCGCCGCACAATAAGGTGACGCGGCGCCGGACCTCTGCGTGCAAGCTGATTAGTGGGGCGGACGCCCTCGTCCGCGCCGGACCCCCTGGTCCGGCTCTTCCTGCCCGCCCGATTCTTTGTGAGAATCGGAGTATGCAGACGATCGGGCGCATCTTGACGAAGAATCCGATGGAACTGGTGGGGCCGCTCGCCATATTCGTGGCCATTTTCATGATCGGGTGGGCCGTCCGCCAATTGGTCCTGAAAGCCCTGCGCGCCTGGACCTCGCGCACCGGGAGCCGCGCCGGCCTGGTCCTCGCCGAGGCCCTCAGCGGTCCGATTCTCATCTGGGCCGCGATCCTCGCGTTGCACGTGGGGCTCCAGTCCTCCAGTCTGCCCGGGAAGTTCACCGACTGGGGCGCGAGGACGTTGTTCGTGCTCTGGATCGTGTCTCTCACGATGATGTGCATGCGGATTGCCCGCGACTCGATTCGCTTCTATGGCAGCCAGGTGACCGGCGCTCTGCCGGTGGCCACCCTGACGCAGAACCTCGCCCAGATTGCGGTGGTGATTGTGGGGGCGTTGGTGCTGCTCGATCACTTCCACGTTTCGATCACGCCGATGCTGACGGCCCTGGGCGTGGGCGGCCTGGCGGTGGCGCTGGCGATGCAAGACACGCTTTCCAATCTGTTTGGCGGCTTTTATGTGGCAGTGGCCGGACAGGTAAGGCTGGGGGACTACATCAAGCTGAACACCGGCGAAGAGGGATACGTCACCGACATCGGCTGGCGCAGCACCACCATCCGGAGCCTCGGGAACAGCCTGATTATCGTGCCCAACGCCAAGCTGGCGCAGGCCATCGTGACGAACTACGACCTGCCGGAGAAGCGCATGTCGGCCATGCTGGAAGTGCGCGTGAGCTACGATTGCGATCCCGGCCAAATCGAGCGCGTGCTGCTCGATATCGCGGCGCAGGGCGCGCGTGAGATCCCGGGCATGCTGGCCGATCCGGCGCCCTCGGTGACGTTCGACCCCGGGTTCGGCGATTCGGCGCTGGGCCTCACGGTCAACTACCAGGTAGCCGAGTTCGCCAGCCAGTTCACTGTGCGCCATGAGCTGCGAAAGCGGATCTTCCACCGTTTTAGAGAGGAAGGCATCCGGATTCCGTTCCCCGCCAGGGCCGTCTACATGCACGCGCCCGAGCCGGGCGACGCGGTGGAGCCGCGGTCCGGACCGGCGCAGCGATAAAGGCCCGATTCGGGTGTGCCGCCTTTTCTGACCCTTTTCTTACCGCAAACGGCTCCAATTGGGGCGGTCGGGTGTATGATTGATGCGCGCCAAGATAGCCAGACGGAAATTCTGGTTGACGAGTTTAGGCCTGCAACAAGCTGCGGCTAAGCGCCGTTAAAGGAGACATTGAGATGCTATTTTCTATGTTGAAGCTGGCAGGGCGGGTCCAGGGGGATCTCGCGCGGACCAATGGGCTGCTCCACGAACACACGTCATCACCTGGTCGCAGAGCGATGATGGCGCGAAGCTGCGTTCTGTTGACACTGGCCTGCGCGCTGGCAGGTTCCGCCAATGCGCAGTTTGTCCAACAAGGCGGGAAACTGCTCGGTACTGGCGAGGTTGGGAATGCGGAGCTGGGCAAT
>Ga0187865_1000437_pt1 | contig 58229 bp, 46 predicted proteins | sample June2016WEW_11_1_2_FD_132989 | JGI IMG/M metagenome (GOLD analysis project Ga0187865, IMG submission 132989) | Peatland microbial communities from SPRUCE experiment site at the Marcell Experimental Forest, Minnesota, USA - June2016WEW_11_100 | ecosystem: Environmental > Terrestrial > Soil >... | reverse complement strand
GCGGTGACCTGAACCGCGCCCGCCAGGCCGGCGAAGGCGCCGCACAGCAGGAACGCGTACATGCTGTACTGCCAGGTCGGCACCCCCAGCAGAAAGGCGGCCCGCATGTTCTTGCCCACCGCTTTCAGGCGCAGACCGAAGTAGGTTCCGCGCAACAGGAAAAAGACCAGGACAGCTGACAGGACGCCCACCACCAAGGCCCAGGGGCTGAGCGCCACGTTGAGCGGGGTCGGCAGCCAGAGCCTGGTCGGAAAGATCTGGGTCCCACTTGTCGAGGCAATTCCCGGCCGCCCCCACGGGCCAATGATCAAATAGAGCGCGAAGGCGGTGGCCACAAAATTCAACCCTAGACCGCCAAAAATCTCATTGACCCCGCCGAAGGTCTTCAACACGCCCGCCAGCGCCCCCCATAAAGCTCCGCCCAGCAGGCCAGCCACAAAACCGAGCAGGATGATCCACCCCCCGGCCAGCGAACTGTTCTGCAGCAGGCGCAGCGCTCCGGTCGTGAAGACCGCTCCGAGCATGATCTGCCCCTCGATGCCGATATTCCACAGGCCGGCCGCGAAGGTGATCAGCACACCGGAGGTGGTCAGCAGCAGGGGAATCCAGGCGGCCAGGACATTGGTGATATCTGCCGTGGAGCTGAAAATGCCCTCAAGCACATTCAGGTAGGCCTGCAGCGGGGACGCGCCAGCCATCAGCAGGACCAGGGTAGTGAAGAGCAGGGCCAGGACGATTGCTGCCAGTTGAAAACCGATTCTAAGCCACTGGTTTTCTTTCATGGACGCTTGCCTCATTCTTTGATTCCGGCCAGCCCATGCCACCGATCAACTCGCCGAGTTTCTCCGTGGTTAATGTCGAGACATCCAATGGAGGTGTCACCCGGCCGCTGAAGAAGACCAGCACCCGATCACTGTACTGCAGAATCTCATCCAGGTCAGATGAAACAAACAGGATCGACGTGCCCTGCTGGCAGCGTTCCTTGAGCTTGGTCCAGATATAAATGGTGGACTCGACGTCCAGCCCGCGCGTCGGGTGTTCCAGCAGCATCAGATCGAGTGGGACCCGCATCAGGGCCAGCAACGCACGCTGCTGGTTACCCCCGGACAGCGATTCGACCATGTTGTCCGGCGTGCCATGAATATTGAATTCCGTGATGCGGCTCTGCGCCACCTCGCGGCCCTTTTCCCAATTAATGAAAAAACCTGTGGCCTCTTCCGCCAGAATGACATGCTCGGTCAGGTTCAGTCCAGCCACCAAACCTTCCTCCAGGCGGGAGGCGGGTAAGAACGCCACGCCGCCCCGCTTGAAGAAATGATAGTTGCGGCCGGTCAAATCCTGGTCGCCGCGGCGGATCTGCCCGCCGACCGTCCGCACCAGGCCAGCAACCGCCCGCAGAAAAAGCGCCTGGCCGCTCCCTTCCATGCCGGCCAGGCCGATAACCTCGCCGTGGCAAATGTCGAGGTTGATCTCGCCAATGTGCAGCCGGTAATCCTCAACAGATAGGTTGCGCAAGGAAAAGGCCACCTCACCCGCGCAACCTGGGCCGCGCGCCCCCAACGCGACCTCCTTGCCAAACATCATCTCAACCAGCTGTCGGGTGTCGTAAGGGGGTTCGACGCTGCCGACCAGGTATCCCTGGCGCAGGACGACCACGCTGTCGCACAGCCCTTCGACGTCCTCAAGCTTGTGTGAAACGAACAACACGGTCATGCCCTGCTTGGCCAGAAGGCGTAGGGCTGCGAAGAGTTTCACTTTCTGCTGTGCGCTGATGCCGGTGGTGGGTTCGTCAAAGATCAGCACCCGGGCGCCCAGCCAGATCAAACGCAGGATCTCCAGCTGCTGGCGTTCCCCAACGGTCAGCGAATCCACGTAGGCCTGCGGGTCCAAGGAGAAGCCGAACTGTCCGGCCAGCTTCTTGAAATCCCGCAGGGCGGCGCCCTCTTCAGGCAGCAGGCCGCCGGATCGGCCCAGGATGAAATTATCAATGACGCGTAACGGGGGGAAATCCAGCGGATCCTGGTGGAGCATGCCCACCCCACTGCGAATGGCATCGGCCGGTGAATGAATTGTGACCGGGCGGCCGTCGAGCAGGATTTGCCCCTGGTCCGCCCGAATAAACCCGGATAAGATTTTCATCAGGGTGCTCTTGCCCGCGCCGTTCTCCCCGAGGATGCCCTCGATCGTCCCTCCCGGAATGTCCATGGTGATGCCCACGTTGGCATGCACCGCACCGAACGTCTTATGGATGTCCTTGAGTTCAACGTTCATGGTTCTTTCCCTGAATGGCGAACTGTTGGTTCATTTGGAGGGGTCCCTGGATCTCTTCGCCAGCGGGAGGCGAGAACGTTTTCCTTGTGTGAGCACTGCCTCTCAAGGTCGAGCCCTCTTGCCCCCTTGGGATACCGGCTTCGGCTCAGAGCTGCTGCATTTGTCCTGCCTCACGATCGGCATCCCTTCCGGACAAACGACGGCACCCCGGTGTCAGGCGCTTAAGAATTGGGGGAAGGCAGGCGCCTTCCCCCAATCATCCGTATCAGGAATGGTTACTTGCTGCTGCCGGCCATGCCCAGGAGCAGTTGCGGCAGGTACCAGAGCTGCTGCGGGGTGGCGGCCACACCAGAGGCCAGGTACTGGGTCCCATCCTGCAGGCTCAACGGGCCGGTCCAAAGATCCAGGCCGCCCGCCAGGGCAGCGGTCAGCTGATCGACCGCAGCAGAGGCAGCCGGGCTGAGAGCCTGGCCCTTCACGAAGCCGACATTGCTGGTATCCGGATTGTTGATGTTCGTCCAGTCCGGGCCCAACCACTGCCAGTCCTGGGTGAAGGTTCCCGCCATCGCCTGCTTGACCTCGGCCGCGATCCCCGGGCCCCAGTTGAAATAGGGAACGCCCAGGCAGACCGACGGACCTGCACTGCAGTTGCCTTTGTAGTCATAGCCAACGGCATAGACCTTCTCGCCGGCATCGGTCATCTTCTTCGCCTCGACCACCGCCTCGGAAGTGTCAATGCCCGACATGACCACATCAAAGCCAGTGTTAAAGAAGGCATCCGCGACCTTGGACGGATCCAGCGTCGTCCCAGGTTCGTTGTACCAGTATCCGATCCAGGTGACCTGGAATTGCAGCGCCGACGGATCCTTCTTCAGGATATTGGTCCAGCAGTATTTGGCGCCCAGGTAAGCGGAAGAGGACAGGCGGCGGGTTTCGTCGTTGATCAGCGGACCCAGGTAGCCGATCTTGCCGGTCTGGGTGGTCATGGCAGCCGCGCATCCCCCGAGCATCTTCATGTACTCCATCTTGCCCATGATGTTGGCCATGTTGGGGAGGTTCAGATACGCCTGACCCTGCGCCCACGACTGATCGCCCGAAAGCATGATGGTGGGGATGGTCGGATGGTTCTTGGCGAAGGTATTGGAGTCATCCTTGAAATCATCCGAGTTGAAGATGATCATGTTGGCACCCTTCGCCAGCAGCTGCTCGGCCAGCTGGGCCGGTGTCGACCCCTGATGACTGAAGCCGTTGTCGATATAGATCAGCTTGGTATTGGGAACATTGGCAACTGCATACTCGCCACCTTCGTAGGTAGCCTGGCTCCAACCCGAGTCATTGTAGGGACCGACCAGAATCATGCCGATGGTGAACGTCTGGCCAGATGGGAATGCAGTTCCCACAGGAGCAAGGGCCGCGGTCGGCGCGGCCGCAGCGGCCATTGTTGCCGCGGCGGTGGGCGCCATGGCGGGCGCCGAAGTCGCAACCATGGCGGGCGCCGAAGTCGCAACCATGGCGGGCGCCGAAGTGGCCATCGGGGCGGGAGCGGCGGTCGGCGTGGCAGCGGGGGCGCAGGCCGTCAGCACGAACAGAAGTGCCATGCCTGGCAAGGCGATGTACTTGAGCGCTTTAGGGATCACGTTCACCCTCCTTTGGGGTCACTAGAAATCGGTGAACAACTGATGGTCGCCAAACACGAGAGGATCCTTCCCTCCCCCGTCACCTCCTTTCCGCGGTCTGCTCAGAAATCCCATGGTTGCACTCGAATCGATTCTGCCCCGCCCTACCCATCGCAAGAGTCAGGGCACGATCCATGTGCCTGTTTTCCCTTCCAAGGCCCGGCCGATATTCTCCGGGTTCGTGATCAGCGCCTGCCGGCCGCCGGCCTCCAAATACCAGATGACGGCCTGCATCTTCGGGGCCATGGACCCCTTGGCAAAGTGCGTCCCCTCGGCCAAGTACTGTCTGGCCTCGGCCAAACTCATCCGGTCCAGCCATTTCTGATCCGGCTTCCCAAAACGGATGGCCACTTTCTCGACCGCGGTAGCGATCAGGAAGAGATCGGCCCCGATTTTCTGCGCCAGCAGGCTGCTCGCGAAGTCCTTGTCAATGACGGCGGCCGTACCCTGATATTGGCCCCCGGCATCGATGACGGGAATGCCGCCGCCTCCCACCGTGATGACCAGCACCCCCGCGCGGATCAGGGTCCGGACCGAATCCAACTCGATGATCTCCCGAGGCAGCGGGGAGGGCACGACCCGCCGCCACCCGCGCCCAGCATCCTCCACGACGCTCCAGGCCATATCTTTTTCCCGGCGCTTCGCCTCGGCCTCTTCCATGAATCCACCAATGGGTTTGCTGGGATTCTGGAAGGCCGGGTCATTCCGATCTACGAGGGTCTGGGTGATCACCGTGCAAACGTTCTTGTGAATGCCCCGCCTGAGGAGTTCATTCTGCAGCGCCTGCTGGAGCTCGTAACCAATGGCGCCCTGGCTGTCCGCTCCGCACACGTCCAGCGGGACTTCGTGCATGCCTTCCGCTTTGGCCGCAATCTCCGAGCGCCGCAGGATGAACCCGACCTGGGGCCCATTGCCGTGACCGATGGCCACCTCCCAGCCGGCCGCGACCATGTCGACAATATGACCCGCGGTCTCCCGCAGCGCGTCCTCCTGGTCCTCGACCGAGACGCGTTTCGGGTCGCGGATCAGGGAGTTTCCACCGACGGCGACGACGGCGACCTTCTTGCCCTTTTCGCTCATCGCCCCCCTTTCCTACATCGTCAACGCCATAGCCGCCTTCTGCGCATGCAGACGATTCTCGGCCTCATCATAGACGACGGAACGCGGTCCGTCGATGACGGCATCCGTCACTTCGATATTGCGGTCGGCCGGCAACGGGTGCATATAGATGGCATCCCCCTTGGCCAAGGCCATCCTTCTTTCGTCGGTGATCCAGTGCGCGTACTTTTTCATGATTCTAGCACCCTCCTCCGGATCGGGGGTGTGGACCAACGCGCCCCAGGACTTGGCATAGATGATGTCGGCATTCTGGAACGCCGCATCCATGTCATCCATGATTTCCAGGCCGGTCCCGAATTTTTTGGCCTGCTCCCGGGCCTGGTCGACAATCTCTGGCATCAAGCGAAACTCAGGAGGGTGCGCCAGCACCACATCCAGTCCAAAGCGCGGCATTTGCAGGAGGAGGGATTGAGGTACCGAGATCGGCTTTTGATACGAGGCGGCATAGGCCCAAGAGACCACCATTTTCTTTCGACGAAGATCCCGTCCTTTCTTCTCCCAGATCGTCATCAGGTCTGCGAGAATCTGGAACGGGTGGTAGATGTCACACTGCATGTTCAACACCGGCACCCGGGAGGCGCGGGCCACCTCCCTCAGATAGCCGTTGCCAACCTGCCAGTCCACATGCCGGATCGCAATGCCGTCAAAATAGCGTCCGAAGATCTCGCCGATCTCCTTGGGCGTGTCCCCGTGGGCAATCTGGGTCGTCCGGCTCTCAATGAACGCCGCGTGCCCACCCAGCTGAGCCATCCCCGCCTCAAAGGATCCGCGTGTGCGCGTGCTGCTGAAGAAGAAAAGCATGGCCAGGACCTTGTCCCGCAAGAGCGCATGAGGCTCGCCCAGCGCGCGCTTGCGCTTCAGGTCGAAGGCCACGTCCAGCACGGTTTCGACCTCTTCCCTGCTGAAATCCAGATCGCTGATCAGATCGCGCCCCTTCAGGTGTGTCTGCATTGCCTTGCCTCCAGGACCGCCATTACATTGCCGACGTGGCGCTCTCCCCGTCGCGGGACGGGCAGGTGCTGAGGACCCCCGGCCGGCCCCCGGGTGCTATTCGACCGCGCCCAAGATCAGGGCGAGCAGAGCCATCCGCACGACCACACCGTTGAAGGCCTCCTGCCAGTAGCGCGACCAGCGCGTGATGTCCACATCGGTTGGGATCTCGTCCATGCGCGGAAGAGAATGCAGCAGAATGGCATCGGATTTGGCCTTCGAGGACAGCAACTCGCGGGTAATCTTGTAGTTGCTGGGAGTGAGCCCTACGCTACCGGTTCGCTCGTCCCGCGACTTGGTGTAGTCCGGCTGCACGACGGGCTCCACGAGGATCACGTCCGCTTTCCCGATCACCTTCTCCACGTGGTCCGCCTCGGCAAAGTCCAGGCTGTACTTCTCCAGTTCATCCTTGAACTCCTGGGTGAGGGTCATCTCGGGCGGGGCCACGAAAGTGATTGGGCAGTCAAACTGAGTCAAAGCATACGCCAGCGAGTGCATCGTGCGCATCCGCATGTCGCCCACCGCCAGCCAGGTCAGGCCGTCAATTCGGCCTTTTTCCTGCAGGACGGTATACAGGTCCGTCAAGATCTGGGTCGGGTGCTCTCCCCAGCCGTCGCCGCCGTTGATCACCGGGATGGATGCCCAGCGCGCCGCTTCGTGCGGGGCTCCCTGTTGAAAGTGGCGCATGACGATCACATCCCCATAGAATTCGAGCATCTTGACCGTATCTTTGATGGACTCTTGGTAAAAGTCCCCAGCCCGCGTCATCTTGGCATCGGCAAAGCCCGTCACATGCCCTCCCAGGCGGTGCATCGCCGCTTCGTGGGCCAATCGCGTACGGGTGCTGGGCTGGTAGAACGCCGTGACCAGCGTCTTGTGACTGAGCATGTCGCTGTTTCTCCGGTCGCGAGCGATGGGCTCCAGCTCCTTGGCTACCTGGAAAACGCGGAAGAACTCCTCCCGCTCGAAATCCTTCAGGGATAGGATGTCGCGCCCAAGAAAACTGCGCATCGAGTTCTCTCCTCTTCTTCGAGAATCCACAAGAACGGTGCGGTCGACCGGGTCGACCGCGTTCGCCAGATCCGCTGGCGCTTGGCGCTCCCCGCGCCAAGCTGATCCTCCCCGGCCCGTCGGCGATGACAGGCCTCGGTCCGCCGACGGATGCAGAGCACGGCAAACGCGGGAGCCCAGCGACTTGACCAGACGCCCCCATCGGCCTCCCCCTGCCCCGACCGCTCTTAATCCTACCTCTTTGAGCCCAGGTGCGACTGGCCTCGCCCGGTTCGGCCCTTGTGCGCAGATCTCCCTCTAGGCTTCCACCGCAGGGACGAATTCAAACCGTTCCACATCCACCAGGCCCAGATCCGAGATGCGCAACTCAGGGATCACTACCAGGGCCAGGAGGCTGAGCTGCATGTTAGCATTGCTCATTTGGCAACCGCAGGCCCGAAACTCCTCCAGGACGGCCGACATCTTCTGGGCGACGACGCTGGCAGGTTCCTCCGACATGAGGCCGGCAATGGGGAGTTCTACCGCGGCCCGGACCTTCCCTTCTCGAACCACGAGGATTCCGCCCCCCAGCTTGGCCACGGCGTTCGCCGCCATCGCCATCTGCGAGTCCTCTGTGCCGACGACCAGAAGGTGGTGGCAGTCATGGGCGACGGTCGAGGCAACCGCGCAGGGGACGTTGAAGCCGAAGCCCTGAACGAATCCCACCTGGATTCTTCCCGTGCGATGGTGACGCTCCACCAAGCCGACCTTGGCGACTTCGCCGTCCGGGCGGATCTGAACCACGCCCTGCTGAACAGGCAGGGATATATGCAAGTGGCGCGTACCTGCTTCATTCTCAAGGACGCCAATGACATGGGCTTCCGTGACGGTCTCCGCGCGTGAGCGCACCGTGAAATCCTCCGGGACCAGATCGCGGACGAGATGGACGGAATGGCGATACTTCGCTGGATGCCGGAATCGGGACGGAGGCAGGACCATCCGGCCCCCCTCAGCCGCCCGAACGCCTTTTGCGATAACCAGCTGCACATCCAGGGTCTCAAGATCCCCCACGAGCAGGATATCGGCATATCTCCCGGGCGCAATCTCCCCGATCTCCCGGCTGACGCCAAAGTGCTCTGCGGCATTGAGCGTCGCCATCTGCAGGGCGACCAGGGGGGACAGGCCGCACTTGACTGCGTGCCGAACCACCCGGTCCATATGGCCCTCTCCCACCAGGGTTCCCGCATGCGAATCGTCGGTGACCAGAACGAAGTGCCGAGGATCCAGATTCTGCTCGGTGACGGCTTTGACCTGGGCCTCGACGTCATGCCAGGCCGATCCGTAGCGCAGCATCGCACGCATTCCCTGCCGCACCCGGGCCACGGCATCCTCCGCCCGGGTCCCCTCGTGGTCATCCTCGGGTCCCCCCGCCACATAGCCATGGAACGGGAGCTTGAGGTCCAGGGATGGATAATGGCCGCCAATCACTTTGCCCGCACGGCGTGCCGCCTCCATTTCGGCATGAATCTTCTCGTCGCCGTTCACGACGGCCGGGAAGTTCATGACCTCGCCAAGCCCGATAATCCCGGGCCAGGTCAGAGCCTCCGCGATTTCATAGGGGCCCATGCTGGCCCCGGGGGTTTCCATCCCAGGAGCGGAGGGCACGCAGGAAGGAACCTGGACCCAAACATGAATGGGTTGGACAGCCGCCTCATCGACCATCAGGCGAACGCCTTGTAGTCCAAAGACGTTGGCAATCTCGTGGGGGTCGATCATCATCCCGGTTGTGCCGTGGGGAAGAACCGCATTCACGAACCCGCTGATGGTGACCATTCCCGATTCGACGTGGACATGGCCATCGATCAAACCGGGAACGAGGAACCGCCCTTGAGCCTCGATGAGCTGAGTTTTGGGCCCAGCGCAATGGCTCGCATCCGACCCGACGTAGGCTATGCGAGTCCCCAAGACGGCAACATCGGTGCCGGGAATGATTTCCCCGGATTGGACCGACACCCAGCGGCCCCCCCGAATCAAGAGGTCGGCCGGAAGTCGGCCCATGGCGCAATCCACGAGCCGCCGCGAAGACAATTCATCGCTCATCGCCCTGCTCCTCAGCAAAAACTATCCGCACAGTTCGGCAGCGATTCGATTGTGCCTCTCCACAAGCGGTCCCAGATCCAAAGTGGCCAGACGGCCCTCCTTGACCACAAACCGGCCGTTAACGACAGACACATCCGCTTGAGCCGGGGAGCAAAAAACCAAAGCTGCGACAGGATCGTGTAGCGCGCCCGCATAGTCCAAGCGGTCCAGTCGAAAGGCCGCAAAATCCGCGCAACGGCCTGAAGCCAGTTGTCCGATGTCCGATCGACCCAGGACCTCCGCCCCCCCCCGCGTGGCCAGCTCCAGGGCCTGGCGGGCGCTCAGCAACGGCCCGGGAGACTCCTGAGCGGCAGCCGAAAGGCGTGCTAGCAGCATCGCCTGGCGGGCCTCCGCCAGGAGATGAGAACTGTCATTGCTGGCGGAACCGTCGACTCCCAGGCCCAGCTTCACACCGCACTTCAGGTACTCCCTGACAGGGGCAATCCCCGAGGCCAGGCGCATGTTCGACGAGGGACAGTGGGCTATTCCGGTTCCGGACCGTCCGAGACGCGCTGCCTCCTCGCGATTGACGTGGACCCCGTGAGCAAACCACACATCGTCGCCCAACCAAGTGAGTTGCTCGGCATAATCCACAGGCCGGAGCCCGAACCGTTCCAAGCAGAAACGCTCCTCGTCCAAGGTCTCGGCCAGGTGCGTATGCAGCCTGGCGCCTGCCGAGCGCGCCAGGGCCGCCGCCTCCCGCATCAGATCGGCGGTGACCGAAAACGGGGAGCAGGGGGCCACAACGATTCTCAGCATAGCTCCCGGTCGCGGGTCGTGATAGGCTTCGATCAGGCGTTGGGTATCCCTCAGAATGGCCTCTTCCTTTTCGATGACTCGATCGGGAGGCAGGCCCCCCTGCGACTCCCCCAGGCTCATCGAGCCCCGGCAAGCGTGGAAACGCAACCCAACCGGCGAGGCTGCCTCAATCTCATCGTCCAGGCGGGCCCCATTGGGGAAGAGATATAGATGGTCACTGGCCGTCGTGCAGCCCGACAACGCGAGCTCCGCGAGTCCCACCTGTGTCGAGACCCGGATCGCTTCCGGGGTAAGCCGAGCCCAGATCGGGTAGAGAGTTTTCAGCCAATGGAAAAGGTCCACATCTTGGGCGGCTGGAACGGCCCGGGTCAGGGTCTGGTAAAGATGATGATGAGCGTTCACCAGTCCCGGGACCACCACGCGGCCCCCCAGGTCAAGAGTCTCGTCGGCGGTCGAGGGGAGATCCTGCGATGCGCCGACCCCCTCAATCCAGCCATCCCGAATGAACATTCCGCCGTCCCGGATCTCGCGGCGGTCCGCATCCATCGTCACCAGGACGTCCGCATGCCGTACCAGCATCGTGGTCATATTTGGCTACCTCAGGCGCCCTCGTATACTCGAGGAGGCCTCCGCAGAGGGGCGTGGGGGCCTTCCCTGTTTGTCCTCTGGCCCTGCTCCTCTCGAGCCTCATGACGCGACCTTCTCCGGCCTCCGGCCGCGCCCTTCCTCTGGAGGGGAGAGAGTTATCCCTGCCCTGGTGCCCGCCGGGCCGCGCGGGCTGTGTTCCTCATGAGCATGGCGATCGTCATCGGGCCGACCCCTCCGGGGACCGGCGAAATCGCGCCCGCCACCTCTTTGACCTCTTCAAAGGCCACGTCGCCCACCAGCCGATAGCCGCCCTTGGCGGAGGAATCCTCAACCTGATTGATTCCCACATCAATCACGAAAGCCCCCGGCTTGACCCAACTGCCTCGCACAAAACGAGCCTTGCCGATGGCCACGACCAGAACGTCGGCCTGCCGCACCACCTCAGGCAAATTAAGCGTCTTGGAATGGCAGATTGTGACCGTGGCGTTCTCCCGCACCAGAAGCAGCGCCGTCGGCATTCCGACGATATTGGAGCGCCCCAGCACAACCGCTCGCGCCCCCGAAAGCTTCGCTCCCGAGCGTTCCAGAAGAGCGATCACCCCCGCCGGCGTGCAAGGCACAAACACGGGGTCTCTGCGCTTCATGGCCAGACGTCCCACATTCACGGGGTGAAACCCGTCCACGTCCTTCTCGATGCTGATCATGCCGAGTGCGTGTTCCTCGTCCAGCCCGGAAGGGAGAGGCAACTGGACCAGGATTCCATTAACCCGAGAATCGGCATTCAACATCACCAGGAGATCCTCAAGCTGACCCTGCGATGTCGTTCCCGGCAGGTGGTGTCCAACAGACTCGATCCCGAGCTCCGCACAAGCCCTTTGCTTGCTGCGCACGTAGCTCACTGAGGCCGGGTCGTCGCCGACCAGCACGGTCGCCAGACCAGGGCGGGGCAACCCTTGCGCCACCATTTCCCTTACCTCGTTAGCCACCTCCCCGCGGACCTGTTCTGCAATGGCCTTTCCGTCAATGATCTTGGCTGTCACCCGGTCCTCCTGGATAACCCTGGATTCCCCTCCGCGATCCGCTGATTCGACGCTGTGCCGCTCTTTCCAGCCGCGTCGCCGCGAAGCCAGCCCTCCCCCGAGCCCTGCCGAAGCGAAGCCCTCGCCGAGAGCCAGCTCCTGTTTGCTTTCAAATGGCGACGCACCAAGCCAACTCTTTTGGGGCGCTGCACCTGCCCAAGCTCCCCCCGGGGCCTACTTCCCGCCACTCAACTCCCGGAGCCCCCTGCCGGGCCGACGGGAATGATCAGGAACTGACCCGCCTGGAGGCGGGTCAAGTCTACTCCAGGATTGGCGGTCATGACAGCCGCAACGCTGGAAGAGAAGGTGAAGCTCATCGCCGCCAGGGTATCTCCCGGCTCCACTCGGTACTCGTACGGCGTGCCTGGCGGCAGGCTCAGTCCCCGCCGCCGAAGGACCTCAAACCCGCCCAAGCCGGTCGTGCCGACCTTGGGATTGTCGACCCAATCCTTGCGAAGAGCGCCGACACCGGGTTGGGTGGGGTCATAGAGCAACACGCGCTGCACCAGGAACCCGCCATCCGACTGACGTTCGTTGGTGACGGTGTACGCCCTCCCTGCCCCATCCACCTCGGTGACCACAAACATGTGGTCGTATGTGCCCCAGCCTGCATGGGTGTACACAAAGTCCCCGGCCCGCAGCGGCCAGACCGAAAAGTCGAAGCGATTGACGGGAGTCTTGAATCGGAAGACCTGGTAATCTCGGGATAAAAAGAGAGACCACGGCCTGCCATTCGTGTTCGGATTGGCGAGCCAATAGCTCTTGAGGTTCTGCGATGGTCCTGGCTCCAACGGCAGCAGGCCGGCCTCCCCCAGGATGGCCGCGGCCAGGGGCCCGCACATGTTCGAGGGGTCTTCGTCGTTGTCTGCCAAGAAGTGAAGACTGCGAGCCAGGGTCACCGTCTGAATTTCGCTGGAGGTGATGAAGGATGAGGCCACCAGCGGAAGTCGAAGCTGCCAACCGGGCTGCGGCCATCCCACAAGGCCTTGACTCGAGACCTGGCGCAGGTCGCGATAGCCGGTTTGCACCATCCAGCTGCACAAGACCAGACCGCCATCGTGGTCGGGGATCGGGATCCCATCATCGGTGGGCACCCCAGTGAATCCCCGGAAGTATCCATACTTGCCGGTCAGTTGGGCCGCAGCCTCGGGGGATAGTTCGCGGTCGCCAATCGCGATCGCGTGAATGTGGATGGGCGAACCAGGGCCCAGCTCACCTGGCTCGCGGAGCCAGGCGGCAAATCCGGCCGTGCGCAACGCCCGGATGAGAGGTTCGATTTCCGTGTAGAGCACATCGGTTCCCCCGGGACGGATGACGGAAAGATCCACGGCCCCTCCGCCCAGGTGAGTCCCAAAGGACTCGGGGCCGTTGTTGCTCCAGCTGCCCTGGGTGATGGCCGGCCCACGGATGTCAATCGGCCCGCCGTACAAGGAGTAGGCATACTCCAGCATTTCGTAGGTGCGTTCATCCAGCCAGAATCCATTGATCTTAACTCGCGAGTAGTCGTTGCTGGGTTCTTTGCAGCCCGCTGGCTCTTCCCCCTGGCCCGCGGAATCGGACGTGATGGAAATCGCCTCGGGAATCGGCCCCCCGAAGCCCGTACGACTCCCGCTCGGCTCTCCGCCCGTGATGGGGCGGAATCCGAGGGCCAGCTGATTCACGACAAAGGCTGAAATTGCGATCCGCATCCAGACCAATTCATGCATCCCCAGTTCAAAGAAGCTCGCCCATTCTCATCGCCGCCTCGCCAGCCCTTCGTCACTATCTGCGAAGATCAGCCCAGCGCCAGGAAGCCCGCTATCGCGGAGCAGAAGCCGCCTTCTTCGATTTCTGGGAAGGCGCTTGCATTCGGGCATAATCTACCGCGGCCCGCAAGTTCAGCCAGGGGGTCACGACCGGGCAGACACAACCTGTCCCCAGAATCAGGTTCCGTCCCGCCATCTGGTGAACCGCGTTGGCGGCCTCATCCCGCACGCGCTCCGGGTTCCCGCAAACCATCGTGGTCCACTGTCTCAACCCGCCGCAGACAACCTTCCCCGAGAGTTTGTGGCCCTCTTTCAGCGGAGGGAACGTCTCGCGGTCGTGCCAGTTGATCACCTGCACCGGATAGTCACAGAGCTGTTCAAATAGGACCGCATCGCCATGAAGGTGCAGCAGGTTGAGCCAGCCTCCCTGGGCAGCTCTCAGAACCCGAAGATCGAAGGGCCTCCCGAATTGGCGGTACTCCTCCGGCGAGAGCAGGCGGCGAGAAGCATGCTGAACTGCGAAGAAGATCCCATCCTCTGACTGTTCCAGACAGGCGGCGACGAATTTCTCGGTCGAAGCCGTGATTCTCTCCAGTCCTTCCAGAACCGCATCCGGCCACCGGCGAAGGTGCTCGATAAGAACTTCGTCTCCCGCCAAGTGCCGCGCCTGGGCCAAAGGATTGAAAATCGTTTGAAGCACCGGGGTTTCTCTCCCCAGCCGCGCCTTGATTTCCCCCAAACACTTCAGCTGCTTTGCCAACGCGCCCCGGCCCGAGTCTAGGGGGCGAAGCTTGGACCAGCCCGTCGGTTTCTCGACCACCCTCCGCACGTACTTCCGCGTCCCCTCAGGATCTCCCTCCCAAACGTCCTCAACGCCCCAATCGCGCACACTGAAGCTGGAGGCTGGGGTCACTTTCACCAAGTCGAAGTCGAATTCCAGCTGAAAGCGCAGGATCGCCTCCGCCAGGTCGTGGGGATCCTGATCTTCCACCGGGAAGTGCCGCCAAAGGGCGATCGGCGTTTCCTCGGACCTCGCCCCCGAAAGGGCGAGCTCCATCCTTTCCCTGTGCGAGATGCTCATCGCCTGTGTCCTCCTGTGTCCATGTGCCACTGCCGCATTCGTATCGCACTCGCGTCGGCAACCGGCATTCGCAGCCGCTTTTTAGCGCGCGCACACTCAGCATCCGCGGCCCCTGCCACTCCGGCGGGCTGGTCCAAAGCTCCGCCCTAGTGATCCTTGGTGTCCATCATCCCCGCGGCGCCCTCCCAGCCCTTCGATTCGGCAACCGATTCCAAAACCATCGACCTCGACCGCACTCGCGCGCTTCGCCCAATCTCGACCACGCCGCAACTTCTACTCAGGATAAGTCTGGGCTTCCGGCTACTTCCTCAATAGGACGCTCACGACTTGAGTGATTGGCATCCCTTTTCCCCGGGTTTGGCGGAGCTCTCTCCCCGGGTTGGCCCCCGCCCGTAAATCTATGCGAACCGGCCCCAGCCTCCGCTTGATGCCCGCCAACTATTCACGCCCAGAGTCACGATTCTACCTTACCTAATTGGGCTCGGGTTCGACACGGCACACGGCTGAACACAGCCGGATTGCAAGATTGGGAGTCACAGCGAAGCGAGGCCAAAAATTTTTGGGTGTGTGCGTCGATGTGTCTATGCGCAACCGGCCTGGATTGAGCTCCTCAGCGCACACCTCCCGGCCGCCGCCATACTTCCCGCCCAGCCTTTCGCTTCCAACGCTTTCGCTGCCAGCCTGGAGACGAAGTCCTCTGGCGATGCTTCATGCCTGGACCCACTACCCGCCCGTAAATCCCGCGTCCCCGAACTTCTGTCACCTCGACTTGAGCCCTCAGACGATTGGCCCAGGACGTGTCGAAGCAGGCCGGGATCTGGGATAGCCGGCCCTGGTTGCGCCTGCGCACAGACTCCAGTGCCGAGCAAGAGGGCGCCGCCCGCTTCTCCTCTTCAACCTCGTTGGCAATCCGGGGAGGGATTCCGCCATGAACGATCCCGTGGACTGGGCTTCTCCCGGTGGCCTGCCCCAGGCCCCTGGCAAGATGTAGAGGCAGAGGGAAGGCTTGCGGCTGACCGCTATGGAGGTCCGGGCTTGGCCCTCACCGGGGCGATCGATCGTCAAGCGGAGGCGATTGTCCCGGACGCTCCCGGCTCTGCCACCGTGCGCCGCGCTCCGGAGCTCCGGACCGGCGCCGCCGGCCAAGACTGCCGAATTGATTTCCGATTCCCAAGAGCTTATAATGCGGCCCTCGCATTGGGAGGCAAAATGGCAAAGGCCAAAGGGCGGCAAGAGAAACGGACGGAGCCGTCCGATCACACCTCCCATCCTGGTCAGGCTAAGGGTGAGCAGATTCGGCGCTCCTTCCTCGAGTTCTTTGCGGAGAGAGGCCATACCATCGTCCCTTCGTCTTCCCTGGTTCCCGGGAATGACCCGAGCCTTCTCTTCACCAATGCCGGAATGGTCCAGTTCAAGGACGTGTTCCTGGGGCAGGATCAGCGCCCTTATGTTCGGGCCACCAGTGTGCAACGATGCATGCGGGTGTCGGGAAAACACAACGATCTGGAGAATGTCGGCCCCAGCCCGCGCCACCACACTTTTTTCGAGATGCTGGGGAACTTCTCTTTCGGAGACTACTTCAAGAAGGACGCCATTCGGTATGCGTATGATCTTGTGACTGGAACCTTCGGCCTGCCGGCCGAGCGGCTTTACTTCACGGTGCACGAGACCGACGAGGAAGCCTATCAGCTGTGGGTCGATGAAGTGGGCGTGCCCCCCGCCCGGGTTGCCCGCATGGGGGACAAGACCAACTTCTGGCAAATGGCGGAGGTTGGACCTTGTGGGCCGACCTCGGAGATCCACTTCGACTTCACACCCTCCCGGGGGGCGCTGCACGGCGCAGAGTTGCTGTACCACCTCGACGACAATCCAGACGGCAGATTCCTGGAAATCTGGAATCTGGTCTTCATGCAGTTCAACCAGTCCCCGGACGGATCCCGGAGCCCGTTGCCCGCCCACGGGGTCGACACCGGCATGGGCCTGGAGCGCCTGGCCATGCTCGTCCAGGGAAAAGAGAACAGCTATGAGACCGACCTGTTCACGCCGATCATGGAGAAGATCCAGGAGCAGGCACGGCATACAAACAAGAAGCGCGCGGAAAACCTTGTGGCTTATCGCGTGGTTGCAGATCATGCCCGTGCGTCCGTCTTTCTGATTGCCGACGGCGTCGTCCCCGGGAATCTGGGACGCAACTATGTCACTCGCATGGTCATCCGGCGAGCCGCGCGCTTCGGGGCGAAGATCGGTTTCAACGAACCCTTTCTGGCCGCGATCGGGGAGACCGTCCTGCACGAATATGAGCGCGCCTACCCGGAGGTTACTCGCTCTCGCGACACCATTCTCAGCACCCTCACCCTGGAGGAGAATCGTTTTCGACGCACCGTGGACGTTGGGGTCGAGAATCTGGAAAGCCTTCTTCGCAGCCAAGAGGAAGGCGGGACCAAGACCCTGGACGGCGAGCGCGCTTTCCGCCTGTATGCCACCTACGGACTGCCGCTGGAGATCACCCGGGATGTGGCTCGAGAACACGGGCTGGAAGTCGATGAAGCCGGCTTTCGCCGGGCCCTGGAGCAGCATCGCGAGGCTTCAGGCGGCGGACAGGCCCTCGGGGAACTGGACAGCCAGGATGTGGCCCACTATCGTGCCATCAAAGAACAGCTGCAGGCCGAGGGGCTTCTCGCCGAAGAAGGAACCGAGTACGACCCCTATAGCAATTTCGATGTCCAGGAGCCTGTTATTGCCCTGATCCAGAACCATCAGTGGGTGGCGCAGGCGAGCCCCGGCTCCATGGTAGAGGTGGTTTTGCCGCGCACCTGTTTCTACATTGAGTCCGGCGGGCAAGTTTCGGACACCGGGTGGATTCGTCGATACCAGCAGGACAGCGAGGAGATTTCCTGGGAAATTGCGGTTCAGGAGGTCCGCCGAGCGGCCGCCGGCTTGATTGTGCATCGGGGCGAGGTGACGCTCGGGACTCCCCACACGGGGGACCTGGGCGCAGCGAGCGTGGACAATGAGAGGCGGTGGGACATCATGCGCAACCACACCGCCACTCACTTGCTCCAGGCCGAGTTGCGCCATGTCCTGGGGCCTCATGTCCGCCAAGCGGGCTCCCTGGTGGCGCCGGATCGGCTTCGCTTCGATTTCACTCATCCTTCCATGGTGAGTCAACAGGATCTGGAGCGGGTGGAGCGCTACGTCAACGAGGCCATCCTGGCAAACTACCCGGTCAACAGCGAGTACAAGTCCCGTGACCAGGCCATCAGCGAGGGGGCGACAGCCCTTTTCGGCGAGAAATACGGCGAGATTGTGCGGACGATCTCGGTGGGTGAGCCAGAGGTGTTCTCCTATGAGCTCTGCGGCGGAACCCATGTTTTCGAAACGGGTGACATTGGGCTCTTCCTGATCCTGAGCGAAAGCAGCGTGGCTGCGGGAGTGCGACGAATTGAAGCGGTGACCGGCCACGCCGCAGTGGCGCTCGAGCAAGAGCGCTCACGGAACCTCACCAACATGGCGGCCTATTTGGGGGTCGGCGAGGAGGAAGTAGATCGAAAGGTGTTGGACCTTCTGGGCGAGCTTGAGAACCAGCGCAAGGAGAATCTGCGGCTGCGCCAGGAAATGGCCAAGAAGGAATTCGAGGCGGTCCTCGAAAGAGCCGAGCGAATTCAGGGGGCGGCTCTCCTGATCACGGAGGTCTCCCAAGGGGACGCGGAAACGCTGCGCCTGCTTGCCGACGCCTTCCGCCAGCGCTATCCCTCCGGCGTGGCGGCCATTGGAACGTCGCAGCATGGCAAGTCGACCCTAGTGGTAGCGGTAAGTGAGGATCTGACCTCCCGGGGTCTGGACGCGGGAAAACTGGCGCAGGCGGCAGCCAAGATTCTGGGAGGCGGGGGCGGCGGCCGACCTACGCTGGCTCAGGCCGGGGGCAACGACCCGGCCAGGATGAATGAGGCGCTCAAACTTGTGGCCCGGTTGGTTGCCGACGCCCTGGTTTGAGGCCACGGAAACCCGACGGCCTGGGCCGCGAGAAAACGGCGCAGAGTCGAATCGGCCTACGGAGATCCGAAACCCCGATTGAAAGTTCAAATCATCAGCGTTGAGTCCAGCGACGACCTGGCCTCCCTGCGTGACAAAGTGCTTCGAGCGCAGGCGAGCCTGATCCTGTTGCACGCGGCCTCGCCCTGCCCTGTCATCCGAAGGCGCCTGGACCTGATCCTGATGCGCCGCTGGGCGATTTCCGTCGGATCCTCCTTGGCCCTGGCCACGGAGGTTCGGCCCCTCCAGAAACTCGCAAAGGAAATTCGCATCCCCTGCTTCCCATCCCTGGAGAAAGCGCTTTGGGCCTCCCGGGGACCCCTCCCGGCCCGCCTGCCGGAGGTGCGTTCCGCCTCGCCCCCCACGGGCGATTGGGGAAGAGATCAGCACGAGACGGAGGTGGCCCGCGCCGCCGTGTTTCGGACACCCGAGTCGAGGCGCTTTACGAAGGGTTTGCTTCGCACTCGGGACGTCCAAGGGCCCGAGCTCGGACGATTTCGGGTTCTGGTCTTTTCCCTAGGGGCTGGCCTGTTGCTGCTCCCTTTGCTCCTGGGGATCCCCGGAGCCACGGTTCGTTTGCGGCTTCCGACGAGGCCGGTGGCCGCCTCGGCGCGGCTCCTCAGCTTCTCGGGCGCAACGTTGTCTGCCGCCGTCCAGGTCTCCGGGCGACGATTGTCTTCTGGGCAGGAAACGGTCCCTACCCAAAGCGCCTCGGGCTTCGTCCAGATCCGGAACAAAAGCTCGGACACGCTGCTGCTTCCGCCTGGCCTTGAGATCCAAGCAGGTTCCCTCCCGACTCTCTTTGTGACCTCCTCCGCGGCCACCCTGGCTCCCCAGCAGATGGTCTGGGTTGATGTGCGCGCAGCCCAAGCCGGTGCCCAAGCGAATCTGCCTGCGGATTCGTTGAGCGCCGTCGAAGGCCCCCTCGGCCTCGTCCTGCAGGTGGGTCCCTCAACCGCCATGCGCGGCGGCCAGAGTGAGCGCCGCGCGATCGTGACGGCGGAGGATCTGCAATCCCTGCGCAAGCAACTTGAGGGGGAACTCCGTGCCGAGGCCCTGTTCCGCCTGCAGGCGGAGGCTCCGTCAGGCTCCCTCTTGGTCCCCGAAACCCTCTCGCTCGAAGGGCAGGCCGAATCCAAAGCGGATGCGGTATCCGGCACGCCCCTTGATTCGGTGGGGATGACCTTATCCGCCGACGCGACGATCCTCTCCTTCCATTCCTCGGATCTCGAAAAAATCGGTGCCCAAGCACTCTCCCAGCGCACGGGCCCAGCCGAGACCCTGGACCTCAGCCCGATGGGGATGAGCCTCTCGGGCACCCCCTCCGGAAATGCCATCCTGCATGTGGAAGCGAGAGCCTACCCGGCGTGGGACCCGGGCACCCTCCCCTACGCGCTCCGCCTATTGCGCCCCCATGACGAAGGACGAGTTCTCCAGACCCGCACGCCTCCGGGAACAATCTGGGAGGTCGAAGTCTGGCCGAACTGGCTGCCTTTCCTGCCTCCCTATCCGTGGCGGATCCATGTGGAAGCGCAACCCGCCTAGCCTGCGAGCGAGGATCCGTCGATCCGGCCGGTCATCGTTTCGGCCGGCGGCCGCCTTGGCTTCGTTCCGGTGTCCTGATGCGCATCTTGGGGGTTGACCCGGGAACGCGCCGGATCGGGGTGGCCCTCAGTGATCCGCGCGGTGTGGTCGCCCGAGGGCTGCTCATCCTGCGGCATGAAAGCCTGGCCAGCGATGCGGATCGCCTGGTCCGCCTGGCTACAGAGAATGCCGCGGACCGGGTCGTTGTTGGAGTGGCCACCGACTCCGAGGGCGGCTACGGGCCACAGGCCAACCGGGCCATGCGATTGGTGGCCGCCTTGAGGCTCCGGTGCCCCACTCCGATTGAAACCTGGGACGAGTCTTTCTCGACGGAGGCTGCGCGGAAGGCGCGCCTCGAACGAGGGGACCGACGCAAGACCCGAAGGACGGCGATTGACGCGCTCGCCGCCGCGGCGATGCTCCAGGACTACCTCGATGCCCACCCCTCGGCCTAGACGCACTCCTTCCCCGCACGGATCCCTGGTGCGGGCGTGGGTGGCCGTGGTCCTGGCCGGGCTCGGCTGCGGGGCCGCGGGCTTACTCGGGGCCTCCTTGGCGGCTCAGTCTTTGGCGGTTGTGCTCGGTCCGCCCGGTGCGGACCTCCCCTGGTACGAGGCTGTCCCTCTCGAGCTCTATCTGACCGTTAGGGAACCGGACCTCCAAGCTCCCTCGGCGCCAGGCGCAGCGGTCAATTTCGAGGTCCTGTCTGGAGACACCGTTTCCAATGTGGCCGCCAAGCTGGACAGCGAGGGTCACATAGATGATCCTCTGCTCTTCCGCTTGTACCTCAGGTACACGGGGGGCGACCGCCATTTGGTCCCGGGGATCTACTACCTCCCGGCGGGCGCCTCGGCGCGCACGATCGCCGATGCCTTGGCGAGCGGCCGAGGACGGCTCCGTCCATTCACCGTTCTTCCCGGCCTGCGGGCGGAAGAAATCTCCTCTTCGCTGCCCGGCGCAGGACTGCAGATCCTTCCCCAGGATTTCCTGGACGCCTTGCGCCGCAGACCCGGAAACGTATCGCTCTATTCCGCCATACCTCCCCAGGCCAGCCTGGAGGGATTTCTATTCCCCGACTCGTACCTCGTTGATCCGAGCGCCAACGCCGACTTGCTGGTCTATCAAATGGTTACGAATTTCGATCAACGAGTGGATCCGACCTTGCGATCGGGCTTTGAACAGCAGACATTGACCCTTTACGAAGCGGTTATCCTGGCTTCGATCATCCAGAGAGAAGTGGTCATTCCAGGCGAGATGCCGGTCGTCAGCTCGGTATTCCTCAACCGCTTGGCGCGGGACATGCCTCTCCAATCCGATGTGACCGTCCAGTACGCGATCGGCTATGTGGCGGCAGAGAACACCTGGTGGAAAAACCCACTCACATCGGAGGACTTGCAAACCCCGTCCCCCTTTAACACCTATTTGCACAACGGTCTGCCGCCCTCCCCCATCGACAATCCTGGGCTTACCGCACTGGAGGCCGTGGCTCATCCCGCCCAGACCAACTTCCTCTATTTCCGCGCCGCCTGTGACGGAAGCGGGCGGCACATTTTCTCAGAAACCTATCAGCAGCATCTCGCAGCCGCGTGTCCCTGAGGGGAGAGACCTTGCGAGAGCCTGTCCTCTTCGGGCTGGCCTGCTGGCGGCGCTCCCCGCTCGGACCGGACGGCGGTCCGGCCATTCCTCGGAACCGAACGGGCCGCTCCTTGGCTCAACCCTCGATCCGGATTCGCTGGCTTGGCGAGAGGCTCCAGCAAGAGGCTGGGGCCGCGATTGGCGGGCCAGGCCCAAGCCATACGGCATGGTCCGGCCTCCATTGCAGCGATGGCAGCACCCCTTTCCGTGAGGGATCCTAGGTCGGCTCGGTGCCCCGGGTCTTGGGGCGAGGGTCGCCAGCGCGCGGGGCAGTGGGGCGGAGCCGGCAAGTACGTGGGTGTCCCGCCAGCCCCTCGCGGAACTCTTACAGATTCCGGTCATCCGCGGCGCGACTTGCCCGTCAAGGGTCAAGGGTAAGAAAGCCCAAAGAATGTGCCGGTCTGGCCCTGATACAGCCCCGCAAGATGTCTAGCCTCAGCCGGAGCTGTTTGGCCAAGGGCGATCGAGAGGACCAGGCAAGATCCAAGAAGGCCGACCCGAGCGCATGGCGTCAACCCGCCCTGGAAGGCCGACGGGTGGGCGATCGGCGCGTAAAGACTGCGGCCACACGGGCTGGACCGGGCTGCTGCGGGCGCTCGTGATCCCGGGCACGGCGCGAATCTCCGCCTCCAACAAGGGGGCCGCGATTCTTTGAAACAAAGCAAACCGCCGTCAAGGTGGAAGAACGCAAGGTCCACGCGCGTGCTTCAGAACCTGAGCCGCCCGAATAGCCGCGCCAGGGCCCTACACTCGGTGCGCTTGGGTCCGGTCGGGTAGCACAGGAGCGGCGCTCATTCCAGCCCAAGCAGCGTCTCGTAGTCCTCGGCCTTGTCCACATCCAGGAAGGCTTCCTCGTCCCGCCATTCGATCCACTCGACCGGATAGCGGTCCACCAGCCCCCGCCCACCGACATCGCCTCGAAGTTCCAGGAGCGCCGGCCAAGTCCCCCTGTCGAAGAGGACGGGGTTGCCCTGCCGGCCTGCGACTCTTGGGGCGACCAGAGGCGACAGGGTTTCCTCGTGGCACGCCACGAGCCTCCGGACGAGCGGCTCCGGAATGAGGGGTTGATCGCCGAGGAAGAAGAGAACACTGTGGAACCGTTCATCGAGCGATTCGACGCCGGCCCGCAGGGAGGTGCTTTGCCCTTGCTCCCAAAGCGGGTTTTCAACCCATCGGACACCCTGGCCGGCCAATGCCATGCGCAGCGGAGACGGATTCGCCCCCAGGACGACCACCACCCCCTGCGTTGTCCGCAGGGCAAGGTCCACCGCGTGGCTGACCAGGGGCCGTCCGCGAAACTTCTTGAGCAACTTCGGCTCGCCCATTCGCCGCGATCCGCCGGCCGCAAGCACAACACCAGCCGCCCGTCCTTTGACCTGCTGGATCGGATCGGGGGAATTGACGGAACCGATGAGCACTTCGGATACCTCGGGGTATTCCAGAACGCGCCGGGCCAAATCTTCGGCGGCTCCCCGGCGCCCAGAATCCTCGGACTGATTCAGAAAGACCACGAATCGGGCGCCGCGGGGGATCTTCGACAAGTATCCCTCACGGTGGCGCAGCGCTCGGGCCGCCAGCTCCGGCGTGAGGATCGCACCGGTCTCGGTTCCTGCCAACTGGGCAAACCGGTCAGCCCTGTGGACGCTCGTTTCTTCGAGCGGCTTCCCAATTCCATCCATTCCCACCACGAGGACGACCAGTGAAGTTCCTGACGGAATCGCCGGCTCATGCTCCAGAGGCGCCTTGAGAGGTCGTCCCCGTGCTCCATCCGCCTCGACCACCACGATTGGAGACTGGCCCTCCAGGCGGGCCCTCAGCTCAGTCCATTGGCTTTCGGAAACGGCTCCGGCCTTCCCTTCCTTTGCATCAATCGGCCCGGTGAGGAGCAGAGGGTCTCCTCGCCTGAGTCGAGTCGCCGCCACGCTGAGCCAATCCGGTCCGCCAGCGAGGAGGCGGTTGCTCACCCTTTCCGTCTCTCGCAGGGCCAGATGGGTGGTCGTGGCAAGAAGGACGGGGGCCGCAGGCGATGTCTCCTCGGCCAGCTTCATCATCGTCGTAGTCTTTCCTCCCGAGCCGACCAGCGCGATGATCATCCCCGGTTGGACTCGCAAGGCGCGACTCAGCTTCAAGCCTTCCTCCTCAAGGTCGAGAAAGCGTGCCGGGGAAGGGCTAGGCGATTGTGCCCAGAAGCGAGGCGAACTGAGGCGAGGCCATCAGAGCCTCTAGCACCCCGCCGCCCACAGCCCGTGCTTTGTCGGAGACCGTGAAGCAATACTCGCGTACGCCCCGAGGGTCCAGGTCGCCGATTTTCATCCCTTTGGCGACCCGCACCCCGTCATGCATCAGGCCGCGAAGAACCCCTGGAAACGGTGCGCGGACGTGCTGCCCCTCAACCTGCACGATCAGTTCCCCCTTCTCGACCCGGTCCCCAATCCTCTTCAGGCCTCGCAGGCGCCCCTCCGCCGGGGCGCGCAGGACCCGTTCGGAGTCATGACCCGCGACCGGGTCGGGAAGCCCCGTGTCCGCTTGTGCTCCTCCGGACCAATAGACTCGCCCCAGGTTGTGTCCACGCTGGGTTTCAACGACCGCGTGACAGTCCCGTCCCGCCGCGAAACCCGGCCCCAGTCCGATCAGGAGAGGGTGAACCCGGACCGGGCTCTCCCCTCCCCGCTTGGTCATGCGAGCATCGACGACGGCCAGGAAATCAATTTCCCTCGCCAGGTCGGCACTCGGATCGACCATGACAGGAATCGTTCCCTCGCCCCACGCCTCCCAGACCGCGTGGGCGGACGCCACTTTCCGGGCACGCAAGTCCTCAATCTGAGTTTCCTGCTCCCATACCGCCGCCGCCAGCGCCGCCCCAAGCCGCACAGCCAGCGGCTCGGGTACCTCGCTGACCGCCACCCGGAATCCAGCATGCCACAGGCGGGCGACAACCCCGGTCCCCAAGTCCCCCCCGCCTCTCACTAGGACGGAAATACGGCCCAGGAAGGCAGGTCTTTGAGATCGCTGGACAGGATTCAGAGGGAAGTGTTCCCGACCCGGCGTACTTTCTCTTGTTGGCGTGGGCATCTTGGAATCAGAAAAGGGAGAACCGGACGGTGGGTGACAACGGGCCTCAGCCCAGCGTCCGCAGGCCGCGGAGGACACGCTCGGGAGTGAGGGGGAAGTCGTCGAACCAGACTCCGGTCGCGTCGTGGACTGCGGCGATCACCGCTCCCGCGAAAGGAAGGAAAGGCATCTCGCCCATTCCTCGCGCCCCCCAGGGTCCCAGAGGATCCGGGTACTCCAGGATGAGGCTCTCCACTTTCGCCGGGACGTCCAAGGCGGTCGGAATCAGGTAAGTGGAAAGGTGGGGGGTCAGGACTTGGCCGTCTTGCGTGACAAAGTTTTCCAAAAGAACATAGCCCTCCGCCTGGACCACGGCGCCTTCGATCTGTCCTTCCACCATCTGCGGGTTGACAGCGCGACCCACATCGTCAGCGCAGATGACCTTGAGGATTCTGATCTGGCCGGTGTCCAGATCCACTTCCAAATCGACAGATTCAGCGACATACCCGTAGGCGAAGTTGGGCTCTGATCTTCCGGTTTCTGGATCGTAGGGCGTGGTTCGGGGGGCCTGGTACAGGTAGGTTCCCACGGCGGGTCGCTCTTCGGCCTTCCAACGTTCCAGTGCGGCTTGCGCCGCTCCACGAATCGCGTTCCCCGACATGAACGTCAACCGCGAGGCCGACGCGGAGCCCGCGTCATCGCTACTGGCGGTATCGGAAACCACGAGCCGTATCTTGTCCGCCGGCAATCCAAGAGCCTCGGCGGCCATTTGCGCCATCGCGGTGTGAGCGCCCTGACCCACATCGGCTCCAGCCTGGCGGACAACCGCCTCCTCAATCTGACTCCCCCCGCGCAGCTCCACCGTGGCGGAGGAGTGTTCAGCGGCCCCAAAGGAAAACCCCACGTTCTTGAATCCGCAGGCGAAGCCTCGCCCGTTGCGCAAATGCCTGTCGGAAATCGGGAAAGGCGCATCGGTCGGCTCCCGAGACCATCCCGACCGTGCTTTCCTCCACCCGGCGTGTTCGGCACAGGTTTGGGCCACGCGCTCCATGGTGACCCCTTTGGGGAGGGGCGTCCCGACCGAAAGGAGTCCGCCCTCTCGGATCAGGTTGCGCATGCGGAACTCCACGGGATCCATTCCCAGCCTCTCCGCCAACTTGTTCATCTGCGACTCGGCGACAAAGAGAGCCTGCGGGCCGCCGAACCCGCGGAAAGCTCCGCCGGGGATATTGTTGGTGTAGACCGCGTAGGCATCCACTTTCACGCTGGGGATCTCATAGGCGCCGGTGCATAACAGAGTGGCGTTGCCCAGGACTTTGGTGGAGGTGTAGGCATACGCGCCGCCATCCTGAACAATCTCCACCTCGGCCGCAAGCAATTTCCCTTCGCGGTTAGCCCCCCAGCGAGTCCGGAAGTGGAAGATGTGCCGTTTGTGGTGGCCGATGATGGACTCTTCCCGCGACCAGACGATCTTCACGGGACGGACCAGGCCCCGCTGCCCAAGGCGATAAACAGCCACCGCCAGAAGGATCTGGACGGTCATATCTTCTCGCCCGCCAAAGGCTCCGCCGATCGCCGGGTAGATGACTCTCACCCGCTCTTTGGGCAGGCCCAAAGAATGAGCAATCTGCTCTTGATCCTCATGGGTCCATTGGCCTGCGACGACGATGGTCAGCCTCCCCTCTGGGTCCACATACCCGACCCCCGCCTCGGGTTGGAGAAAGGCATGCTCCTGCATGGGAGTGTGGTACTCGCCCTCGACGACGACCTCCGCCCGGGAGAGATCCCCTTCCGCATCGCCCTTGCGAATTCGATAGTGGCGGAAAACGTTGCTGCCCTTTTCCGGAAACAGGAGAGGACTGGATGGGCCCATCGCCTCCCGGGCGTCGGCCACCACCGGAAGGTCTTCGTAATCCACCCGAATCAAGGACAGGGCGCGAGCCGCAATCGCCTCGCTTTCTGCAATCACCAGCGCTACCTTGTCCCCCACAAAGCGAACCCGCTCGGCACCGGCCTTGCCGGAACCCGGGCCGCACAATACCGACTGGTCCGGGATGACCAGGCCGCACTCATTGATGGGAACATCTTTGGCCGTCAGCACCGCCAGGACGCCCGGCACAGCTTCGGCCTGGCGCGTATCCACGGCGCGGATCAGTGCATGGGCTCGCCGTGCAAAAAGAACCTTCATGAAAACTTGGTTCGGGAGATTGAAGTCGCCCGGGTACGGCGCCGCGCCCTTCACCTTGGCGACGGCATCCACTCGGGCGATTGATGCGCCCACCGCTTGCGCCGGCATCGTCTATCTCCTCGATCGGGGCTGGCTCAAGCGCGTTGCCGGCGCGTCGTGTTCCCCCGGCCCCACGGGATAGGCCAGACCATACACGAGAGTGACCAGGGCTCCTCCGATCAGCATCGCCGCTAGCCCCACGGCCAGCTTGAGCGCGAGGAAGGGAGCGCTCGGCGGCCAGCCCAGTTCGGCAGGAAGGCTCACCCAATGCTGAACCCTGTTCGCCTCAATCATCATTCCAGCCCCAAGATACCCCCCCACTGCCAGGGCCAAGCCGACCACGAATGCCAGGATTCCCCCCCAAGCCTCATTGGATTCCTGGGCCTTTCTGTCGGCCTCCGCCGAAGACATTTGATATCGACCGGGTGATCGCATAGTTCCCCTTCGTCCTTCCTAGACGCCCGACTCAAGAGATTCGCCCGCAGTCGCTCCAGCCCTGCCTTCCCCCGCCCGGTCCCGCGGCGCACAGGGATCCAGGGCGTTCCCTGCCTGCTTCTCCGGACCGGTCAGCATTACCTCCAAGGACGAGTCCGCCGCGCCCGCTTGGTAACCGGTGGCGCATCGTACGCGCCAGGACGAATGGGAGCAACCAGCGAGTACAAAGCCGAAAAAATGGCTAGAGCAAAAAGCATCACGATGACCGCGACTACCACCTTGAAGACGAGGTACGGGGCGATCGGAGGCCATGCCGCCTGTGGAGGCAAATAGACCCAGTGGTTCACTTGGTTGGCCTGCAGGAACCATTCGGCCACAAGGTAACCAACCGCTGGCAACCCCACGACAAGAAGGCAGCCGATCCCCATCCAAATGGGATTGGGCGACTTCCGAGGCGTGCGCCTTTCCGGAAGGTGAATGTGGTAAGTGCCTGTCATCCTCCGCCTCCGGCCAGCTCGGCCGCCCGTTCAACGGCCTCCAGGATCTTGTAGTAACCGGTGCATCGACAGAGATTTCCAGCGAGGGCCCACGCCGTCTGTTCCCGATTCGGATGAGGAATCTCCTCCAGCAACTTGGCGGCGGACATCAGGAAGCCCGGAGTGCAGTAGCCGCATTGAACGGCCCCCTTTTCCACAAAAGCTCGCTGAACGGGGTGAAGGTCCTCCCCCTGCGAAAGCCCTTCGACCGTGACGATCTCCGCCCCGTGAGCCCGGGCGGCCGGAGTCATGCAGGCCATAACCGCCACCCCGTCGAGAAAGACCGTGCAGGCCCCGCATTCTCCCTCGGCGCAGCCTTCCTTCGTTCCGGTCATCCCGAGATCTTCCCGCAAGAACCGCAGCAGATTCTTTTCCATGCCCCCTTGGACTCGATAGTCGCTGCCGTTGACCCGGGTGGCAATGGTGTCCCCTGCCTGATGGGTCACCGGCTCGGGCAGGCTCCCCCCCATCGGGCGAGACGATCCCCACAGCAGCGGGACGGGCTCGGGAATCGCGGCCCGCTCCTCCCCTCGGGCAACCTGCTGCAACAACCGCTCCAGACTGATTCGAACCATGTGGCGCCGGTACTCGGCGCTGCCGCGGACGTCAGAAATCGGGCGCGCCTCAGCCGCCGCTCGCCGGGCCGCTTCCGCCACCGTGGCGTCATCCAGCGAGCGCCCCAGAAGCAGATCCTCCGCCTGGCGGGCATGAATGATCGTAGGGGCGACGGCTCCGAGGGTGATGGCCGCCCCCTTGACCCGGCCAGCGGCGTCCCGATCCACCACGACGGCCACGCTCACCAGGGACACCGCCTGGGCCGCGCGGAGGGCGTGCTTATAGAAGCCTCCGGTCTGCGTTGCCGTCAGCCCGGGGAAGGACACCTCGCTCAGGAATTCCGAGGAATCCATGACCGTCCGCCGGACTCCCTCATAGAAGCTCTCCAGAGGGACCAACCGCTCGCCATGCCGAGAACGAAGCCTTACCTGGGCTCCCAGCGCCATAAGAGCGGGGATGGTGTCATTGGCAGGCGAGGCCGTGATTAAATTTCCCGCCACGGTCCCGCGGTTGCGGATTTGAGCGGCCCCCACCTCCCAGCAAGCTCGCGCCAAGGGGACCGCCTTTTGACGAACCAGCGCGGAGGCAACACAGTCGTTGTGAGTGACCAAGGGCCCGAGGTGAATCCAGCCCTCGCCGTCCTCATGGATATCGTTGAGACCCCGGATTCGGCTGATGTCTACCAGGACCTCGATGCCGGAGCGCACCCCTCGCTCGATCTCCAGCAGAAGATCCGTAGCGCCAGCGACAACCCGAGCCCGACCAGCTTGAGTCGCAAGAATCTCAAGGACTTCATCAACCTGGGTGGCGCTGTAGTACTCACTCCACATGGCCGTCTCCCCAAATGGCCTGTCTCCCCAGTCGCGTCATGGCCCCGCCTGAGACTCTGCTTGGAACATCGTACGATTCTATACCGGCCCGCAGCGCCGGGTCGCCGGCACGGAGGAATCGCCGAAAGGCACAGGTGCGATGGACGCTCTAAAATCGGATGGCGAAAACCCCTTCCGCTCCCCTTCCCGCCGCGCTGCTCCCGGGTTCCAGAAGCCCAGAGGGGTGGGAACCGACCGCCATCATGGAACTCCCGGGGCCGTCCCTGCCCGGCTCCTTCCGCGCCAGGAAGGCCCTGCTCGCTCACGGTCAAGACTGCGCCGGACCATCCCCCGGACCGGAATCGCGACGGGCCGCCCGGCATGCCCTGGATCTAGGGGCTGGCCTCCCCCGATCGTCCCGCCGCGGACGACATGGGTTGCGAGGTCCCACCACGGCGCCCGCTGATAATCTCCGCCAGAATGCTGACCGCGATTTCCTCGGGGGTCTCCGCGTTCAGCTCCAGCCCCATGGGCGAATGCACCCGAGCGACGGCCTCAGCCCGCACCCCGCGGGCCTCAAGCTCCTTTGCGGCGGTTAGCCATCGCCTTCGAGACCCGATCACCCCGATGTAGGCGGCCGGCTTGGCGAGCAGGGCAGGTAAGCCCTCCACGTCCAGAGCCAGTCCCCGAGTCGTGAGAACGATGTAAGTGTCCCTGCCGATCTCTACCCGGTCGGCCAGATCGGCCATTGGTCCGAGCAGGTACTCGTCGGCCCCCGGAACATTTTGGGCGCTGCAAAACTCCGCCCGGTCATCCGAGAGAACAACCCGGAATCCCAGGAACTTCCCCAGTTGCACGACCGCCCGGCCTACATGGCCCCCGCCAACGACCACGAGGGTCGGGGGAGGTTGAATCGGCTCCACAAAGACCTCCGCTTGGCCGCCGCACGTTCCCGGATCTCCGGCCGCTGGGTCGCTGAGGGCATAGCGCAGGACTCTGGCGTCGCCGCTTCTCAGCGCCTCCAGACCCTCGGCCAGCACCCGGCGTTCCAGTTCGCCGCCGCCGACGCTCCCAAGAATCCTGCCGTCCGGGTACACGAGCATCTTGGCCCCCGGATGGCGCGGCACAGAACCCTGAGAGTGAACCACGGTCGCGAGCGCCACCCGTTGGCCCGTACGCTGAGCCTCAAGGATCGCCCGGAGCAGTTGCGAAACGTCGGACCCCGATCCCCTATCCCCGGCTTCCAGAAGCAATTGCTCCCTCTCGCTTGAAGGCGGTCCCCGTCTTGCCAAAAACTGCGGCCCGGAGGAAATGATAAAGCAGCCAGCACTCGATGGCAAAAGGCGGAAAACCCAAGAACCCAAGCACCGGCATCTCGAAGAGCCGAACGTTATAAAAGATGGGCGCCAGGTAATGCCACTTGGCTCCCGCCCAGTAGTTCCAGAATTCCCACAGGAAGCCGCAGATCAGCCCGGCCAGCAGAAGCCGATAGGTCCGCCCTCGCTTTCCCTGCTCCCATTCCCGAACCAGCGAGGGCAGGCCCCAGCGGTAATGAATCGGCTCCAGCACAAGGATGAATCCGAGCCAAACAAAGCCAAAAAGGTACGGCGACAGGTCCGCGCGGATGAGGGGCGGCGAGAGAAGCGGCGGTACGGTCAAGAAAGCCAGGCCCAGGATGGCAGAGGCCCCCAGCCATACAGGCTGGATCGTCAGTTTCCGATGCGTGAACTCAAACAAACCCAAGCTCTCCAACAGGTCCTGCGTGACGAAGACTGCGGGAAAGATCGTCCCAAAAGACCAAAAAAAAGAAAAGGTGCGTAGAACTTCCTGCGTTGGAACGCCCACATAGTACCAGTTGCGCAGACGCAGGTTGTAGACCTCAAAAACGAGCCACCCGAGGTCCGAGAAGAGAAACATGGCCAGGGCCTCGGGAAACCGCCGCGAGAGCAAGGAATCGCCGTTCCTTTGTTGGACCAGCGCGTCGACGAAGAGAATGTACAGGGTCCAGATCAGGGGCGTGAACCAGGTGGTCAGAGGCTCGAGGCGCAGGAAGAGCCCCGCCTCGGAAAGCCCCATACCTACGAGACCAACCCAACCATACCAGGAGAGCGGTCGCCTCATCGCTTGCTGCTTTCCGGTGAGCCCGTGCCCCCAGCCGGCCCCGGGCCACCACGCCGATTCCCATGACCCAATTTCATCGCCCGCCAAACCCGATCCGGGGTGGCCGGGATTTCATTGATCCAGATCCCCATGGCGTCATGAATCGCGTTTACTACCGCGGGCGCCACGCCATCCATGGGGATTTCAGCAACGGCCTTGACACCGAAAGAATGGCTGGGCTCAAAAGTTTCCACAAATATGGTTTTGAGCTCGGGCATCTCGTTCGCCGCGAAGATGTGATAATCCCGAAGGTCAGTGGCCAACGACCTTCCGCGCTCGTCGTAGCGCATCTCTTCGCACACAGCGTAACCGAGCGCCTGCGTCATCCCGCCCTCTACCTGACCGGCGGCCGTGAGAGGATTGACGATAACTCCGGCATCCACGGCCATAACGAGGTTCTCCACACGGACTTCCCCCGTCTGGTCATCGACCGTGACCTCAGCGAACTGGGCGGCAAAGGGAGGCGGGGCAACTGGCGACATGTAGGAGGCCACCGCCATGATTTGTCGCTGGTTGCTATGATGGAGGGAACGCAAGGCGATCTCAGCCAGCGTCACGCTGCGGCCATCTGCGGAAAACACCTTCCCCTCAGCCAATCGCAGGGAAGCCGGGTCGGGAGGGTCTTCCCCCGCCAAGAGTTCCGCCGCCACCTCCTGAATCTGTCGCTTCACCTCCTGCGCCGCCCGCACCACGGCTTCTCCGGAGATGTACGTCGTCGAGGAAGCGTAGGCCCCTTTGTCGAAGGGGGTAAAGTCGGTATCGGACGAATAGACGATCACATCCTCGAGCGGGCAGCCCAAAACCTCGGCGGCCATCTGGGCCAGTACCGTGTCCGATCCCGTCCCCAGGTCCGTGGCTCCCACCAGCAGATTGAAAGATCCGTCGTCATTGATCTTCAGGGAGGCCGCACCCATATCCAGATAGGGAATCGCGGTGCCTTGCATCACCAGGGCGCAACCGATGCCGCGCCGCAGCGCGCGCCGGGACGCGTCCTGGTGCCAGCGGGCATTGCCTCGCTTGGCGTCCCAGCTGATCGCCTTCGCTCCCTCGCGGGCGCACTCCTCCAGGCCGCAGGTGCGGATGTATTCCGGTCTGGGCTCGCGCCCTTCCGACCAGGCGCGGGAAAACGGCTGCAACTCCCCCGCTCGCAGCGCGTTCTTCAGACGAAACTGAATCGGGTCCATCGACAAAGCGGAAGCCAACCGTTCCATGTGAGCTTCCACGGCGAAGAAGCCCTGAGGGACGCCGTAACCGCGGAAAGCGCCGGAAGGAGGCGTGTTGGTGTAGACAACGTCGGCCTGGAAGTGGATGTTCGGAGACTCCCGGTAAGGGCCGTCGCCGACATAGAGCGCCATGGCCTTCTGACCCGTATTGCCCGTCACGGTCAGGGCATGGGCGCCATTGGCGCCTGTATCGGAAAGGATGTACATCTCATTGGCGGTGACGCTGCCATCGCGTTTGACGCCGGTCTTCATTCGGATTCGCATGGGGTGCCGCGATCGCGCCGAGCTGAACTCCTCCACCCGGCTGTACTCAAAACGGACGGGCCGGCCGGTGGCGATCGTCAAGTGCGCAGCCACGTCCTCGACAAGAACCTCCTGTTTGCCCCCGAACCCTCCTCCGATACGAGGCTTGATGACCCGCAAGCGCTTCAAAGGAAGACCGAGGACCGGAGCCAAGATCCGCCGCGCATGGAAGGGAACCTGCGTGGATGTTCGAATGGTCAAGCGATCGTCCTCGTCCCAATAGGAGACCGCTACGTGCGGTTCAATCGAAGCCTGCTGTACCTTGGGGACCACGTATTCCCCTTCAAGGATCAGATCGGCCTCATGAAATCCCTGCTCGACATTGCCGATATTGATGTTCAGGTGGGCGGCCACGTTCCGGCTGGGGTCGGATTCACCGAAAGGAACATAGTCCGGCTCGTCATGGATCCGGACCGCGCCCTCTTTCATCGCCTCCCTGGGATCGAGAATGGCCGGCAGTTCTTCGTATTCCACCTCGATCAAGCCCAGGGCTTGCTCCGCGATCTCTTCCGTCTCGGCTGCGACGAAGGCCACCCGATCCCCCACAAAGCGAACCTTGGAGTCCAGCGAGAAGCAGTCCAAGGGCCCTGGAATCGGATCCGACTGCCCCGCGGTGGAATAGGCGACACGAGGAAGATCTCGGTAGGTGAGAACCGCGGCGATGCCAGGGAGCGCCCGGGCCCGAGAAGCGTCGATGCGAGCGATGCGAGCGTGCGCCACGGGGCTGAGCAAGACCTTCGCGATCAGCAGGCCGCGCATCTCCACATCGTCGGTAAAGGCCGGTTTGCCCTGGACCAACTTGACGGCGTCCACCTTGGCTTCGGGTTTTCCCACCGTCTGGAAGGCCACGGCCTGAGGCGCGACTCGCAGGCCCGGCATCGCGAAAGTCCGCGTCAGCAGCTCCGCCGGGCGCGCGCCGACCCCAGGTTCAGGACCCGCCGGGGCGCTACCTCCCCATTCCACCGGAATAGGCGCAGCGGCCAGTTGGGGAATGTCCTCTCCCCGCATCCGTGCCGCCGCCATCAGCACCGCCTCAACGGGTTTGACATAGCCTGTGCAGCGGCACAGGACCCCGCCCAGCGCCTCGCGGATCTCGTCCACTTCGAGTGCCGGAGGATGGGGGAGGGTTCCGTAGCCCTTGCGGTCCAGGAGGCTCTTGGCTGCCAGAAGCATGGCGGGTGTGCAATACCCGCACTGAATGGCCCCCAATTCCACAAAGGCTTCCTGAAGGGGATGCAGGCCGCTCGTGGTCTTCCAGCCCTGCTGCGCCACGGAGCCAAGACCTTCCGCCGTGAGGAGGTTCTTCCCCACGGCCTGCACGGCCAGAAGGGAGCACGTGTTGATGAGCTTTCCATCCGCCAGCACAGCGCAGGAACCGCAGTCCCCGCTTTCACAGCCGTGCTTCACGCTGAACAGGCCCGCCTGGCGGAGCGCATGCAACAAGGAAGTCCCTGGACCGACCTCGACCTCAATTCGAGCCCCGTTGACTTGCAACTCAATCCGCATCAGAAACCCTCAGATACCTGAAAACCAGTTTGCTCAAGTCCGGCCAAGTCGCTCACGGGTGAACGGTCCCGCCCCCGCTCAGTTGGTCCATTGCCCGTTTCAGAAGCACTGGCACCATGCTGGCCCGGTACTCCGAGCTGCCACGGATATCCTCCACCCAGGAAACCTCGGCATGGACGGCCGCCTGCTGGACCCCTTCTGCGGTCATCGGGAGACCCTGACCTTCCAAGGCCTCCGCGACTTCCGGGATCAGGGCCAGAGGTTGACCGTAGGCGCCGCAGGCAACTCGCACTTCCCGGATTCGCCCCTGGTCCCATCGTGCGCCGACGGATAGACAGGCCAAAGGCCGATCCTCCGGCGTCCGCGAGATTTCAGCCAGCCCCAGGCGACGCCCTTCGGAGAACGACACACGGATGATCAGCCTGCCCCGCCCAAGCTTCTCTCTCTTGCCGAGCACAAGGTCCTCGATCGGAATCTGCTGGTCCCCCGGCTGCACCTCCACCCTGGCACCGGACGCCAGAAGCGCGCAAAGGAGCGGCCCCGACGCCCCGACAGCAACCGTTCCACCCAAGGTTGCCATCCCCTGCAGGTTGCCCGGCGCTTCGTGCCTGGCCGCACCCCGCAGGGCCTCGGGCAATCCCGGGTGCCCCGCCAAGTCTGCCAAAGTGGCCATCGCGCCCATCCGCCATTGGCCAGCCTGGGCGTCCATGCCCTCCAGGGACAAGCCCCGCAGGTCCACCAGCGCCCCCACGACCCCCGAACTCAATGCCAGATAAGTGCCTCCGGCCAGGGGTTGGCTAGGGGGACTGGCGCGGGAAAGCAAAGAAAGTGCCTCGGCGAGGGTGGAGGGCCGCAGGTATTCAGACGCGCGCAGGCTCATCGGGGTACACCATCCAGCCCAGGCGGTCCAGATCGCCCAGGTCAATTGGGCCTCTCGGGGGTTGCGCCAAGTGGGCCTCGGCTTCTGCCGCGATCTCGCCGTCGGGGAGTATGAGCTGGGCCCTGGCGCGTGCCAGGCGGCCGAGATCGCGAGTCAATTGCCCGCGGAGACGCAGCGGCTGGCCCACAGGAACCGGACGACGGTATTTGACGTGGAGCGTCACGGTCACCATGAAGCGTGTCGTCTCCCCCCCCATGACTGTTCTCCCGGCGGTCTCGTCGAGTGCCGAGGCAACAATCCCGCCGTGGACGACGCCAGGATAGCTCTGATACCTTTCATCGGCTGTCCAATCGGCCCTGACCTTGCCTGGTTCCTCTTCATAGAATGCCAGGCCCAACCCAACTGGATTGGACACGCCGCACACGAAGCACATCCTTGAATTGGGTTGTTTGCTCGGCAAGTCTCCGCGCTCCCTAGGCCTGGGCGAAGGTTTCGATGAGCAACCCCACGTTTGTTCCCACCGAGTAGAGCACCGGGCAAGTGCATCCCCTCTTCCGGTACTCAGCGACCTTGCTTCGCGCCTCTTCCGGGGTGCCCGAGGCGGTAATCCTCTCGACCACCTCATCCGGCACAAAGTGCTTGGCCCGCTGGATCTGTTCCCGACTGGCCGGCCACCCAAGCATTCCCTGGATCCGAGTGACAATTTCCTCGGGCACACCCGAGGCCTTGGCAATGTGAGGTTGTTGGGCCAAGTACTGGGTCAGAAGTTCCCGGGCACTGTCCAGGGCTTTTTCTCGATCCGGGTCCACCGAGCACACGATGAACTGCGGGCGGTCGAGGTCCTCGAGGCGTCGCCCGGATTTTTTAGCGCCTTGATCGATCAGCTCCAGGGCCTTGTCATTGTACTCCGGGGGCACACAGTAGTTCAGTAAGACTCCGTCGCCAATTTCTCCCGCCAGACGCAGCATTTGGTCGCCCGTCGCCCCTACGTAGATGGGAACTTGTCGCGGTTCACGGCGGCCGTGAACGACATCCAATTCAACCTCTGTCAGGTGCCAGAACTCTCCCTGGAAGGTGACCCGTTCCATGCGCAGAAGCCTGCGCAGGACTTCCACCGTCTCGCGCATGGCCAGCAGCGGCTTGCGCCTTTCGATGCCAACGTGGCTGGCCAGAGGATCCCACCACGCGCCGATGCCGCAAAGGATGCGGTTGGGGGCCAGGTCATCCAGGGTCAGAAAGGTCGCGGCCAGGAGACCGATGTTGCGGGTCCAGTTGTTTATTACACCGGATCCGACCTTGAGTCGAGACGTCCCGGCCGCGTAGGCCGCCATGGGCACTATCGCATCGCGGACGAGCCGCGATTCGGCCTGCCAGACAGCCTCGAACCCTCTTTTCTCCGCAAGCTGACAGAAGCCTATCCCTTCCCGGAGGTCATGGGAGTCCTGAAGGTATAGGGCAACACGTGATCTTGCCGTCGGGTCCAATCCTTTCTCCGAATTCGCGGCTGCCTCGCTTTCCATCCGGGCGCCGCGCCCGGGCCGGTTGTCGAGATCCAGCCTCCGCAACCGCCACGAGGATATGAAAATCCCTACGGTCCGTCAAGGGGGGCGCCGGGCAAAGTCGAAAGATCTTCCGCCACGTCGACGTCGTAGGCAAACTCCTCGCTTTCCCAGACCACGACCTCGGACCCCATTTCCCCTGCGGCAGCAAGATGAGCGCGGAACGAGCCCGGGCCGAACTGGAAGTCGATCAACCCCAAGGGAGCCACCACCAGAGCGTTGGTTCCTTCTCGCTTTCGGTCGGGCGCGATGGCCACCACACGGCCCTGCGGCAGTCCAGCGAGAGCCTCGCGCAAGGTGGACCCCGCCAGCCTGGGGAGGTCGATGGGGAGAACTAACACCCCCTCTCCACCCCGATCCGCGATTCTCTGGCTCCCTTGTCTCAGGGCCGCGTTCAGACCTCGCTCTCCCGATTCCCGGAGCGTGTCCAGGCCCCGGGCCCGCGCCACCGCAAGCGCCTTCTCATCAGTGCTCACCACAAGGATCCCGGAAAGTTCGTCCTTGGCCTGGGCCAAGACCTGGAGGGTGTGCCGATACAAGGTCCACGCCAGCTCCCGACGATCCTTGGCGGAAAGGGCCGTCTTCAGCCTTGTCTTTGATTCTCCCAGGCGCTTTACCGGAACCAGCGCCCAGAGTTTCCGCGCTGTCACAAGAAGCTCTCCGCAAACTCCAGGACCTGCTGGGCGACCCGCACCCTCTGGCCCACCTCGACCATCAAGGTGGGCAAGGCCGCCACCCGCATCCCTAACCCTTCGACCTGTTCTGACAGCTCTGAGTCCATCTCGTCCAGGACAAACCCGCGGACCAGACCCTGATAGTGCCGGGCGACCTCAAGCGCGCTCGATTCTCGACCTAGCTCCCGAAGCATCTTGGAAAGAGGTCCCTTGACGGCAGCACCACCCCGGATCGGGCTCACAGCCACAGAAGGAAGGCGCGCGAGCCTTTCCCGATTTCCGGGAAGACGGAGGATGGGGTCGATGCTGACCAGGGGGTTGGAGGGGCAGATGATGGCCAGGTCCGCCGAGTCCAGCGCGTGCGCCGCCTCCGGGCTCGGCTGGGCGGCCTCCTCGCCCTCGAAACGAAACCCTTTCACCTTCGGCTCACAGCGACAGCGAACGAAGTAGTCCTGAAACGGCAGCGGACCTTTGTCGGTAAGCACCCAGGTGCGCATCAGATCGTCGGACATCGGCAGCACCTGCGGCAGAACCTTGAGGCGGCGGCCAAGTTCCGCGGAAACCTGGGTCAAGGTCCTCCCCTCCCAGAGAAGCCGTGTGCGCACCAAATGAGTGGCCAGGTCTCGGTCACCCACCTGGAACCAACTGGGATCACCCAGGCCTTGGAGAGCCTCCAAACAGGAAAAGGTATCTCCCCGGATGCCCCAGCCTCGCGTGGGATCCGCAAGGCCAGCGAGCGTATACAGGACCGTGTCAAGGTCGGGCGAGATGGAGAGACCCAGGAATTCGAAGTCATCCCCTGTATTAACAATAGCCGTCAGGCGATCGGCCGCGAGGAGCTTGGCGAGCCCATCCACCAGCCGGGCCCCACCGACGCCGCCTGCCAACGCGACGACACACCGATCCCCCCACCTGTTCATCATGCTCCAGAAGTGAACGTTGTTCTCGGTTCCAATCGCGCACCTACTCTGGCAACTCCACCCCGGATGGCTGACCACGGGCCGAAAAACGAGCGTGTCAGCGCCAAACCATGATCTGGTCCGGCGGCTGGCGCTGGGCAGGTGGGACGGGTTGGGCAGGACGACCGACCAGAACCATCGCCAACGGCTCCCAGTCGGCGGGTAGATTCAACTCGCGCGAAACCAAGTCCGGGCAGAATAGCGGCCAGCACACCCAGCAACTCCCCAATCCTTCCGCGTGCGCGGCCAACAACAGGTTTTCAGCGGCCAAGGCCGCTCCCTGCACGGCCATGGTGTGTTCCGCATCCTGCCGCCGAGCATCGGCATAGCGGTCTGCGTCGCGCAAGCTCAGCGCGATCACAATAGCCGCCGGCGCCTGCTCGAGCCTTTGGCGTGAGCGCCCGACCGCCCGCGCGATCTCCTCGGGCGGACGCCCTTCGCTTTCGAGATCGGACCGGAACGCTTCGCCCATCGCTTTGCCCAGGCGCCGCCGAGTGCCGGAATCCGTCAGCACGGCAAAGCGCCAGGGCTGAGAGTTGTGGGCGGAGGGAGCCAGGGTGGCCGCTTCGATCAGGCGCAGGAGAACCTCCCGCTCAATGGGTTCGGCATCAAACCGACGAACGGAGCGCCTCGCGCGCAGGATCTGGTAAAAAGCCGAGCGATCGCTTGCCATTTTCGGACCGGAAGCCGATCCAGAGAACCCATTGCCCCGGGAGGGGGCGGCAGATTTCGCTTGCGCGTGAGCCCCTTGAGCCTGCGTCCCTCGAAGGAGGGCAGGCGGGCCTTTCGGCCGGCATTTCCTCCTCGCGCGCGGCGCCACCCGCCTATGTCGAAATGAAGGTTCAGCCCATCCTCTGGCTCCCGAGGAAGCCGAGCAGGCCTTCTGAGGGAGCAGGCCCAGCGTGCTCTTCTTCCGGGCCGCGGGGGATCTCACGCCCTCGGTTTCACCTGGCTCGCGCAGAGTGCCTTCCCATTGCGCGAGCGAGAGGCGCTTCGCCGGACCGGCACTTGAATACGGCTTTCACCCCGCCGATCGTATTCGTCTTTGGCACGGCGGATCGGCCCTGCGAGCCAATCTATCGAAAGGCGTCTTCGGCCTCAGGGCGGATAAGCTCGGCGAGACTCCCAGGGCGGAGCGGATAGGGGAAGCCCCGGACGTGAATGATCGGCCGGCCCTCATCGGCCTGACCCATCAGCAGGGAAGCCGCTGCGGCCATTTCATCTGCGGCTCCGATTTGGGTGATCTGCAGGGTGTAATCGAAAAGATCGAGGTGACCGCGCATATCCACAAGGGCCGGGATACCCGCAACGCCGATGGCCACTCCCTGGGTTCCCGTTCGCCAGGCTCTGCCATGCGAGTCGTTGATAATCACTCCAAGAGAGACTCCCAGGCGTTGCCGCAGCCCCTCGCGGATTCTTTCGCAGGAGTCGTCCGGGTCAGCGGGGAGCATCAGCACTTGCTCCTCCCCTCCCGCGTGGGGGGCAACGTTCGACCGGTCGAGTCCGCCATTGGCGCAGACGAACCCGAGGCGGTGCTCTACAACCAGCAGACCGGGTCGCATTCGCAGCACGCGCCTGCTCTCGCGCAGGACCAGCTCGACAAATCTGGGGTCTTTCTCCACGTACTTCGCGATCGTGCTCGCCCTCGGAGAGGGGACCACCTCTCTGAGATTAGCCACTCTTCCTTCGGACTTGGAAACGATCTTCTGCGCAAGAACGAGAACGTCCCCATCGTGCAGTTCCACGCCCGCGCGTCGTGCCCCTGCCTCAATGAGCAGGACCAAGTCGTCCCCCGGCTTCACCAGGGGAATATCGGGCAGCGCCGTGAGGACCAGCGTCGCGGCTTGGCTCACCGGGGCACTCCCACCACCTGGATTCCGGAGGAGTCCACCCGGAACCGCTTGTTAATCCCGATGAGAACGGAGGTCAACCCTTCCGAAACGACGGAATTGTCCAGGGGGCCCGCGTCCCAGCCTCGCGCCCCGGCAGCTTCCACAAGCTCCATGACCTGGGTCTTGGCCGCGGGGTCGTCTCCGCACACGAATACGTCGCACGCCAAGGGGCTGTCGGGGTCCTCCAGTTGCGCCTGGGCCACGTTGTGGAAACCACTGACCACACGGACTTCGGGCCCGAGGATCTCGCGCGCCTCCTGGGCTGCCGATCCCGCCGGAGGCATCTTGACCCGGGTGACGTCCGGGGAATTGAGGGGAACAGTCACATCCAGGAGGATCTTGTTCTTAAGCATCGGAGCGATCGCTTCCAGGGTCTGGCGGTGACCCGCGTAGGGGACCGTCAAGACGACCAAGTCGGCCCGGCGAGCCGCCTGCAGGTTCACCATGCCGCGGACCAGGCCACTCTCCCCCAGTCGCTCATTAAGCCGGGCCGCATGGGCCTCGGCCTTCTCCGCGGACCGCGACCCGATGATCACGCGGTAGCCGGCCCTGGCCCAGCGCATGCCCAGTCCCGTGCCTTCCGGTCCGGTTCCACCCACGATGGCGAGGGTAAAGAGAAGATGTTCGGTCATGGGAGCTTCTCCTGGCGGCCGGGGCCGCTGACCCGTGACACTTGCGGAGGGATTCCCGTAGCGTCCAAGCCTGCGCCTGGTTTGCCGTGGTCGGGCGCACCTTTTCGAGGAGGACAAACCGGGGGATTCCTACTACTCACCACGGTAACCAAACCTGTCATTCCCAAATCCGATCCGGAGGCAACTGGGCAGGTTGTTCTGCCCCGGAGTCCTGATCGGGGGACAGAGGAAGGGCACGCCGTCGGCCGCCGCTTTGATACGGGACTCCCAGATTCTTGAATCCCCAACCCCCGGCAGGAACGCACCGCGGTCCGACACAACTCCGTCTCCACCACCCTTGTTGCGGAAGCCCCCTGCCGGTCCCCGTCAGATTCGCTCCCGCCCGGAGAACGCGTGCCTTCCCCACGTTTCCCGTGGCGCTGGAAAGCCTATTCGTTTCATAGTTCCCATCGGCTCACCCGGCGAAAAGGACTCCCTGGGCGCCACTGCAAGCTCTCGGTCGCCCACCCACTGGCCCCAGACCAATCAGGGACTCAACTCCAGATTCGGCACCCAAAGTCATTGTAACGCCCGCACAGCCATTCGTGAAGCCGGCATGATTCGGAAGACCAGCCAATCCAGCCCCCAGCCCAGGATCTTGAAGCCGCCTCAACCACCGCGCGGGTCAAACTCCCTGCGCGGCCAGTGCGGAGGCCGTAGTCCGGGCCAGCTTTGCGAACACCACCTCGGATTCTGCTTCGCGTCGATCGGCGTCCCATCCGCGCCAAGTTTCGATCAGGTCGCTCGTTTCATCGAGATGGCGGCATTCGACGCCCTTCTCGATCAAGTAATCAAACAGCGCGCGGTCGGCGGCTTTCCGCTCGATCACCTCCATGCCGTCCAGGATCTGCCGATGAGGGGTTCCCTCCCAGATCGGCAGAATCATGGCCTCTCGCAGCAAGCGCTCCACGAAATGTTCGGAGAGCACGCCAACTCCCCCGTAAACCTCCATAGCCCATTTGGCCGTTTGCACTGCTACCTCAGCCGTGTAGTACTTCGCCAAGTGGGCGACGAGGCGAAAAAGATGATAGTGCTCGGAATAGCGCGGCCTTTCTTCCCACACCTGGTCGAGTAAACGCACCGCCTCCCACGCCAGGGAGAAAGATTGGCGCAACAAGAGCCCCTTTTCCTCAATTTGTCGTCTCAGAAGAGGATGCTCCCCGATGGGCTTTCCGAAAGCGACCCTTTGCCGTGCAAAGTCTTGCACCAGGCTGAGCGCCCTCTGGGTCAGGGCAGCACTACCCACACTGTTCCCTACTCGGGACAGGTTGAGTACTTCCAGAATTAGGTAAATCCCCTCTTCGACCCGCCCAAGCAGATACGCCTCGCTCTGGCGAAGCTCGACCTCCCCCGTCGGGACCGACCGAGTTCCAATCTTGTCCTTGAGGCGTCGAAGGTAGTAGTTGAGGCCGCCGTCCTGCCTCAGCCGGGGGACCAGAAAGAGCGCAAGCCCCCTGACGGTCTTGGGCCCTCCTGCCGGTCGGGCCGCCACGACGGCCAGGTCGGCTCCCGCATTGCTCGCAAAGTACTTTTCGCCGTCCAGGACCCAATGATCTCCATCTTCTCTGGCCGTTGTCTCGACCGCTGCCCCAAGATCCGAGCCCCCAGCGGCTTCCGTCATCCAGGTGGCTCCCTGCCAGCCTTGCCCATCCTGCCGAAGGAGCAACGGAAGAAACCGCTCACGAACCGCCTGACTGCCGTATTTCGAGATCGGCACGGCGGTCGACAAGCTGACGATATAGGGACAGTACAAACCCGGGTCGAAAAACGAGGTGATGTACCCTATTTGGTAGGCCGGAAGAAGAGACCTGTCGGCGAAGGCGCGCCAAACGGCGCCGGCCTGATAGCCACGCTGCAGCATCAAACGATAGGCGGGCGGGTAGAGAATCTCGTCCACTCGCCTGCCCAGCTGGTCATACATTCTCAGCCAGGGCGTGCCGGCTCGATCCACGGCCTGGGAGATCGCCGCACCCTCCTCAACCCACCAATGCTCGTAGGCGCGCAGTTCTGCATCCGCGGACAAGGGGCCCAATCGGGATTTCAGGTACTCGAACGGTGAATGGACAGCGTCCGGTTCCATGTTCCCCTCCACTCCTCGCCTCCACCCCCCTCGGGTCAGCCTTTGACGACAGCCACCGGTCTCAGCTGCGCGACTCTGCTTGCGATCTGAGCCCGACAAACCACATCGACCACGCGGTCGACGTCCTTGTAAGCCTGAGGCGCCTCCTCGGCAAGTCCTGCCAGGGAACCCGCGCGCACGTGAATCCCCCGCTGCTGCATTTCGCCGCGCAACTTGTCTCCGCGGATCTGGCGCTTGGCTCGGGCCCGACTAAGGAGTCGCCCTGCGCCATGGCAACTCGATCCGAAGGAGATCTGCATACCTCGAGGGGCGCCCAGGAGGACCCAACTGGAGGTGCCCATCGATCCGGGCACGAGCACCGGTTGCCCAATCTTCCGGTACTCCTCGGGCAGCCCCGGAAAGCCGGGTCCAAAGGCCCGAGTGGCCCCTTTGCGGTGCACACACACCCGAACCGTTCTCCCCTCCAGGTCATGATCCTCCATCTTGGCCATGTTGTGGGCAATGTCATACACCTGATGCAGGTCCCAATCGTGGGTGGTTGGGGCCAAGACCTCCTCGAAGCTGCGGCGCACGAGGGAAGCCAGGACCTGGCGATTGGCAAAGGCAAAATTCGCGGCACATTTCATGGCAGCCAGATAGGCCCTCCCCTCGGGGGAATCAATTGGCGCACACACTAACTCCCTGTCAGGAAGGCGGATCCTGTACCTAGCCGCGGCAGACTGAAGGTCCTGCACATAGTCCGTGCAGATTTGATGTCCAAAGCCCCGGGACCCACAATGAATCTGCACGGCCAGAGTGCCCGAGCGCAGCCCCATCGCCGCTGCGGCCCGATCGTCGAAGATCCGCTCCACCACATCCACCTCGATGAAATGGTTCCCCGCCCCCAAAGTCCCGATTTGTCCCCGCCCCCTTTCCTTGGCTCGAGGGCTCGCCCGATCCGGATCGGCCCCTTCCAGGCAGCCGAATTCCTCCGTGCGGCGGAGGTCCTCCTCCCGCGCCAGCCCGCGCCGCAGGGCCCACCGAGATCCCTCGGCGCAAACCCTATCCAATTCCTGGATCGAAAGCGGGAAATGCCCCTTCTCCCCGACGCCACTGGGGCAATTCCGATAGAGTGCTTCCGCCAGGTTTTCGAGATGGGACTCCACCGCCTGGTACTCGACGCTGGAGGCAAGCAACCGCACCCCGCAATTGATGTCATAGCCGACGGCTCCCGGCGAGATCATCCCCTGGGAACTGTCCGCGGCCATCACCCCGCCGATCGGCATCCCATATCCCTGGTGAACATCAGGCATCACCACGACCCTGCCAACCAAACCAGGCAAGCTAGCCACATTGACGGCCTGCATCAGGGATAGATCCTCGAGCGCATCCTCCAACAGGGTTTCATCGGCGAAGAGCCAGACCGGAACCGTCATGCCCGACTGGTAAGAGGTCGGGAGCTCCCACAGGCATTCGCTTAGTAAGTGAAAGTCATTCTTGGAAGGCATGGATTAAGGGATCCCCGTAGGCCTGCCCCCTCAGCCCCTACACGTCAAAGACGACCGTAGCCTCAAGCCTGCGGTCCCGCGAACGGACCGTCAGGCTGTGATAGGTCGCCGCCTTGACCTCGTGAGGAACCTGGGGAGAGGCAACGCCCCGAGCCTGCGCCCGGACGTGCCGATCGGAAAGCTCTGGAAACTCGAATTGCTGGAAGGCGACTCCCTCCCTTTCCAAGATGAACAGGAGTTCGTTGAGCCAGGCCACCAGCAGCCCTTCCCGGTCCAGTCCGCAGACCTCGATGCACCGTTCCACTTCTCTCCCGCGGTCTGGCTGGATGCCCGCCAAGTCATACAGGGCCCGAGCGCCGGAAGAGAGCAAGCCCCCCAGATCGGGTCCCCAGATTCGATACGCGCGGTCTGCCACATGGTCGACTTCTTGATACCCGCAGGGCGTAATTTCTTGGGCCGGCCCTTCCATCTTTCCTACCCTTTCGGTTTGGACCTCGCTTGGTTCGGACGACTCCCCTCCCGACCCGAAGCCGTCACCGCAGGAAGCCCGTCATGCGTCCGGAAGTATATCCAATCCCTCGCAGAAAAAATGGACGGCAAGCGTTTGGGAGCCGCCTCCCCCGTGCTCCCTTTCCGGGAGGCCGTATAATACGCCGCGCTCACGGGGGCCGCAGCCGCCTAACGGAAGGGGGCTGCATGAGCTGCCCGCCGGAAGGAAGAGGTGCCATGCCGCGAAACCCCAGGGTGGCGGTCATTGGAGGTTCAGGGCTGTACGCAATGGCCGGCCTCCAGGACCTGGAAGAACATGACCTCACGACCCCCTTTGGGAAACCCAGCCAGCCGCTGGTGGTCGGAACTCTCTCCGGCCAACGAGTGGCCTTTCTAGCCCGACACGGACAGGGGCACCGGATCATGCCCGGCGAAGTCAACTATCGTGCGAACATTTTCGCCCTGAAGATGCTTGGCGTCGAGCGTGTAGTTTCGATCTCCGCCTGCGGCTCCCTTCGGGAAGATTACGCTCCGGGGGATATCGTGATTCCCGACCAGCTCTTTGACCACACGCATGGGCGCGAAGCTACTTTTTTTGGCCAAGGACTAGTTGCCCACGTCGGAGTGGCCGAACCGTTCTGCCCCGAACTCTCTGCCCACCTCTACGAGGCCTTGTGCGGCACGGGAGCCAGAGTACACCAAGGGGGCAGCCTCATCGTGGTGCCGGGTCCTCGATTCTCGACCAAGGCGGAAAGCAACGTTTACCGGCAACTGGGCCTATCGATTATCGGCATGACAACCTGTCCGGAGGCATTTCTGGCAAGAGAAGCAGAGATGTGCTACGCCGTGATGGGCCATGTGACCGATTACGATGTGTGGCACGTAGAGGAGGCCCCGGTGAGCGTTGAAATGGTCATCCGGATCCTTCATCAAAACACAACGACGGCCCAACAAGCCGTCGATCGTCTCGTCGCGAGACTGCCAGAGAACCGGACGTGCACCTGCTCCAGCGCCCTCCGAGACGCCATCATTACGGCGCCGGAAGCAATCCCCGAAAACACGAAAAGGGCCCTTGCCCCCCTCATTTCCCATTATGTTTCCTGAGGCCTGCGCCCGCTTCTTCGCCTCCGGCTCAAGGACGGGGTCCGCCGCGTGACCTCATTCTGAGAAGCCGCCTCTCCGGTCTAGCGGCCTGCTTTCAAGCGAATGAACTTGCGCTTCCCGACCTGCAGCACCGACCCGTTTCTGTGCGAGAGGGTCGCCTCCAGGTCCCGAACGGCCACCCCATCTACCTTGACGCCCCCCTGCTCAATCAGGCGCTTTGCCTCGCTGCGACTTTGGGCGAGATGGTGCTCCGCCAGGAAATCGACCACCTTGGCCCCCTCCAGGTAGGCTGTTTCGGGCAGTTCCTCGGGCAGGGCATTCTCCTGAAAGACCCTTCGAAAGGCATGCTCCGCCGGATCCACCGCCTCGGAGCCGTGGTAGATCTCCACAATTTCTCGCGCGAGCCTCATCTTGGCGTCTCGGGGATGAACCGCGCCGCCATTTACGGCAGCTTCGAGTTCACCAATCTGTTCCGGGGACCATCGAGAAAGCAGTCGGAAATACGGCATCATGGCCGAATCCGGCAGGCTCATGATCTTCCCGTACATGTCTTCTGCCGTGGCGAGCAGCGGGATGTGGTTGCCCCGGCTTTTGCTCATCCTCACCACGCCATCCGTGCCCGGAAGGATGCCGAGCAGAATGGCCACGTTCGGGGCCAGGCCCAGCGTCTCCATGACTTTGCGAGCGGCCATGACGATGTTGAAGAGTTGATCGGATCCCCCCACCTGAACGTCGGCTCGGAGGCTGAAGGCATCGTAACCCTGCAAAATGGCGTAGAAGGTCTCGTGCAGGAAGATCGCCTCCCCGCGATCCCAGCGCAAGCGAAAGTTTTCTCGGCTGACAAACTGCTGGACCGTGAAATTCGAGGCCAGCCGGATCATGTCCGCGAGAGTCAGACCCGCCAGCCACTCGGAATTGTGGCGGACCTCGGTCCGAGAGCGGTCCAGGATGCGGAAGGCCTGTTCTGCATAGGTCTCTGCGTTGGCACGGATTTGCTCCTCGGACAGTTGAGGGCGCAGCTTGTCCTTGTCGGAAGGGTCTCCCACCCGGGCGGTGTAGTCGCCGACCAAGAAGGTCACATGATGCCCCAGGTCCTGAAACTGGCGCAGCTTGCGCATCGTTACGGTGTGCCCAAGGTGCAGGTCTGCGGTGGTTGGGTCATAGCCGCAATACACGCGCAAGGGTCGCCGCTCGCTCTGCGCACGGCGGAGACGCTCGCGCAGCTCCGCGGCCATGGCTTGCTGGAGACTGGCATCACCGTATTCGCTGCCCTGCATCAGCAGCGCCACCTGCTGTTCGATATCAGGCATCGCGCCCTCTGCGGAGGTCCCGGCCAGCAAGAAAGCTTATCCTCCCTGTCTCGTCCGGATTATAGCATCCGGTCCTCGTTCTCCCTCCGCCTCCCACCCCAGGATGGTATAATCGCGGGCTGCGTTGGTCCACTTTGCCGCTCCCCCTGCCGGAGCCCAACCAGGAGCCGCGTTTGCCCTTCAACCCGCTCAATTGGCTTCTTGGCCTCTTCTCGCTCGACATCAGTATCGACCTCGGAACCGCCAACACGCTGGTGAACGTCCGAGGCAAGGGTATCGTCATCAATGAGCCCTCCTGGGTGGCGATCGAGAAGAAATCTCGTCGTCCCATGGCCATCGGCAGGTCGGCCAAGGAGATGATGGGCCGAACCCCCGCGAATGTGCTTGCGATTCGACCTCTGCGCGACGGCGTCATCTCCGAGTTTGACGTGACGCAGGCGATGCTCGAGTACTTCATTGGCAAAGCCCATGAGCAGAGTGTGGTGCCGCTGCCCCGTCCGCGGGTCATTGTGGGCGTGCCCTGCGGGGCTACCGAGGTGGAAAAGCGTGCTGTTTACGACGCCGCCCTATCGGCGGGCGCGCGAGAGGCCTTTCTGGTCGAGGAGCCTTTGGCGGCCGCCATGGGAGCCGGCCTGGCGATACGCGACACGCGCGGCTCCATGATCATGGATATCGGCGGCGGCACGACCGAAATGGCCATCTTTTCGAATGGGAATGTGGTCGCCTCCCATTCGATCCGTGTTGCCGGCGATGAAATGGACGAAAACATCATCGCCTATCTCAGAGAAAAGTACAATCTCCTGGTCGGGACTGCCATGGCGGAACAGGCGAAAATCTCCGCCGGCGCCGCTTTTCCACTTCGAGAGGAAAGGGTGACCCGCGTTCGCGGACGCAATCTCATCACCGGGCTGCCCGAGGAAGTCGAGATTTCATCGATCGAGATGCGCGAGGCTTTGGCCCCTTCCGTGAAGCTCATTGCCCAAGCTCTCCGCGAAATCCTGGACCAAGCTCCGCCCGAACTCCTTTCGGATCTGATGGACAGTGGATTGGCGCTCACGGGAGGCGGCTCGCTCCTGCGTGGACTGCCGGACCGACTGAGCGACGAGTTTCACGTTCGCGTGTGGCTTGCGGATGATCCTCTTACCTGCGTCGTTCGCGGTGCCGCAAGCATTCTGGAGAACCTCGAGACCGACCGACAATTCCTGGCCACCCTGGAACGACCTCGAGGAACCCGCTGAGCCGCGCTGAGAAAGCCCTCTGACGCCACCTCGCCGCGCGGACCCCATGGAAGTGCCGAGTGTCTGAACTTCGTAGAAGGATCCTGCTCGCCTTGGCATTCGTCGTGGCTGCGATCGGGCTGATGGTCCTGCAGCGCAGCGGCTATTGGGATCCCCTCGAGGGTTTGATCGAGCGGCCCTTGGTGGGGGTGCAGCGATCCATCTCCCAGTCCTACTACAACATCCATGATTTTCTCGCCGCCCCGCGCAGTCTGGCCCAACTTCAGGGTCAAAATGCGCAACTGGAGGCCGAGGTGGCCCAACTGGAGGCCCAGGTCGTGACCCTGCGCGAGCAAACCGCTCAGCTGAACGTGCTGAGCGCCTTGCTGGGATTCGCACGGGAACAACCCGAGAATCAATACATTGCCGCTTCCGTGGTGGGGCGGGACACGAATCCTTTCCTGCGGTATCTGATTTTGGACCAAGGATCGGACAGCGGGGTCCAACGTGGGATGCCGGTTGTCAGCCAGAATGGCCTGGTGGGGCGGATCTCCGAAGTGACGGGGAGCGCCTCCAAAGTCCAGCTCATTATTGATCCCCAATCTTCGGTAAATGCCGAGATCCAGGGGGCATCGCCTCCGGCCGAAGGGATTGTCAGCGGAGAGCCAACGGGCGAATTGGAGCTGACTTTTGTTCCTCAGGACGCGACCATGAAGGCTGGAGATCTGGTGGTGACTTCCGGCCTGGGGGGCGGGTTCCCGCCCGATATCCTGATTGGTCAAGTGGTCAGCGTGCACAAGCAAGACACAGAACTCTACCAAACCGCGGTTATCCAGCCCCGCGACGATTTCAGCACGCTTGAGATCCTGCTCGTCATTTCCAACTTTCAGCCGGTCAATATCCAACCCTTGGAGTCCGAGGCGAGTTCGCCCTAGGCGCGCAAGAATATGATCTGGGTCATCGCGATCCCTCTGCTGATGTTGGCCACCCTTTTGCAGTCTGCGGTCCTAGCGCAGATTCAGATTTTCGGTGGCAGCCTGGGCCTTGTGCTCTTGATGGTCTTGTCCTGGAGCATCCTTCGCCCCGAGGAAGGACTGGTTTGGGCCGCCCTGGGCGGGATCCTCTCTGACCTCCTGTCCGGGGGCCCGTTCGGGGGCACGGCCATTGCGTTTGTCATCGCCTCACTGGCGGCGGGACAGATCCAGGGGCGCCTGTGGGGACGCCATCCCCTGGTCATTATGGCCATCGCTCTGCTGGGGACCGTGATCAGCCATCTGGCCAGCCTTGCGCTCCTGGGAATCACAGGCCGACCCGTCGACGTTGGCTACGCCTTAGCCTATGTGACCCTGCCGTCGGCCTTTTTTAACACGCTGTTCATCTTGCCGGTGTATAGCTTGCTCTCGCAACTCCACCATGCCACGCTGGGTAAGCCTGAGGTAAGCGATTTTGAGGATTGAATGGTATGAGACACGTTTCCGAACCAAGGAACATGGTTTCACCACGAAGGAACCTCGCTTTGCTGATCCTGGCCATCACTATCTTCGGCCTATTCGCCATTCGCCTGTTCGTGCTCCAGATCATCCAGGCACCCGAGTACACCGCTCTGGCCGACGACAACCGGCTAACCACGATGGTTCTGCCGGCCGACCGAGGCGTCATCTACGACCGCAACGGGGTTCTGCTTGCCAGGAACCTTCCCTCCTACAACATCACCATTACGCCCGCCGATCTTCCGGACAGCCCGGCGGAAGTGGAGGCGATCTACGAGAGGCTGTCTGCCCTGACGGGAGTTCCCATCACGGTGCCGGGTTCCAAACCCTCCGCCGAATGCGCTTCCGGTCGAGGGATTGAGGACTTGGTGAATGAATGGACCGGGCTCGCCCCCTACGCCGCGGTCCCGATCCAATGCAACGCCGATCCGAACGTGGCCATGATCATTCAGGAAGAATCAGACTTCATGCCTGGCGTAGGGGTGGAGGTCACCCCGGTACGAGACTACCCCACAGGCGCCCTGACCGCCGATGTCATCGGATATATGGGGCCGATCCCCGCCAGCCTAAGCGCCCAATACGAGGCCCAGGGGTTTCGAGTCGGGACGGACAAGATTGGCTACGCCGGCGTCGAGCTTTCGGAGCAAGACCTCTTGGCCGGCAAATTCGGCAGCAAGATCGTCGAAGAGGACGCGGCCGGCCTGCAACTACGCGACGTGGCGCCGCCCAAGGAGCCTGTGGCGGGTGAGAGCCTGCGTCTGACGATCGACACCCGCCTGCAGGCCGCCGCACAGGCCGCCCTCCAGGAAGGCATAGACAACATCCGATCCGCCCAGCCGGACTACGTTCGCAGCCCTGTCACCACCGGCGTGATTATTGCCATGAACCCTCAGAACGGCCAGATCCTGGCGATGGTCTCGCTGCCCACCTACGATAACGAGCAATTCGCGCGTGCCATTCCACTCGATTACTACAACCAGTTGATCAACGATCCCAGCACCCCTCTCATCAACCAAGCCATCCAGGGCCAATTTCCGCCCGGTTCAGTCTTTAAGCTGCCCACCGCGATTGGGGCTCTCAACGAGCATGTAATCACCCCCGATCAGGTGGTGACGGATCCAGGATATATCATCATCCAGAACCGCTACTACCCGAATGATCCCGGTCTGGCTCAGAAGCTCGTCAATTGGTATCCGCTGGGATTCGGGAATGTGACCTTCATCGAGGGAGTGGCGGAATCAGATGACGTCTATTTCTACAAACTCGGCGGAGGGTGGCCGGGAGAGGTAGGCGGTGGGACCCCGGGGCAGTTGGAGGGCGGCGGGCTGGGGATCGTGCGCATCAAGCGGTACGCAGAGGCCATTGGGTACGGACAACCCTTGGGGATCGAACTCCCGGGGGAAGCCGCCGGGTTGATCCCCGATCCGGACTGGAAGCGGATTAATTTGGGCGAAAACTGGTCGACAGGAGACACGTATATCGCCACGATCGGCCAGGGTTACGTCCTGGCGACCCCCCTGCAGGTACTGGAATCCGCCGCCACCGTTGCCAATGGCGGCAAAGTGATGAAACCAACAATCATTGAGGACTACCTGGACGGCCAGGGCAATATCATCAAGCACAATGCGCCCCAGGTGCTTTGGGACATCACCAAGGGCGTGCCCCCGGATTACAACTGGCACGTCGACCCCAAGTGGATCAAGCTGGTCCAGGAGGGGATGCTGGCCGTCGTGCAATGGGGAACCGCAGAAGGGAGAGGTAACTTGCCCGACGTTCAGGTGGCCGGAAAAACAGGAACGGCAGAGTATTGCGATAACGTGGCCCAGTCCCGCAACCTTTGCCAGCCGGGAGCCTGGCCCTCCCACGCCTGGTACGTCAGCTATGCACCCTACGACAACCCGGAGATCGCGGTATTGGCCTTTGTCTACAACGGCGGCGAGGGAGCTGTAACCGCCACCCCGATTGTGAAACAGGTCCTGGAAGCGTATTTCGACCTCAAGGCAATTGATACGGGAGGTCAATCTTAGCAATTTTTGATGCTATAATCGAGTCAATGGACACAGAACTGGCGATCAAGGGGATCCGCGACGGTCTGCTGGTCTCCTTGGGCGACGGCAACTGGGAAAAAGTCCTGGAAGAACTCCTGGCTCGGTTGGACAGCAACATTGAGTTCTTCCGGGGTGCCCGGGTCGCCATTCGCCTGGGTGCCCGTCCCCTGCGCGTATCCGACCTTGCGGACCTGAGAAATGAGTTTTCTCAGCGTGGAATCGCGTTCTGGGCCGCGCTTTCCGATGAGGTCGCCACTCAGGCTGCCGCGCGGAGCCTAGGCCTTGAAACGGAGCTGCCTGAGAGCCGCGCCGAGGAAGTGCTGGTGCCGGAAAGTCCGCCGTTCGGGAGCCCTGCCATTCTCGTCCAGCGGACACTTCGATCAGGTAATCTGGTCCAATACTCAGGCCATGTCGTGGTCCTGGGGGACGTGAACCCAGGAGCGGAGATTGTTGCTGGCGGCAACGTGATTGTCTGGGGACACCTGCGCGGGGTAGTGCACGCTGGGGCGGAAGGGAACAAGGAGGCCATGGTCTGCGCCCTCGACCTTTCGCCCATGCAACTGCGGATCGCCGAGCATGCCGCCACCTCCCCACCGCGCAAAGGGCCTCCCCACCCAGAAGTGGCCCTGCTGCGCGGGGACGAGCTCGTGGCAGAGCGCTGGGAGGCCGGGGAACGTCGGACCGAGAAAGGCAGGCTCGACGCCAAGGCCCCCAAAAGCAAGTGAGGCTGTCCTATGACAGGGACTGTGGTCACCATCACGTCGGGAAAAGGCGGGGTCGGCAAGACAACCGCCACCGCCAATATCGGAGTGTCGCTAGCCCTCCAGGGCAAGAAGACGGCGTGCCTCGACAGCGATATTGGGCTGCGCAATCTCGATGTAATTTTGGGGCTGGAAAACCGGATTGTCTATGACCTTGTGGACGTAGTGGAAGGGCGCGCCAAGCTCCGCCAAGCCATGATCAAAGACAAACGCCTCCCGGAACTTCAGCTGATCGCCGCGGCTCAAACCCGCGACAAGACCTCTGTTTCTCCCAAGGACATGGTGGCGATCTGTGACGAATTGAGGAAGGAATTCGACTGGATCCTCATTGACTCGCCGGCCGGGATCGAGCGGGGCTTTCGAAATGCGATCGCCCCGGCCGATCGGGTGATCATCATCACCAACCCAGACGTGTCCGCCGTCCGGGATGCCGACCGCATCGTCGGCCTGCTGGAGGCGGAGGCCAAGGGGCCGGGCCAGCTGGTCATTAATCGCATCAAGCCGGAGCTGGTGCGCCGGGGGGACATGCTGGACACCGCCGATGTGCTCGAGATCCTGGCCATTGAACTCATCGGCCTGGTCCCTGAGGACGAGGCGGTTCTAGTGTCCAGCAATCGGGGGACGCCGGCCGCCCTGTTGCCGAAGAGCAAGGCTGGACAAGCCTTCCGCGACATCGCCCGTCGGCTTCTGGGAGAGGAGGTCCCGTTCCCCTCGATGGACGGGCAGGAGGGCTTGCGAGGCCGATTGGCGCGCATGGTGCGAGGAGGAGCCAGAACATGACCAGCCTCCTGGATCGCCTCGTCGGACGTAATTCCGCCTCCAGTGCGCAGGCGGCGAAAGAGCGCTTGAAGACCGTGCTCCTCCATGACCGCACGGACATCTCTCCCGGGCTTCTGCAGGATATCAAGGACGACCTGATCCGCATTGTGTCCCAGCGGATTGAGATCGAACCAAGCCACGTACAAGTTCGCCTCACCCAGGAGGGTCGAGAGCACCGCCTGGTGGCGGATATCCCCCTCCCCGCGCCCTCCCACCGAAGGCGACTGAGCTAGATCGACCGCCATGTTCAGCTTGCGGCGATGGAGACACTTCGACTTCTGGCTGTTGGGCGCCGTGTGCCTGCTCATTATCTTCGGCGTCGCCGTGATTGCCTCGGCCATTGCCGGGAACACCAGCCTTGCCGATACGCCCTCCCATCAGGCCCTTTACGCCTTGCTGGGCATGGTGGTTCTTGCTGGCGCCACGATTCTGGATTACCACTTCTGGCGGGCGATCACACGACCGTTGTACGTGGTGCTCCTGCTGGTGCTGCTGGCCTTGGAGGTCGCCGGGTCTTCTTCTTTCGGTGCCTCCCGCTGGCTCAGCCTCGGATTCATCCTGGTGCAGCCGTCCGAGCTGGCCAAGGTCTTGCTGATCGTCATCCTCGCCGACGAGATTGCCCGCCGAGAGGACCGAATCACCACCTGGGGAGGAGTGCTCCGAACCCTGGTGATCGCCGCCATCCCCGCCCTCGTCATCTTCCGCCAGCCTGACCTGAGCACGGCCATCCTGACCATGGTCCTATGGGCGGCAATTATCTTTGCCGCGGGCATCCGCACCCAGCACTTGGCGATCATCGCTGCCGCCGCCCTGATCCTTCCGATTGTGGCCTATCCCTTTCTGGCCTTCTACCAGCGCCAGCGGCTGGTCCTTTTCATCGACCCCTCGGTCGATGTGGCTGCGGAGTACAACGTAAAACAAGCTCTGATCGCCATCGGGTCCGGAGGCTTGTTCGGGGAAGGGTACGGACACGGAACCCAGGTGCAGCTGCGGTTCTTAAAGGTGAGGCAGACGGACTTCATCTTCGCGGCTATCGCCGAAGAATGGGGCTGGGTGGGAACCGTGGCCGTAATGGCAGTGCTGGCGTTCATCATCTACCGTTGCCTGAAAGCCGCCCGGCAATCCCGAGACACCTTCGGAGCCCTGATCGCCTACGGAGTCGCCACACTGATCTTTTACCAAGCGGCCTTCAACATCGCGATGAATTTGGAGCTCCTGCCCGTAGCCGGGCTGCCCCTACCCTTCATCAGTTCCGGGGGCAGCGCCCTGTGGTCCTTGTTGTTCGGGGTGGGATTGGTGGAGAGCGTCCTGCTCTACCGTCAGGAGTTGGAGTTCTAGGATGGCAACACCAGCCCGTGTCCGTTTTGCCCCATCTCCGACGGGATTCCTCCACCTGGGCGGCGCACGGACAGCCCTCTACAATTTTCTCCTGGCCCGGCAGACGGGCGGACAGTTCATTCTGAGAATTGAGGATACAGATCGAAAGCGCCTGGTAGCAGGGGCCTACGAAGATCTTTTGGAAAATCTGCGCTGGCTCGGCCTGGAGTGGGACGAAGGACCGATCCGCGGCGGGCCGCATGGCCCCTATTTCCAATCGGAGCGCAAGGAGATCTACCTCGAGCAGGCGCGCAGGCTGGTGGAAGGGGATCAAGCTTACTACTGCTTCTGCTCCCCCGAGAGGCTCGCCGATCTGAAAGTCCGCCAGCAACAGAGGAAGGAACCCCCGAGATACGACGGCTTATGCCGCCGGCTTGCTCCGGCACAAGCCCGCGCCCGTGCCGAAAGCGGTGAACCTCACGTCGTTCGCTTCAAGACCCCTTCCGAGGGCTCCACCACCGTCCGGGATTTGCTGCGAGGCGAGATCACCGTTGAAAACCGCAACCTGGACGACTTCATCCTGCTCAAGTCAGATGGGCTTGCCCTGTACCATTTGGCGGCCATGGTCGATGACCACCACATGGGGATCACGCATGTGATTCGGGGTTCTGAGTGGCTACCCTCCCTGCCTTTTCACGCCCTCATCCACAGGGCCTTTGGATGGGAGGAACCGATTTGGTGCCACCTGTCGGTCTTCCTTAAGCCTTCCGGCCGAGGCAAGATGAGCAAGCGGGAGAGTTCCGAGCTGTTGGCCGAGGGGCATTCCATCTTTGTCCGCGATCTGCGGGAACTGGGGTACATCCAGGAAGGGGTCCTGAACTGGATCGCCTTGATGGGAGCCAGTTTCGACGAGAAACGCGACGTCTTCAGCCTGGGTGAACTCATTGAGCGATTCAGCCTGGCTCACCTCAATCCGGCTCCGGCCTCGATCAATTTCGCCAAGCAGGACCATTTCAATGGTGTCCACATCCGCCTGCTTTCCCCAGACGATCTGGCGCAGAGACTTGTGCCCTTTTTCGCCAAAGCCGGCCTGGAGCCCGATCTGCTCACCCTTCGCCAAGTGACTCCCCTGATCCAGGAAAGAATGGTCTCGCTCTGCGAGGGCCCGGAAATTGCTGGTTTCTTCTTTTGCAAGGAAGTCCATCCCGACCCGCAAGACCTGCTCGGGAAAGGACTTAGCGCCCCGCAGTCAGCCGACGCGCTTCGGGCCGCACGAGAATTGCTGTCCAGCTTTGCGAGCCTGGCGGACCCCGCCGTGGAAACCCGATGCCGAGAACTCGCCGCGGCGCTTCAGCTAGAACCCAGGCAGCTCTTCGGCATCCTTCGGGCCGCGGTGACAGGGCAAACGGTCAGCCCCCCGCTTTTCGGGACCATGGCGATCGTTGGAAAGGAGCAGGTTTTGCGAAGGCTGGAGGAGGCCGAGGCGACCCTGCGCCGCATGACTTGAGACTTGCCGCCAGGGGTGCGGCAGGAAGCCTGTATGACTCCGCGGACGCGCAATTGCGCAGACAGCATGGTAGAATGCGTCTGTTCTTGGGGGTTCGTCTAGCGGTAGGACAGCGGACTCTGAATCCGTATGCCGAGGTTCGAATCCTCGACCCCCAGCCTGAGGCGGATGAGGTTTGATTGTCCGCCTCTCTTATTGCCCAGCCCTCGCGTGCTGCGCCTCGGAACGAGATAATGCTCTGGCCGAGTTTGAGGCCGGCAGCCCGCGCGCAACTCTACACCCGAGTTCCCAGAGCGCCACAGGTTCTCTGCTCCGCGCCTTCTTCGGGCGGGTGAGGCGCTCGACCTCCGACCTGCGCACGAGAACATGATCCGCGATCGGATACCCCTTGAGCCGACCGTCGCGAATCCAGCGCCAGATCCTTCCCGGCCGCCCCCTGCGATCTTGTCCGCCTGCGCCAACGAGATGAGATCCTTCGGCGCCTCAGCCATGCCGCATCCGTTTGGCCCTCGTGTACGCCTTGTCTCGCAGAGCGTCAATCATCGCCCGGGCGGGCTCAGCGGTTGGCGACCCCCGTCGGACGATGGGCCCGGACTTACCTTGCAAGCGACTACGCCGTGCGTCGATGCCGAGGAGGCTTTGCTGCTGGGAGAACGCGCACCTCGGTCTCATTGGTCATACAATAAGGGACGTCGCTGCGACGCGGCCACAGTTCGAGGCCGCCAAGCGGCCCATCAAACTGGGCCGTCATCATGTGGAAACCCGGAGTGAAGCCATGCCTGATTGTTTCCTCAGTTATTCTTCGCACGATCAGCAATTGGCCGATTTCATCTGCTCTCAGATTCGTGCCCAAGGCTTGGAGGTTTTCATAGCTCCGCTGCCGGTCGCGCCAGGAGATCAGTGGCCCGAAACCATCAAGCAGAATCTGCTCTCCAGCGCATGGGTTATCTTCCTCGCGAGCGCAGAAGCATGCAAGTTGCCCTACGTCCAGCAAGGGCTTGGCGCGGCCCTCGGCGCATCGAAGAGAGTCGTTCCAGTGGTGTGGGACATGAGCCCCAATCGGTTGCCTGGCTGGACCAGCCAGTATGCCGTCCTGAATTTGCGCTCCATCAGCTTCGAAGACCTGAAGGACCGCATTGAGCAGATTTCACGCCAAAACAACCAAGACAAGCTATCCGGTCTCCTCATTCTCGGCGCGATTCTTTTCGGGTTGTTCTGGCTGGAATCCCGCCCAAAGTAGTAGCTCCGCCACAATCCGAGGGCAGCCGAACATCTCTGAGAGCGCTGTTCTTGTCGGGCACCATTCCTGGTGCCGACGCCGTTTCGCCGCGAGTGGAACGTGGGCTAGTCTAGCCCGACTTTCGCCATTCGCGCGACAAACTAACCAATTTGGGCACATTCAACAAAAGACTATCGAGAAACCTCGTGTTTGGGATCGATTTGGGCTGTGGTGCAGACCCTGGTACTTGAGT
>Ga0187865_1000435_pt1 | contig 58330 bp, 37 predicted proteins | sample June2016WEW_11_1_2_FD_132989 | JGI IMG/M metagenome (GOLD analysis project Ga0187865, IMG submission 132989) | Peatland microbial communities from SPRUCE experiment site at the Marcell Experimental Forest, Minnesota, USA - June2016WEW_11_100 | ecosystem: Environmental > Terrestrial > Soil >... | reverse complement strand
GGCCAGGCCCGATTCGAACCGGTGCCTGAGCAGGCACGAATTGTTCAACAGATCTTTTCCTGGATCGGACGCAACCGCTGCAGCCTAGCCGAAGTATGTCGCCGGCTGCAGAAAGCGGGCGAAGTGACCGCGACTGGAAAGCGAATCTGGTCCCGCCAAGCCGTGTGGCACATTCTCCAAAACCCGGCGTATCAAGGTCGAGCCGCCTACGGAAAGACGCATATGATGCCGCGAGGGAAGAAGGCCCGACCGCGGGCGGCGCGCGGCCGGCCGGCGGAACCCCGGCGCAGCAATGCGCCAGTTGCAGCCGACCCAAAGGAATGGGTGTTCGTGCCGGTTCCGGCGCTGGTCGATGTCGCACTGTTTCGAGCAACACAGGAACAACTACAGGAGAACCGGAGCCGGGCTCGCTTGGGGCGGCGCAGGCCTGGATACCTCTTACAGGGGCTCACTTGTTGTGCAAGATGTGGCTACGCCTACTACGGCAAGACCACCCATCAAATGGGCGCTGGCCATCAAATGAAGGACTTTCGCTACTACCGATGCAGTGGGTCGGATGGTTATCGGTTTGGCGGCGAGCGAATCTGCAGCAATGCGCAAATCCAGGGTGAGTTCCTGGAATCGGCCGTGTGGCACGAGGTGTCAGATCTTCTGAGGAATCCCGGGAAGCTCGAGCGCGACTATCAAGCTGGCGGCAGAGCGGGTGCTTCACTGGAAAGTGTCGAGACCCTGAAGACCCAGCGCCTCAAGCTACAACACGCACTGGAGCGACTGATCGACAGCTTCACGGAGGGTCTGATTGAAAAAGATCAGTTCGCATCGCGGATGACTCGAACCAAGAGCCGCATTACTGAGCTCGACAGAAAGATAAAGGATGACGCAGGCGATGTCGATCAACTGGAACACATGCGACTTGCGGCAAAACGTCTTCGCGATCTCGCGGCCGCAGTCGGGCCGCATTTAGCCAACGCCGACTGGCATCGTCGTCGAGACATGATTCGCACGCTCGTCCAGCGTATCGAGATCGGGCTCGAAGTCATCAAGATCGTTTTCCGCGTGATGCAGGAAGCACGCGGCTCGGGACCGGAGTCCATCGTCGTCACATTGCGGCGGATGTAGCCCTGAATTGAGATGGGCAAACTCTCCCGGTTCTTGGAACCGAAGATACCGAACAGGTCCGTGTTTTCAGGGAAGATTCGCAGAACCAAAACTCACCTTACGTCGGAGAACATGAGTCGGGTGTCGCGGTACGGAGGAGAGTGCTGGAGGTGCTCAAACTAATCAGACGATCGTCAGTCAAAAGTTCCCATTAGGCGGGGCAGTTGGAGTTTGGTTCGTTTTCGGAGTCCCTTGTTGTCACATTGTCGCAGGTGTGAACACACCTGTGTTCACCAAAACCGCTCAGGTCCACATGGCAGGGTTACGGTCGACCATGCGATTCCGACTACTGACGCCGGGAAGCAAGAAGCAAGAAATATAAAACTCTCTGTACCCGCGGCATGGCAATTTTGAAATTTGCGCGACAAAGATATGCTTCAAGAGCGGCTTTTTTGTGTGTTCAGTCACACTAGAATGTCCATAAACCAAGATTGCAATCGCCAGCCTGCATGATTTTCAGCGCGTGATGATGCTGGCTGCGCAACGGACCGGGAGTGACGTGATTGGGATTCGCGCGTTCCGAGATGCCTTGAAACGCAAAGCGTCCCTCGTCTGGGGGGTGGTGTTGCACAGCGGCAAAGCACGTCCGCTTGACGCCGACGATGTTGCGCTGCCTTGGGGATGGATGGTCCCCAAATCGCGATAACCTGCGGCCTGTTGGCGATCCTTCGGATTGTCGAACCGTTGCGGCTTGCCTGTGTGGGCTGGTAGGGTCTCTGCATGGGTTCGGTCCTCCTGGTTCCTGTCTTAACTCCACACGGCCATCTCACCTTGATCGAGGATTGCGACGCATCGGCTCTTGAGCCCGAGCTTGCGCAACGTCTACAGAATGCCTTTGCGTGCGGATCGGGTCATGGTCTTCTGCAACTCGGAGCCGGTGAAGCCGGGGTCGCACTTCCCCCCGTCTTCTCCTATTGGCGGGAATTCGGTGCGCGTTACGTGACAGCCCTCTGCACTCTGCCAGAGGCTGTATCCCAGCCCAGAAAGATACACATTCCATCTCCCCCCGATGCGGAATTGGCGTGGCTGGCTCTCGCGGCGCCCCCGATGACTGGGGCGGAGTACCTGACGGCAACCGTTCTCCAGTCTCTCTGGCAAGAACTGGACATCGCTTTCGGATTGGAGTTATCGGAATCGAGGTGCGGCGTTCAGGATTTTCTGAAGCGCCGCAACGCCGCGTGGAATCTTGTCGGCCGCGTGCACTTCAACCTCGCCGAGAACCGCAAGGACGACGCGGCCCCATTCGCTTTTCTCGCGACCTATACCACTCGACTGTCGGCCCACGCCAAGGCCCAACATCTTCCGCTGGGGCAGGCTCTGGGCGAGTATGCGGGCGCGGCCAACAAGGATCGCCTGCTGTCGCTGCTTCTCCCCGTTCAGCGCGCCTCAGAAAGCTGCCCGTGGCTGAAAGCCATGGTCGATGCGGGCGAGATCTTCCATCCCTTGCGGTGGAGGCCGTCCGAGGCCATGCAGCTTCTGCGAGATGTCCCGCAACTGGAGAGTGCGGGCGTAGTGGTGCGAATGCCAGCGACCTGGCAGACCAGACGGCCGCCGCGCCCGCAGGTAACGGCTAAAGTTGGGGGCAAGGTGCTGTCGGGGGTGGGCCAGGACGCACTGCTCGATTTCCGCATGGAAGTCACGCTCGACGGCGAAATATTGACCCCTGCCGAGGTCCGCGCGTTGCTGGCTAAGTCGGATGGGATCGCGCTGGTTCGAGGGCGTTGGGTGGAAGTCGATCGGGAACGGCTGGGCCGAATGATGGAATATTTCGGCCAGGTCGAGCGGACCGCTAACGAAAAGGGTATCAGTCTTCGGGAAGCCATGCGCATGCTCGCTGGGGCCGATGTGGCCGCGGGCGACGAATCTGCTGCCAGCGAGGCGGACTGGGCGCAGGTCGTCGCGGGTCCGTGGCTCGCGGACACCCTTAAGGGATTGCGCAGTCCGGAGGGATTGGCTGGCATCGATCCCGGCTCGGCTCTGAACGGTACTTTGCGGCCCTACCAGCAGGTGGGCGTGCGCTGGCTTTACCTGCTCGCCAAGCTCGGGCTCGGAGCCTGCCTCGCCGACGATATGGGTTTGGGCAAGACCATTCAAATACTCTCGCTGTTGCTCGTGCTGCGAAGCCAAAACCGCGGCGAACGGCAGCCCAGCCTTCTGGTCGCACCCGCTTCGCTTCTCGCCAATTGGGCGTCGGAACTGGATCGCTTTGCGCCGAGTTTGAATGCGCTCATCGCTCATCCGTCGGCGCTGCCCGCAGCCGATTTCATGACGCTCGCGCCCGAACGTCTGCGGGATGTGGATCTGGTGATTACGAGTTACGGCTCGTTGCTGCGCATTCCATGGATCGCGGAAGCCTCCTGGCGCTTGGTTGTGGTTGACGAAGCGCAAGCCATCAAGAATCCGGACGCCAAGCAAACCCGGATCGCCAAGAAGCTGAAGGCGCAGGCAAAGTTTGCGCTTACCGGCACGCCCGTCGAGAACCGGATTGGCGACCTCTGGTCTATCTTCGATTTCATCAATCCAGGGCTGCTCGGATCGTCGAAGGAGTTCTCAAACTTCGTAAAGCGTCTGGAGGACCGGCCCCACAATCCCTACGCTCCATTGCGCGAACTGGTGCGTCCCTACATTCTGCGGCGACTGAAAACCGACAAGACGGTGATCGCAGACTTGCCGAACAAAACCGAGGTTAAGGCGTTTTGCCAACTCAGCCGCAAGCAGGCTGCGCTGTACGAACAGGCAGTGGAAGAACTAACGGAGGCGCTCGATGATGTCGAGGGCATCCGTCGCAAAGGTTTAGTGCTCTCATTTCTCATGCGGTTCAAGCAGATCTGCAATCATCCGTCGCAGTGGCTGGGCGACGGCGCTTGGAGCGAAGAGGACAGCGGCAAGTGGGCGCGCTTGCGCGACATCGTCGAAGTCATCGCCGCCAAACAAGAGAAGGTTCTCGTCTTCACGCAGTTTCGGGAGATGACGGCTCCGCTGGCGGCGTTTTTGGGATCGATTTTTGGGCGCGCCGGGCTGGTGCTTCACGGGGAAACCGAGGTGAAGAAGCGCAAGGACCTGGTGCGCCGGTTTCAAGAAGACGAAGCTGTGCCGTTCTTCGTGCTTTCTCTCAAAGCGGGCGGCGCCGGCCTCAACCTCACGGCCGCATCCCATGTGGTTCACTTCGACCGCTGGTGGAACCCCGCGGTTGAGAACCAAGCCACGGATCGCGCTTTCCGCATTGGACAAAACAAGAACGTGCTGGTGCACAAGTTCGTTTGCCGGGGAACGGTCGAGGAAAAGATCGACCAAATGATCGAATCGAAGCGGCAGCTTTCGAAGGACTTGATCGAGGGCGGCGCCGACCTGCTCCTGACTGAATTGCGAGACGAAGACCTGCTAAAGTTGGTAGCGCTGGATCTCAATGCGGCGCTGAAGGAGGCGTAATCCGTGTACGGCGACTGGGGATGGAGACCTTATGTGTCGGTGGCGGAACGGCGGCTGGAAGCCCTGCGCGAAATGGATAAGCGCCGGAAGAAAGGCCACGCCGTTTCGCCCGTCACGGTTGAAGGGCGGACGATCGTCAATACCTTCTGGGGCAAGGCGTGGTGCGACAACCTCGAACGCTACAGCGACTTTGCCAACCGCTTGCCGCGCGGACGGACCTACGTGCGCAATGGCTCGGTCATCGATCTTCAGATTTCTTCCGGTGAGATCAAGGCGCTGGTCAGCGGTTCGGAGATTTATGAAGTGGCAGTGCAAGTCGTCCCGGTCACGAAAGCGCGCTGGCGGTCCATTTGCAAAGACTGCGCGGGCGCGATTGATTCGTTGATCGAACTTCTGCAAGGACGTTTGTCCAAGGGCGTCATGGAACGCATCTGCCAGCAGAATTCCGGCCTGTTCCCTTCGCCGAAAGAGATTAAGGTCTCGTGCAGTTGCCCGGACTGGGCCGAGATGTGCAAACATGTCGCGGCGGCCCTTTACGGCATCGGTGCCCGTTTAGACAAACAACCTGAACTCCTTTTCAGGCTCCATGGGGTCGACGAGAAAGAGTTGATCGCCCACGCCGACGCCGCGCTTCCGCTGGCCAAGAAGGGACCGGGTGCAGCCAAGGTCCTCGGCGGCGAGGATCTTTCCGAACTTTTCGGATTGGATATCGCTGCGAGTGCCGCCGCCAGAGGCGGACCTTCTCTGCCCACGCCGGCCACGGCAAAGCGCGTAAAAGCAAGGCGCCGAACCAGGAAAACAACGCGGCCCGCGAAGAGGGCACGGTCTTTAGTGAAGGATAGAGTAGCTAAATAAGTATCCTCCGGCAGAGCCGGAGGTATTACGGTTGCTGACCCCTCAAAGGGGCCTGATCGCAACCGGTCACAGTCAAGAGCAAGACTTCGTGAGCTATTGGCCTGCACGAGTATTTGTGATCGGGGGTGAAGCGCACATCCCGGATGTGTCAAACTCTTGCTGCCTCCCCGGCAGAGCCAGGGATCTCCCGTTCTTACTAGTACCGTGACCGCGTGATTGTTACTGCTGTCGATCCAAGCTTGCCGGTGGAGAGCCGGGCGTCCCCGCCCGTCCCTCCACCGTAGGACTCATCACGCGGTCAGGGGACTAGAATGACGCGCAACGCCCTCGGGACATGAGTAAACACACTCGCCTTCACTATCTCGATCACGCCTCCTTAGGACGGCCTGGCCGCAAGACCATCGAGCGGGTCTGGAAGGAAATCGCCCGCGCAAGCCAATTCGCCACAAGCGGGACGCTTGAGACTCTTCGGCAGTTCAAGGCTGCCGAGGATGCCCGGCGCCGGATCGCACGTTTTGTTCATGCCGATCTGGAAAGCGTTATGCTTATTGGGAACACAACGCAGGCGCTGGGCACGATTGCAACTGCGCTGCCCCTGCATCGCGGCGACAACGTCCTGGTGGCGGACATTGAATTCATGGGAGCGACGGTAGTCTGGCGGGGGATCTGCCGGCGCCTTGGCGTTGAGTTGGTGCCGGTCCCCAGCACTGGAGGTCAGCTTGCCGCCGAACATTTTGCGCGGTTCGCCAATTCCCGGACCAGGGCCATCGTCATCAGTACAGTGCAGGAAGTGAGCGGGTGCCGGGCCAATGTGGAGGCGATTCGCGAAGTGGCGTCAAAAAGCGGCGCCTATCTGATCGCGGACGGCATTCAGGAAGTGGGTGCAATCCCGGTGTTCTTCAAGGAACTCGGCGTAGATGCCTACTGCGCGGGCGGGCACAAGTGGATGCGGAGCCCGTTTGGATTGGGATTTGCATCTCTGAGCCAGCGGCTGCTTGACGTGCTCGACCCCAGCTACCATGGGTATTTGGCGCTTGCCGAGCCGGAGATGGGCTGGGATCGCTACCTGGGACTAACGTCACGCTCACCGTTTGACCTTTTACCGGTACGGCAGGATGCCGTGCGCTTGGAAACGGGAGGGTTTCCGAACTGGCTGGGAGCCGCTGCGCTTGATACAGCAGCGAGTGAACTCGAATCCAAAGGACAGACAAGTGTGTGGGCACGAATCCGGCGCTTAAGAAAACGCCTAGTAGCGGGACTTGGCGGAATGGGGGTTGAGATACTAGGCGGAGCCGACGCTCCCGAGAGGACACACTCGGGAATTGTTACGTTTCATGGGTCAGGCAGTGCGGATCAAGAAAGACTGCTCGTTCGGCGCCTGACTCAGGAACATATTCAAGTTTCGTTGCGATATGTTTCGGGAATAGGAGGGATCCGTGTGGCGGTTCACGAGAGTAACAACGCAGGAGACATAGATGCCCTTCTCGATGTTGTGCGCTCTTTCTTGCGTGGCGCAGCATACAAGGTCAGCTCGCACGCTTAAGAAGCGGTCATTCTGTATCCGCATTGATCTGCTGCTATGCGGGGGACTCTTACTTTCCGAGAGCAGTAGGGATGGTTCCGTTCACCGCGCTTTTTGCGGTTTCATTTCTCCGGGACACTTTCCAGTACACCAGCGAGATCATGAGAAGTAATGGGAAAAATGCGGGAACTGTATACTGCAATCCATCCACGTAAAACGTAGTGGCTGCGATGCCCAGCAGGGCCGCGATGCCCAGCCAATTAGAATACGGAGAGAAGGCTAATCTCGTGGAAAGCCGGGCGTCAGCCTCAGGGGCGAGGGATTTTCTAAACCGAATGTGGCTAAGAAGAATCACACTCCAAACGAAGAACATGCCGGCGACGGCCACTCCGTAAAGCATTAAGAAGGCTCGGCCCGGCGCATAAATCGCTAGTAGGATTGCGGCAATCATGCCCGCTGTAGAAAGACCAAGAGCGCGATGGGGAACTCCGTTCTTGCTTAAACGGGCAATCCCTGTAGGCACATATCCGCTTCGAGAAAGGGAAAAGAGCATGCGAGTAGTAAGGTACAAGTCTGTGTTTGAACTGGAGAGTGCCGCGGTGATCACCACAAGGTTCATAATGCTCGCGGCGTACGGGATTCCAACCTCAGAAAATGCACTGACGAACGGGCTGCCCGTGATTCCGCTTCCGGTCCCCACCCGATTCCACGGCGTCATCGCAAGCATGGCCGCAATCGCGAGCACATAGAAGATAATCAGGCGGAAGACAATGGTGCGCATCGCCCGCGGGATCGATTGTTCGGGATTCTGGGCCTCTCCCGCAGTGACGGCAATGACTTCCACGCCCATATAGCTGGTCAGCGCGAGTGTGAGCGCCAACCAGACCCCCTTCAAACCGAATGGCAAGAAACCGCCGTGCGTTACTAGATTCGAGAATCCTAGAGCGGGTTTCGGCCCCACGCCAACAATCAGCCCCACGCCAATCACGATGAACGCAAGAATCGCCAGGACCTTGATCATGGCGAACCAATATTCAAACTCTCCGAACCGGCTGACCTGTAGCGTGTTGAGCGCAACCAAGCCCACCGAGACGCCCACGACCCAAAACCACTGGGGCACGTGGGGAAACCAAAATCCGAAGTAAATCGCTACCGCCGTGACTTCCGCTCCAATCGCGATCATCTGCACGAGCGCATAGGTCGAGCGCACCGCGAAACCAGCCCAGGGGTTGAGGTAGGTTTCGGCATAGACGCCAAACGAGCCGGCCTGCGGGTGGATGACTGCCATTTCCGCCAGCGCATAAGCGACGATCATGGCAATCGCGGCTCCGAGCAGATACGAAATAATGACCCCGGGTCCGGCGAGCCGTATCGTTACGCTGCTCCCGAGGAATAAACCAACACCAATCGCCCCGCCAATGGCGAGCATGCTCAGCTGCCGCTGGGTCAATTTGCGCTGCAGGTTTTCGCCTTGCGGCGAAGCGCCCTGCGAGTCTGCCATTGCCCGAACAGTTGCCGAAGGAACCCGTGGCTCCGGATCTCTATGCATGCCGGCTCAAGTCCAAGAGTATATTTCCAAAACGATGAATCTCTTTAGTTGTGTTGTAATGCACAAGCGAGACGCGCACCGCGCCGCTCTCGGGGTTCAAACCCAGTCTCCTCATCAAACGCGGCGCGTACATGTGCCCGTCACGAATCCCCACATCGGAGCGGGCCAGGGTTTCGGTGACGACTGCAGGTGGGGTGGTCCCGAGGTTGAAGCAGAACGTCGGTACACGCTCACGCAGTCGCTGTTCTTCATGAATGCCATAGATTGTCGCCCCGCACTCCTTCAACACGCGGGATAGCTCGATCGATAGCGAACCTTCGTACGCGCGCACCGCATTCATGGCATTCACGATATTGCTCCGTTGCGAATTCGCGGAGCTGGATTGTGAGTTTCCGGTCAGAGAAGCGCCGAGCGCGTCCAGATACCTCACCGCTGCGTCCATGCCTGCGACGTTCTCGTAAATGAATGTACCCGCTTCAATCTTTCCCGGCGGCTGGTCGGGGACGAAATCTTCGCGGAAGGTTGGCAGAGCCTCGAGAGCCGCGCGCCGGCCCCACAAGAAGCCCATGTGTGGAGCGAAGATCTTGTAGCCGGAGCAGACCAGATAATCGCATCCCCAGGCCTTGACGTCGATGACGCCATGGGGCGCGTAGTGCACGGCGTCGAGGAAAACCTCCGCGCCCGCAGTGTGGGCTTTTCTCGCCACCTCGGCCACATCTACAATCGTCCCTAAAGCATTCGACGCGACCGTACATGCCACCAGCCGCGTCCGGGAAGAGAGCAGTGGCTCCAGGTCGGCCACACGCAACGTGCCGTCGTCACCTACCTTCCACGACCGGATGACCGCGCCGTCTCGCTCCAGGGCCCGCCAGGTTGCGATGTTGGCTTCGTGGTCGAGTTCGGTCACAATGATTTCGTGCCGCTCTGCCAGAGTCTGCCCAATTGCGAGGCTTACCAAGCGGATGAAAGACGTGGCGTTCATGCCGAATGCAATCTCATCGGGATCGGCTGCGTTCAGAAAAACTGCCACCGCTTTCCTGGCTTGGGCGATCGCGGCATCCACTTCCTGGCTTTCCCGGTAGCGTCCGCCTCGCTGCACGTTTCGCGTGAGCAGGTGGTTGGTAATCGCGTCCAGCACTTTCTGGGGGATTTGGGCTCCCGCGGCATTGTCGAAAAACACGGAGCTCCCTGGCCGATTCAACGCAGGAAACGTCTGCCGCACACGATCCACGGGGAACTCCGCCATGTTGGCGGCTTCTTCACGCATAGTCACCTCAACAAAAATTCCGCGCGCATTCTAATTCTGCCTATTGGCCTTCGCGGCAACCGGTCCGTTGCTTTTGCGCGGCACAGACGACCTGACGGCTTCGAGCAGCCGGTCGATGTCGGCAGCATTGTTGAAAAAATGACAGGAGACACGCACCCCGCCTACATTCGATGTATAGCGCACCGAGACTAAAATCTTCGCCTCGAGGAGCTTCTCCATCAGTCGCGTGTTTTTTGCCACAGAGCCAACGCTGAAGGTCACGATCCCGGAGCGGTGCTTGCGCGCGACCGGCGTCACGATCTCAATGCCGAGAGCTTGTAGTCCTTTGACGAGACGATCGGTCAAGGCGTAGATATGCTCGGCGATGCGTTCCTGGCCGAGAGACTGAATCATTTTCAGCGCAGCCGCCAAGCCGATGCCTCCCGCGTAATTCGCAGTTCCGCCGATCTCGTAAACACGCGCGCTTTTCGTGAATTCGTAATCCATCACCGGCCGGATCGATGGTGTCTGGAAATGGGCTCCCCATCCACCTTGCGGTGGGTACACGTTCATGTAACCGGTAAGAGGCGGTAGCAACTTTCGCAACGCCTCCCGCCGGATGTACAAAAAGCCCGTGCCAAACGGAGAATTGAGCCACTTGTGTCCACCGCAGGCAAGAAAGTCCACAGGCGTCTTTTTCACATCGAGAGGAATTGCGCCGAGCTGCTGGACCGCATCCACGACAAGCCATACTCCCTTTTCAGCGCAAAGAGAGCTTAGTTTCTCGAGATCGCATCGGAAGCCATTACTCCACTGCACCGTACTAATGCAGACGACTCTTGTCTTCGATGACAAGCCCTCCGCAATGTTCTCCACTCTCACTTCCCCGTCCTGGTTGGGGACAACATCGATGCTAATGCCCCGTGTCGCCAGTTGGATCCAAGGCACGGCTACTTCCAGAAACTCCAAATCGGATATAAGCACGCGGTCGCCAGGCGAAAGAGGAATCGATTGGGCAGCGATGCTGAGCCCGTGACTAGTGCTTTCCACCAAGGCGATCTCATCTTCGCCCGCATTGATCAGCCGCGCGGCTTCCGGCCGGGCGAGAGCGCGCATTTCATCCATCGAGATGTGATGCAGAGTGGACGATCGCGCCGGGCAAAGCAGCGTCATGTCGAGAAAAGTTCGGATCGCTTCCGTGGCCACACGAGGGGCAAGGCTCACGCAAGCGGCATCCAGGAACGTCTTGTGCAGAAGCGCGGGAAATTGCTCGCGAACGTCCTCAAAATCCATTTCAGTCGCCGCTCACAGTGGCCGTGCGGGTAACCAGCAGGTCGAGATTTTGTTCTAACGCTTGGAGCACTGCTTGGACATCCTCGAGAGTATTGTAGACATGAAAAGAAAGGCGCAGCCCATCGTGGCGGCTGGAACACACGATCCCGCTTGCCGCCAGTTGTTCGACTAATCCGGCGGCATCTTTGCATCGCAAAACGACCAGCGGCCCCACGCTCGTGGCTGGTGTTTTGGCAGACAGACCCAATTTCTGCGCCCCGTTTAAAAGTGCGCTTGCCAGTTCGTGGATCTGCCAGGATACGTTGTCTAATCCGATCTCCTGCAATAACCCAACGCCCCGCATGGCGGCATAGATATTGGGCACGGGAGGAGATCCGGCTTCAAACCTGCGCGCCGAAGGAGCAGGATCGAAACATTTCACGTCGAAGGCGAAAGGATTGCTTTGCGCAAACCAGCCTGTAATCGTGGGCTGGAGAGATGCGATCAGCTCCTTGCGGACATACAAAAATGCCAGGCCGGGTGGTCCCAAAAGGTACTTCAGCGTTCCCGTTACATAGAAGTCGAGCTCCGCAGCTCGAACGTTCACCGGCCGAGTGCCACAGTCCTGGTAATCATCCAGCATGACCAGCGCGCCATTCGCGTGCGCAAGGCGAACGACTTCGCGGACTGCCGACCGGAAGCCATTCATGAAACAAATGCCGGTCAGGGGAACGATGAGAGTTTGGCGGTCGATCGCGCGCTCGTAATTTTCCGTCGGAATGCAATTGTCCGCCGCGTTGACAAACTCGACTTGCGCTCCGCGCTTCTGCTGGGCCAGCCAAATATGGCCCATGGTTGGAAACTCGAATTCGCCCATTACCACTTTCTTCCGGCGATCAAACGTCAAAGCGCTGGCAACCGCGTTTATGCCAGCCGATGCAGATGGCACGATGGCAACTTCATCGGCGGTGGCGCCGATAAAACCGGCAAACTGCGACCGTGCTGCCTCATATCTCTCGACCCAAATATCCCACGGTGAACCATGCTCATGCCAACTAGCCATGTACTCACGGAGACCGTCCTCCACCGCGTCCGACAGCGCTCCTTGCGAGCAACTGTTCAGATAGATCTTGTTTCGGAGGAGAGGGAATTGCGATCGAATCGCTTGTATTTCGGGACTGCTTAGCATCTCGTGCTTCCTATCTGGCGGAATGTCCGAGGGAAGGAGTAGCGTCGCCAGGTACGGCTGCGCTACTCCGGTTCCGGCGGGATTGTGTACTGCTTCAAAAAACCAGTTTCAGATTGAGCTGAAACTGGCGGGCGGCGCCCGCACCGAAGTGCGAGTCGTTGTTCACGCCGTCGGCGGTCCCAGATACGAACTCCTGTGTGAAAACCGACTGAGGATTGCCAAAATTGGGGTGGTTGAGGAAGTTGAAACTGTCGGCCCGGAATTGCACCTTCACACGCTCGCCGATCGAAAACCACTTTGCGAGCGAGAAATCCCACTGCGTAAGCCACGGTGCCGGAAGACTGTTGCGCGGGCAATTCCCGAAAGTTCCAGGACTGGGTTCGGCATAGCCACTCACGACGTAAGGTATGCTGAAGTTTTTGAGTTGCGTCACCAAAGGACCCACGCAATTCGGCACGTCGTGCAGTTCGCCCGTACCGCTGATATCGTCATACGTCAGCACCGGCAGCCACATAGAGTCGTGCCAAGTGACAACGCCCGACAACTGCCACTCGTTCACGAGGTACCCCGCCCCTCTGCTGTGCGTGAACATCGGCAGTTTGTAAATGTAAGAGGCGGAGATAGCTTGCGGCACGTCAAATTCGGAGTTGCCTCGATTGGCCTTTGGATTCCTGGAATCTTTCGGCACAAATCCACTGGTGCCGAAGAAGTCCATGGTTTCGGACGCCTCGTCGATCGCGTGCGCCCAGGTATAGGCGAACTGCGTTGTCAACCCGTGATAATTCTTGGTCTTCAGCTGAATTTGCAGCGAGTTGTAACTCGAGTTGTCGATGGAGCTGATGGTGTTAATCTGTCCGAACTGCGGGAATTGGCTGAAGAAGGGACGCGCCGCTTGTTCGGTCGTGCCGCTGCCAGGGCTGCCGCTGCCAGGGGGAGGCATATTCACGTCCGGCAGACCGTAGATGTGCGTGCCTTTGGAACCGACGTAGCCGATCTGCAAGACCATAGCCGACATCAGCTCTTGCTCCAGGTTCAGGTTCCAACTCTGTACGTACGTAGACTTGAGCTTGGGATCCACCGCGATCAGGTTGAGAACCGACCCCGGCACCACGCTCGTGCTCGTCCCGAAGATCGGAACGTTCGGCTGGATCGGCACCGTGGGGTCCAGAAGCGAGTTCGAATAACTGCCCAGGCCGTTGATCGGATTAGTAGCAAGACCCGGATTGCTGTTCGTGAAGTTAAACGACTGGCCGACCAGCACATCCAGCGGGCTATCCACATAGTAGATTCCGTAGCCGGCTCGGACCACGGTGTGGAGGCCGTGGAAGGTAAAAGGCGAATACGTAAACGCAAGGCGCGGGGAGAAATTCTTATACACGCTATGGTAGATATCGCCATGGGTTGCAACCAGTCCCTGGCTCGGCAGGAAATTCGAAAAGCGCCCGCGGTCTTCCTGCGGAACCCCGAAGAAATCCCAGCGCAGGCCCGCAATGACTGTGAGGTTGTGCGTCAACTGGTAGGTATCGGTGGCATACAGGCCGACGACATTCTGATGCAGGTCGAAACGCGTGCTGCCGCGCGAGATGTTTGTCTTCGCCGGGTCAGGACGCCCAGCCAGCACGTCGACCAGGTCCGCGACCTGAGGTGTTAGGCCGGTGAGTTCGAGAGTTTTTACCGCATACGAACCATCAAACGTGAGCTTTCCACGGAAGTTGTTGTCGTTGAAGCCAAACACTTTGTTCAGTTCCCAATTCGCACCGAACTGAAGGCTATGCTTCCCGCGGGTGAACGCCGCGTCGTCGTTCCACTGAAACGTCTCGCTGGTTCGCGCTCGGGGCCAACTCGGGTTGATGCCAAGATTCTCGAAAACCGAGGCACCGATATCGATTTCGGGCAAGCCGAAGTCTACACGACCTGCGCCGGTAGCTAGCCCGATGGAATTCGGATCAAATGCGCTGTCCGCCGGTTCGAACCCGAGATGAACGTGGTTGTAAGAGAGGCGGAAGACGTTGATCAGACTGGGCGAGAAAGTATGCGCTTCGCTGATGGCCAGATTCTGCGGCCGGATGGGCGTGACTCCGTAGTATTGCGGCAACTGCGAGCCGCCCCCAGGTGAGTCGGAGCCCTGCGGAAAGTTGTCTTTTCCATTGCCAAACAGATAGCGGGCTGCCAACTGATCGCTACTCCCCAAGCGGTGATCGATCTTGACGGAAAAGTTGTCTGGGGTCTGGCTGCCTACGCCGCTGACGACGAACTGACCGGAATGGGGTTGATACAGTTTCAGGATTGCCAAACCGAGAGCATTCGGGGTCTGGGGGGGGGTCGCCCCGGCCAAAGCGGTCTCCGCCTGCTGGATCTGTGTGTCGCTTGGCGCGAAAGCAAGAGTCGAACTCCCCAAAACGCTGCGGCTGCCATCGTATGCGACATAGAAGAACGTCTTGTTCTTGAGGATCGGGCCTCCCAGGCTGCCGCCATATTCATTCCAAATGAAATGCGCCTTCGGAATCCCGGCGAGATTCTCGAAAAAGTTGTGAGCGGTAAGGGAGGCATCGCGATGTTGTTCATAGACCGAGCCGTGAAACGCGTTGGTCCCACTTTTGAGGACGACGTTGATCGCACCCGCGCCTGCTTCCGTATCCGCAGCACCGCCGGTCACGACGCTCATTTCCGAAATCGCGTCGGGCGGCAGCCGGGTGGCGGCGGTGTAGGAGTTTCCGCCCTGGTTCATGGCAGGCAATTGGCGGTATGCATCCATGTTCTGCGAGCCGTCAATATTGAAGGTCACGGAGCGGCTGGGCGCACCATTGATCGCGATCTGCGTAAAGGTGTAGGCCGTGTTGGTGGAGGTGCCCGGCAAGAGAAACGCGAAGCGAGTGTAGTCGCTGTTGCCCATGGGCAATTCGGTTACCTCCTGCTCCGTGATATTGCCGCCGACCGTATCGGTCTGAGTCTCCAGCATCGGCGCTGCTGCACTGACCTCGACCCGCACCTCGACCGTTCCGGGTACGAGCGTCACGCTGATTTCGTTCACCTGGTTCAAGTTCGTGATGATGTTGCTCTGGACGTAGGACTTGAAACCGTTCTTCGTGACGGTCAGCTTGAAGGTTGCCAGCGGCAACTCCTGGAAGTGAAACGCTCCGTTGCTGTCGGTTTTCACGGAACGTTCCAGGCCGATGTCGGCCGCGGAAAGCACCACCTGAGCACCCTCGATGGCTCCTCCCGAGCTGTCGAGCACGGCGCCGGTGACGCGACCGGGAAATATCTGGGCGTGCGAACTTCCCGCAAAGAAAAGGATCAAACAACAAAGAGCAAGCAACATAGAGAGGCTTACGCGCACACGAAACATAAACACCTCGATAGACGCGATGATTAGATTGACTCTGCCCTGCATAGCTTCCCTCCGAACTCGATGTGACTTCGCGACTGGAGTCTCCCTGCCAAGCATCCGCTGGCGCGGAAGTGTCCCACAGGGAATGGTTGCATGTCAAGGAAAATCTTGTGGTATACAATTGATATGCAACATGGCGGAAGCGCGCAAATTCTTCGGTATGCTGGTACAGTACGTCGCCCAAAGAATGAAGTGAGGCAGAATGAATGAAGAGAGGGAGGATGGATGACCAAGCTCAGGAAAGTGAGGCGCGTGCGAACCTTGCGGCGGCAGCCTGTCAGCGCGCCTCTGGACAGCAGACTGCGGCGCGGAATGGCGAAGCCCCCCGAGGACTCACTCAGTGAGCGAGTGTATCAGTCGTTAAAGCGGGACATCATCACTGGGATACACCCACCGGGCGAAGCAATGAGCGAGAAGGATCTCGCCGGGAGATACAACAGCAGCCGCACGCCGGTGCGCGAGGCCGCCGTCCGGCTGCAACAGGACAACCTGCTGCGTGTGGTCCCCAATCGGGGTTACTTCGTCACCAAAATATCGGTACAAGATTTGACTCAGTTGTACGAATACCGGACGGCGGTGGAGTGTGCTTGCGCGGAGCTGGCCGCGGCAAAGGGTATGAATCCCGAACTGATGGATTGCCTGGAGAAATTGGCCCACACGGAATACAAGATCGAGGACCGGAAAAGCTACAACCATTTCATTACGGCAGACACGACCTTTCACATCGGCATCGCACAATTGGCGCGAAACCAGCTCCTGCTGCGGGCGGTCGAAACGGTCCGCTGCCAAATGGAGCGGATCATGTATGCCGCAATTGACATCGGGTACTACGGAGAGCTGCCGGTTCGCGAGCACTGCGAAATCCTGGACGCAATAAACAACCGCGACCCACAGCGAGCGCGCCAGCTGATGTATGGCCACATCTTTGGCTCAAGGGATAAGGTTCTTCGGATCGCCGGCGGCGCCCCCGGGCAGTTTTGATGTTCTGCGCGCTCTCATCGTTCCCGTGAATTTCCCGAGGGGCCACATACAGGATCGGCTTTGCCCGTTCATCGGTGATCTGCGCCTGCCGCCAGTCTTCCACCTGGCGCCGCATCGGTTCAAAGCTTCTTTGGATCCGGTCGACGCCTACCGCAAGTGTATCGATCAGATTGAAGCTCTTTGTACGCTTGGCCAGAACCGGTGTGAACACGCCTGAGACAATGTCTCCGAGCCTCCGATATTCCACCGTCGGCTTACCTACCAAGGCCAGCAAGATTCAGACAAATATCGAGCGTTGCACCGTGCCGAATAGATCCGAGAGAACTTGCACGGCTCTCCTTGTATCGTAGATACGTTCCACGGGGCCAAGACGCCTTTCACATGCTCAAAAGCTCCAGACCCCAACATTTTGTTACTCGATGTCGGCATGCCTGTTCTAAACGGCTACGAACTGGTTCGCAAGAATTCGTGGGATCCCAGCCTCGCGACACTCCCTGTGTTGGCCGTTACTGCATATGCCATGCAAGGGGACCGTGAAAACATCTTGCAGTCAGGGTTTGATGGTTACTTAGTAAAGCCCATCAACACGTCTGAGACAATGTCTCCGAGCCTCTGATGTTCATTCGATGTTCCGTCTGTTTAGGATGTTCCAATTGAAGGATGGGGATCCCGCAATTGCTTAAATCGGATGGCTCCTCCGGTAGGACTCGAACCTACGACCCTCCGGTTAACAGCTAGGCTCGCGTGTTTTGCAGGCGTGCGCGGCATTGCTTTAACTTCCTCGGGAGAGGAGGGTTAGACAATGTCCGGCGGTTCGGTGACGAAGCAGAATTGCTCGGTTTTGCGCCCACTTTGAGGGAATGCCCCTACAAAAGTCGCTACATACCGCGTGAGCTTGAAGGTCAGAACAAACACCACGTCAAGGCGCCTGGTATCACACCACGAGCGCAGGATGTCGTTCGCCAATGTATCTTTGTGGGCCTTCGTCCCGTGGCGGGAACAAACTGAGTGGACCCGTGAAGAGATTCCACCGGTTATTGCTTCTCCTCGGCCCTTTGTCGCTAACGGCCGGCGGAATTCCCCTTCGTCCTGCCAGACGACTCATACACCACCTTGCCATCCACCACGGTCACCAAAACCTCCGTCTTTCCCACGCTGTGGGGGTCCGTGTGGAGCAGGTCCTGCGAAACAACAATCAAGTCAGCCAGTTTGCCCACCTCGAGCGAGCCTTCTGTCTTCTCGCGCCTTCCCGCGTACGCTGCACCCAGCGTGTACCCCTCGATCGACTGCGCGAGCGTGATGCACTCCTTGGGGTTCCATCCACCTGGTGGATTGCCTTCTGTCGTTTGCCGAGTCAACAAGTTCTGCACGCCAGGCCAGGGATTCAGCGTGACTACCGGCCAATCGCTGCCGAAAGATAGGTGACCTCCGGCCGCGGCAATGTCGTGCCAGGGCCACGCCCTCTGGGCACGCTCCGGCCCAACGTTACGCGCCCAGACTTTCAAAATGTCTTCGTTCGGATACGCATGCAGAGGTTGCATGCTGGCGATGATACCCTCACGTCCAAACCGAGGAATCTCGGCCGCGCTCGGATCTTCAATATGCTCGATACGATCGCGCGAGTCTTTCGTATCGTTGGTCTTGTGAGCTGCGGCGTAACCGTCCAGAGTCTGTTGGATGGTTCCATCGCCAATGGCGTGCGTGAAGATTTGAAAACCGCGGCGGTCTAGTTCCGTCACTGCTTTTGTAAATTCCTCGGCGCTCCAATTCGGCTTGCCCGTCAGGCTCGGATCGTCTGTGTAGGGCTGGAGCATGCCTGCCGTGTGCGCTTCGATCACACCATCCCCAAGAAACTTCGCAGCCCCGGCATCGATCCATTCGTCGTGGTAGGCTCGACGTTGTTTCTCCAACTTTTCGATCGTTTCGGAGGTGAGCACCGGGGGTTCGAGAAAAGTGGCGACATAGAAACGCAAGGTGAGCTGCCCCTGACGCCGCAGTTCGTCTAGAAGGTCCAGATTATCGTTGTCACCGCCCGCGCTGTGTACCCGCGTGAGGCCGAGCTGATTGGCGTAGTGAATCCCTTGACGCAGGGCTTCCAGCTTTTGCTCGCGAGTAGGTTCCGGAATCAGACGTGCCACCAATTCTCCAGCAGCCTCCTTCAACGCGCCCGTTGGCTCGCCGGTCTTGGGATCGTGCACGATAATCCCATTCAGCGGATTGGGCGTGTCGCGCGTAATGCCGGCCATCTGCAAGGCTTTGCTGTTCGCCCAGGACGTGTGACCGTCGTACGCCGAAAGCAAGACAGGACGATCGGGCAGAACTTCATCCAAGTACTTCTTGTTGGGCAACGCCTCTTCCCCGAACACCGGATACATCCAGCCAAATCCCTGGACAAAGGATGTCCCTGGATGCGCAGCGGCGTACTCCTTTACTCGCTTCTGAATCTCAGGAATGCTCTCGGCATCGTCCAACTTGACATGCTGCAAGCCGAAGGAACCACCCGTGAAATGGACGTGCGTGTCCACGAAACCAGGAAGGACCAGATGGCCTTTCGCATCGATGACCTGGGTGGAAGCTCCGCGATAGCCTTCAATCTGTTTGTCGGACCCGACGGCGACGATCTTGCCGCCGCGAATCGCCAGCGCTTCCGCCCACGGCTGCTTGGCATTGACGGTATAGATCTTGCCGTGCAGCACGACTATATCCGCCGAAGAGGCGTGCTCTTGGGCAGCTCCGCGGCCCGTGGAAATACCTAGTGCCATCAGCACCAGCAACACCGCCCAGATTCTCGTTTTCATCGATCGGCTCCCTTCGGGATCTTAGGTTGTACGTCGGATGTCCCAGACTTAAAAAATGAGCTTCAGGACAAAATTCATATTTCTCTGGGCGCCTTGTCCCAGGATTGGATTTCCAGCGAATACGTCCGGAGTGGATGTGATCTGGCCAAAACCGCCCCCCGGTATAAGGTAGTTGCTAGGCTGACTAAAGTTGGCGCGGTTAAGTACGTTGAATACTTCCCAGCGGAATTGGAGCGCGATTTTCTCGCTGAGCCGAGTGTCTTTGATAAGGCTGGCGTCCCATTGACTCAATCCCGGTCCAATCAGCATGTTCCTGCGAGAGTTACCCACCGTGCCGGGAGCCGGGAAATAAAACGGCGAAAGCGGCAACCCCCCCGCGTCATAGGTTTCAACCACATACTGATTTGAATTGCGAGTCTGATAGGTAATCCGCGTGCCGTCCCAAGACGCGCGAATTGCTCCGAAGGGAAAGCCTTGTCCAGACGGGTCGAAGGGCAAGAGAACGCTGAAAGGCCGGCCACTGATCGCGGTATACACCGTACCGACTTGCCACCCGGTTCCAAACCGTCCTAAGTGCGGAATAGTTGGCAGCCCGTAAGTGCCACCTACGTTGAAGTTCAAACGAACGTCAAAGTCGCAGAGCCCTCTCATATCCTGGACATTCAGAGGATTGTCCAGCTGGGGTTCCGCGCTGCGGTTGCTCGAGTTGGAGTCAAAACATTTGCTCCAAGTAAGGTTGTACTGCGTGTTGATCCCATGCCAATTCCGCTGGTGGAAGGAAGCCTGCAAGCTGTCGTACTGCGAAAAGCCCAGATTGGTGAGCTGCAGGATATCCGAAAGGTTCGGGTCTTGAGTGGCGAAGGGCCGTACACATGGGACCCCGGTTCCGCAGCCCAGCGGAAGTGCATTGATATCAATCGGCAGAATGAGCTTGCGGCCGCGCTGTCCTGAATAGGTGACGGTGACGACATTATTTCGCCAGACTTCCCTCTGGATGCCCAAATTGAATGTGTGGAATCTAGGGGTGAGGAACGGCGAGACCATGGAAAAAGCGCTAAACGGAGGCGAACCGCCGGGATTGGCGCCGAAGACGGGGCCATTGGCAATACAAACGTAGTCTCCAGGCGACCCGGTCGTCGGGTTCATGCAGGTACCCGTTTCCGGCGAAACGCTGGCGGCACCTGACAGCGAGACCTGTGTGACCCCTAGGTTTGGCTGAAGAAACGCACCCGGGTTGTTGAGCTGAAAAAGAAAAGGCAGAGCGATGGCTGCCATATCCGGGGTGTCGTAGGCCAACGCATAACCTCCGCGGAGAGACGTTCTGCCGTTGCCGAAAATGTCCCACGCGAATCCGAGCCGTGGACCAAAATCCTTCTTGTCGAGGCCGTAGAGACTACCAATGCCATGCCCCACTTGGACCAAGCCGCTATTCGGCAAGAAATTCGAGGCCAAGTCGTTCGTCTCACTAACCGCTCCGCTGAGGTCATAACGTAAACCGAAAGTGAGGGTGAGACGAGGTTTAATCTTCCATTCATCCTGAACATACAGTCCAAATGTGTTCTGGGTCAGGTGGCGGTGCGTGTTGCCAAAAAATCTAGATGCTCCATCCGGCTTTCCTAGCAGCAACTGTACGAGCTCATCGACCGGATCATTGTTGAAGTTCTGGCCATCAAAAGAGAGCTGCGTCCGGCCCTGATCGTGTTGAATATTGCTGTACGCGTGCTGGACATTGCCGCCAAACGTAATCGTGTGGTTGCTGTGTACCCACGTGAAGTGTTCGGCCCAGTCCACGGTTTGGTCCGGACGCGTGACGATGGGATAGTTCAGAAAGCCGCCACCTCCGATACTCGAGAAACCCGTCAAATGCACGTAGGGCACGCCAAAATCCGCTGCCGCCAAGGGTCCCGTATCGATACCGAGACTGTTGGGATCGATTTTGTTGTTCGTATCGATAATCTGGGCGAAACGCGTCAGGCCCAGCCGGCTCTCCAGATACATATTCGGATGGATGGTCCAAACCCAGCTAAGTCCTGCGAGTTGGCCACGCGTAGGGGCAATGGAGTTGAACAGATCCGGCTTGTACGGGGACGCGGCCTGGACGACTGTGCTGATGGGCTCGCTGGGCGGTGCGGATTGAAAACTATCGCCAAAAATGTACCGGCCCGAAATCTGGTGCTTCTCGCCGATCTTCTGGTCCACTCTTACGCCGAAGTTATTCATGTTGGCGAGAACGGGTATACGAACGCTGATCGCACCGGTCACGGGATCCGTGGGCGCGGGAAAGAAGGCTAGCAGCTTCTGGCCGGCTGTGGTTGGGGACAACCCTGCCGTTTGGATCCGACTCATGGCGGCCTGAATATCCGCCGGCTTGGGCACGGTTCCACCGTGAGGAATGACTGCGGCGTACCCTTGAACGTCATAGTAAAGAAAAAAGAAGGTTTTATTCCTCACGATCGGTCCGCCGATCGTCCCCGTGCCCTGCATGTTGCGGAAAGGCGTCGTGCAATTCGGCAGACAGCTTCCTTGCTTGGCAAAGAAATTGGCGGCGTCCGCGAAAGAAGTATGACGGGAGAAAAGTGCGGAACCATGCCAGCTATTCGTACCGGTCTTCATAACCAGGCTGATCGGGGCGCCACCTTTGACGGCAAATTCCGCCGAGGGTGTCTCCTGCACGTTCAATTCCTGCAATGCTTCCATGGGAAACAGCGTCGCCGGAATGCCCAACACGCCGGTTTGTCCAATGACCGGTTGGCCGTAGAAACGATCGTTGTTGTAAAGCCCGTCCACCAGGTTGTTGCCAGACGTTGGGCGCGTACCATTCACAGTAATCGCCAAAAACCCACCACCCGGCGCCCTCTGCACTCCAGGAGCCAAAGCCACCAACGAGTTGAAGTCGCGGCCGTTCAGTGGGACGGTCTCGATTCGCGCGCTGTCCAGGGTGTTGTTCTGATTGACGGACATGTCGACCAATGGCGCCTCATCGGTTACTTCGACGCTCTCTGTTGCCGACCCGATTTGCATTCTAAAATCGACGGTGGCGATACCATTGGCAGTTACTTCCGATTCTTGGATCGCGGTCTTGAACCCGCTCCCCGAGACGCTCACCTTGTATCGCCCCACCGTGAGATTCGGGATTCGATAGGTTCCCGTCTCGCTCGTGGTGGTGGTCCGAACCAGGCCGGTCCCGACGCTTTCCACGCTCACCGTCGCTCCGGCCACGGCTGCGCCGCTCGCATCTGTCACGGTACCGCCGATGTCACCTGTGAATTTCTGCGCGGCGGCAGGGCCAGCAGCCACCACGAAGAAGAATAGGGAAATGCTCAATGCGCGTCTCAAAGAATCCGACATCACGTACCCTCCAAAATTGTTGCGGCAACGAAACCCAAAAGAAAAAAAGAGACTCCACGTCTCCGGCAATCTGACACCCCGCCCCCTCATTCAAACCTTACTGAAATCGCGTAAACTTTGTTCAGCACAAATACATGTGCCAGGCGGTCTGTGTCTAGTACATTTATTGCTAAGCTGTAGTACCTTTTGGGTACAAGGCGCAGATCCCAGCTATGGAACTTCGACACCTTCGGTACTTCATCGCAGTTGCGGACCAGTTGAACTTCTCCAGAGCGGCTGAGCGGCTTCACATTGCCGAGCCACCGCTCAGCCGCCAGATCCGCCAACTTGAGGAAGAATTGGGTGTTCAGCTTTTTCTGCGGGACCGGCGACGGGTGGCTCTGACTGACGCCGGGACCATCTTGCTGAAGGAAGCGAGGATTCTTCTCGCTCAAGCCTCCCATCTCCTAAACGTCCTCCGCCAAGCCAAGGAAGGTGCGGCCGGATTTGTCAGGGTGGGAGTGGGTACCGGCTTGGGCGAGCCACTCCTGCACGTGTTGGCTGAGCACTCCAAACGCTTTCCGGCTGTGGAGATCTCATGTACGGGCATCTTCTCCACCCTTCAGCGCGAGGCCGTGATCGAGCACCAGATCGACGTCGGCTTCCTGCGACCTCCTCAGATGGATATGTCAAAGTTGGTATCCGAGCCGATTTTTCAGGAACGACTCGTAGTTCTTGTCTCAAAGAAGCACTCGCTCGCAAAGCGCAAGAGACTCAAGCTGAGGGAATTGGCCGCGGAACCATTGGCTCTTCCGGACTCCCGGATTTCGAGCGGCCTGCGCGAGAAGGTGCTCGACCTCTATCGGAGAGCGGGAATCAAACCTAAGCTCGGCCAAGCGCCGAGCGGACCGTTCGACGAAGCGCAATCCATGTTAGTGGCATCGGGAAAGGGCATCTGCATCGCGGTCGATGGGGTTTTGAACTACCCAGGGCGCGGAAATGCCGTGACCACCGTCCCGCTTGATGAGCCCGAGAGCAGCATTGACGTTCACATGCTTTGGCGAAGTGGCGAGCAATCCGCCGTCATCCTTGCGTTCCTCGATTCTGCTCGAAACGTTTTCAAAAGCGGCAGCTCGCGCGTCACTCGTTAGTTTCCTTGTACACCGATACTCGTGCCGCCATCGCACGGCGGGGAGCCACCGCTCAAGGTATTGCTGCGAGAACGTGTCAGGGAGATTTTCGCTGGCACCGCAAATCCTATCGCTTCGGGGGAGTCAGGTGTTCCGCCTTCTCCCGCTCACTCTTGGATTCGCGATCCATCTCTAGTTTCGCGTAGGCATCGGCGAGAAAAAGGTGAGCCTCTTCCGACGCAGGTTGAACGCTGACTGCCTCCTTAAGATATGGAAGAGCCTCTCGTGAATGCCCTTGAAGAAATAATATCCGGCCCTTCAACAGGTTGGCCCGAAAGTGTTTGCCATTCAAACCCAGAGTGGTTTGAAGTTCCTGAATCGCCTCTGGGAGGCGGTCGATTCGCGCATACACGGCGGCAAGAGAGAAATGCGCATCGGCCGACTCAGGCATCAGCGCCGCTGCCTTTTCCAGATGGGCCGCCGCGGCATGGCCGTCGCCGCTTTCAAAAGAAGCGATGCCAAGCTCATATTCGGCAGCACCGGAGTCGGGCATCAATTCCGTTGCCCTGACGAGCGGCACAATCGCTCGGCTGTAGTTTCGACGACCCGACTCTGCCCGCCCCAATTGCAATTGCGCTACGTAGATGTCTGGGTCGCTCGCAACCACGCTCTCCAGCAACGGAATTGCCTGATCGGGATGGTCCGTGTCAATCAGGAGCATCGCCTTCTGCAGTTGGTTCGCTACCCCAATCTTGTCCTTCGGATCGGAAGCCGCGGCCGGCGCGTTCCCGCCCTTTGCGTTCCTGGCGAGATAGCCGAGCGCTGCCAACGCTTCTCTCTGGATTGGCGTCATGTCCGTTCTCTGGTCCGAGGGAAGCGTCGTGCTGCTGTAGCGCCGCTGAATCTCCGTAAGGTGCGCCGCAAGTGTGTCGGCGACCGCCTCATGCTTGTCCGCGATATCGTGAGCGGACAGAGGATCCGCATCGATATCGTAGAGCTCGCGGCGCGGCGCCTGGATGAAGAGATACTTCCCCTCACGGAGCGACCAAATCTCGCTCCAGCCAAAACCTTGCTTGGGATAATCGGTCTCGGAATAGACGGGGCGCTCCGCCGCGTTAGGCCCAAGCATCTCCAACACCGACTTGCCTTGCATTTCCTCGGGAACGGCAATTCCAACGGCATCGAGCAGCGTGGGAGCCACATCAACCAAGCGGACCCGCGATTTCACGCGCTTTCCGGCAGAATGCTCTCCGGGCAGCTTAATGAACAGCGGCACATGCACGGTCTCGTCATACAAAAACATGCCGTGTGCTTCCTCGTCATGTTGCCCTAACGACTCTCCGTGATCGGCCATTACTGCGATCACAGACGCGTTGAAAAGCCCGCGCTGCCTCAAATACGCGAACAATTTCCCCAAAGCCCCATCGGCTGAAGCGATCTCTCCGTCATAGGGGGTAGTGGCGAAGCGGATCGAGTATGGAGCGGGAGGATCATAGGGTTCGTGAGGATCGTAGAGGTGCACCCACAAAAAGAAAGGACGCGTGGAATTTTCCCGCAGCCAACGCACGGCACGTTCTACAACTTCATCGGCGCGGCGTTCAACCGTCTTATAGCGGTCTTCTCCCGCGCGCCGCAAGCTGTAACCAGCGTCGTACAGGTCAAAGCCCCGGTCAAACCCCGGGGCTAAGCCATTGCGAGGATCCAAGATGATAGAGCCAACGAATGCGGCGGTTCGATAGCCGTTGTGAGCAAGCAACTCCGGGAGATCCGGAATTCTTGAAGGAAGTCTCGTGCCAAAATCGCTCACCCGATGAAATTGAGGGTACGTTCCCGTAAGAATCGTGGCATGCGAAACCGTTGTGAGCGGCGCCTGCGCATACGCTTTCTCGAAAACTACAGCTTGCCGTGCCACCGCATCAAGGTTCGGCGTCAGGCCTCTCGTGCAACCGAGAAAACCCATCCGGTCGGCCCTCGTGGTATCCACAGTGATGAGCAGAATATTCGGCGAATTTGCTGCGGTCGCTGTGCGTGCCGTTCCCCAGAGCAGCAACAGGAGAGCGTAACGGGAAATCATGACCGCCCGAGTCTACCATGTGCAATATTTCGAATATTCAGTTAAAAACCGAACCTCAGAGAGAACTGCTGAACCCGCGGGACCGTGAGGGTCTTGCGGTACAGGCCAAACGAACCATTGTCGGAGCCGTTATCAAGTGAGGTATTCGTATTGGTGTCGAAGCGCACGGAGTTGGTTACGTTGAAGACCTCCCAGGCGAACTTCAGGTTCATTGTTTCATGGATTTTCCAACTCTTCGCCAAACCCATGTCAATCCCGAAGTAGCCCGGGCCGCGGAAGTTGTTGCGGCTTCCCGCTTCTCCTGGATAGGCAAAGCGCATGGGAGTCAGCGTAGCGGCAACCCCCGGTGTTATTTGTACTCCGGCCACCACGGCGCTCGGATCGGGAAAGGCATACGGCGCTCCATTAATCATGGATACGCCCGACTTGATGGGGGCGGTTTGCACCATGTTGCTGTTGAAAAGGAAGTTTTGGGTAAAGCCTCGGTTGTCGATGACGCTAAACGGAAACCCGCTGGTCCAACGATTCAAGCCGGAGAGCTGCCAGCCTCCGATAACGGCATCCAGCAAGGTTCCTGCGCCTCCGGCAAAGTTTTTCCCTTTCCCGAAAGGCAATTCGTAAACCCAGTTCGCGGTGATCACATGGCGGAGATCGAAATCCGACGGCGCCCGATTCAACCTCGGATTCCAAGGATTCGCAATGTAACTGAGGATCGTACTCGTGCCTAGCCCGATCGGGGAGGTGGTTGAAGTCGTGCCCTGCGAATTCGTGCGTTCTGTGTCCGAACCCAAATCGAGGGACTTCGAATAGCTATAGCTGAAGTCCACCTGCAGGCCGTGACTCATGGGATGGCGCAACATAAATTGGCCAGCGTTGTAACTGCTGGTGCCGAGAGAGGACCATGCGAAGAGCGAGGAGAACTGCGGATTCCAGAAGGGTACAGGTGTTCCAAGACCGCCCAACGAAGTGGCGCAAGCGGGCGTTACCCCGCCGTTCGCCAAGTTGCTGCAGAGCAAACCCAAGCGGTATGGTGCCCCCACTTCCCGCCCAGGCCGGTTGGCCCAGCGGAAGCCAGAAGGATAATTGGGGGGATTGGCAGCCCCTCCGGTGTAAATGTTCTGGGTTGCGCTAAACCCTCCTGCCGCTGCCGTTGGAAACAAATTCTCAAAATAGGCAATCGGACCAATCGTGGCGGTCTTGTCCTCGCCGTGCGCCAACGCAAATTCCGACATCATACGGGCCGCGGTGTAGTAATCCATCCCGGATTGGGGGTCCACGAGATCGGTTGCTGCAGCTAAATCGCGCTGCTGCAGCAGGTGTCGACCGAACCGGCCCACATAAGCAGCTTCGAACGTCCATCCTTTCCCGACCTGCCGCTGGATCGAGAAATCCGTAACAATAGAGTAAGGTGTTTTAATTTGGCCATCGATTCCATTGGAGTTGTACGTAAATCCGGTCGTGTTGGGATCGTCAGGAGGGAATGCGGGGTAGGTAACGGTTTGTGGCGGAGCGCCGCCCGGCAACGGGGGCACATCGTTTCGCCCCGTATAGCGGGGCACATTGTCGGGCGTGAAGATATTGGACGGGGCCGCCTGCGTGCTGGTCAAGCCGAACGAACCAAACTGACTGAACCCGTCAATAATCCCCTGGCCGAAGTGGTCATAGTACATACCCGCACCGGCGCGAATTGAGGTCTTGGAATCGGGAGCGTAGGCGACGGCGAAGCGCGGAGCGAAATTCAGTTTGTTCATGCTCCAGTACGGCTTGCCTCCACGGCTCTGGCCGGAAGGAGCAAAGGCAATTTCCGGTTGATTACCGAGCCCTTGAGCAGCCGCAATGGCGCGATTTGCAAACCATTGGTGCAAGTCTACCGTCGGGGCCACCTGCTGGCCGTGCACTTCATACGGGGTCTGCAAAAGCGTGTGCCGCAGGCCTATCGTGACCGTCAGATTGGGCCGCACGCGCCAGGAATCCTGCACGTACCACTCGAATTCGTGGGCCTTGAAATCGCGAGGGATCATCGAGCCGCCCGGCAATAGCGCAGCCGTGGTCGGGTCCGTCACCCGGTAATTGTTGTGCACGTTAATGGTGCTCAACAAACCTGCGATGGCGGTGACTGCACTGTCGTAGCTGGTGGAAAAATCTCCGGACACTGCCGGGAAACCAAACGCCGCGGGATCAAAGCTCTGGCCGGTTCCGGCAATTGCGGCTTGGCTGATGTTGGTATTCCCACTCGTAGCCGAGCTGAAGGAGACGCTATTCGATGACGCATTGTTGTGAACCAAACGGTAGTTCGCCCCGAACTGCAACGTGTGCTTGCCCTTGACCCAAGTAAAGTCATCGACGAAGTTGTGCACCGGGACATTCAGGAGGGTGGTGGTGTTTTCGGCGGTTAGAGGGCTGATGCCAGCAAAATCCGAGAAGGAGTTGTTTCCTGCCCCCACGTTGTTCAACGCCTGCCGGATATAGCCGTACCGAAAGTTATTAATCCGGGTGCTACTGATGGCCCAAGAATGCCCAATGGCAATTCCCTTGGCGGTGTCCACGATGGACGCACTAGGAGGATTGCCGGGGAACTGGGGTGCTAGAGAACTTCTGTCTCCCTGCAGGTTGCCGCGCACGAACAAGCGTTGGCGCTCGTTGAGCTGATCGTCGAACTTTGCGATGTAAGTATTGAGCCTGGCGGGGTCGGGAGCGGACCAGGTGAAACCGCCCGTGTTCAGCCCGTCGCCTCCAGGACTATTGGGGCCGGGGTAGGCGTTAAGCGTGGTCAGCGCGTTCGGGTCTTCACCAGGGCCCCAAGGACAAGTTGTCGCGCACAGCGGGTCCATACTGGCGACCTGTGCCGGTGTTAGCGTCTGAACTCCACTTGCGGGGCACAATGGGTCCCCAGTGCAATTGTAGCTAACGTTACCAGCGTTAAATGAAGCAGTCGGCACAGTCAGGTTCTGCTGCTGGTTCTCCTGCGTCTTCTGGCCCTCGTAGTTGAGAAAAAAGAAAATCTTGTCCTTCTTAATGGGGCCGCCGAACGTCCCTCCAAAGGTGTTGCGAATCAACTGGCCTGGCTTATTCGGCAGTCCCGCCTGGAGCTCGGCCGCCTTGTTGAACCAGTCATTGGCATGCCCAAGATTATTGCGGTTGTATTCATATAAGCTGCCGTGAAAGCTGTTGGTCCCGCTCTTGGTGACAAGCGTGACCTGTGCGCCCGAAGAACGGCCGCTGTCCGCATTGGAATTCGTCGTGGTGACGCGAAACTCTTCTACCGAATCCAGCGTTGATCGCAGCACGCCCGTGAACGCGTAACCCTGTCTCTGGTCGTTGTTGTCGATTCCGTCGAGCGTAACATTGCTCTGGTCGGAACGAGCACCAGAAACAGAACCGCTTCTGCTGTCTTGGTCGGGATTGGTCTGCCGTTGATTCAGGTACACGACGCCCGGCTGCAGGCTTAACAAATCCGGCACATTACGCCCTTCCATGGGGAGCGCCTGAATCGTGGGATTGCTTACAGCATTGCCAATGGTCGCATCGGTCGTATTGACAGTCTGCGCGATATCGCTAACCTCGACCGTCTCAGCTATGGCCTGGACTGAGAGTGCAAAATTGATCGTCGCAGGTTGGCTGACCAGCAGTTCGGCCGTTTTCACCTGCTTTCCGAATCCTGCTTTGGTAACCGTAATCGTGTACTTGCCGGGCGGAATCTGAGGAAACTCGTAGGCTCCGTTCTGGTCTGTGCTGTGGGCGGTGTGAAACCCAGTCGCTGGGTTCTCAAGCCTAACCTCTGCACTTGCGAGCAGGGCTCCCGAGGGATCGGTCACCGTGCCACGCAATGAAGTAAGACCCGTCTGTGACCATACGAGAAGCGGACACGCCAACCAACACAACAAGAATGCAAACCGTTTCCAGCGCTCCATGAGCGGTCTCCTAAACAATCACAAAGAATGCCTCTAAGAACCTGTTTGCTTTCTTTGACGCACTGCACGGCAGCAGACAAGATCTTTGGGCTAGAAGGGGTTTCGCAAAACCCTACTATAGCGTGAGAAGGTTAGAGAAGGACATCTGAAGTGTCAAGCTAGAAATTGCTATGTCCTCGATCATAAATATTCATGAGAGTTTCCGCGTGCAAGGCACAACCGCAGAGCGGGCAGTTGCTCCACAGAATGCGCAATCTCTGCCACCAAGTGTGGAACTCATTTCAAGGTGGAACTCGTTTCGCTTGGCATATTCTCCAAAGTCGTCGTGGTTCTCAAGAATAAGGATGCGAACGGATTGCCCATCCTCTCGCGAAACAATTAGGCGGCGGCCAGATCGCTGATCTCCCCCGACAATCACCCGATCGTAAGCTTCATGGCTCTCGATCGGTTTGCCCGCACCCTCCCAAAACGTGCCATCGCGCAACCTGTAAGCAATCTCGAACGAGCCAGGATGAATGCCGTGTAGTCTACTCTCTACCGGCGGATGTATCCCGGTTGGTCTTGCGGCTCCAAGGGATCGGTTGCGTCGAACACCCGATCCTGCGGCAGCATGGCGGCCCCGATCGCCATGACAGAGCTGTTCATGAAATCCCGCCGCGTAATTGGCCGCTCCAGTATAGATAGCGATCACAGGAATCGCCCATGAAGTCTTCTCCAAAAGCAGGCGTTGGACTGCTGCCGCTACTGCAGCGGAATGGGCTCCGGCTCCGCCGCGCCATCGGCTCGCGGGTCAGAAGCACCGAAGTTTGTGCCCGTCCTGGAGTCGTGAAGCACCGCCTGGCCCCGCCCCATGAATGCGGAGTACTCCTTCCGGAGAACCAGATCGTGCCCTTTCTGGCGCAACTGACTCTGCACCTCGGGCGTAACACGGGACTCCAGCAGGATGGTGCACTTGATCGGTTCTCCGGTATCGCGGATGGTGAAGCGCGGAGCGGAAAGTGCTGCCTGGACGTTCCAGCCGTAATCCACCACGTTGGACACGAACTGTGCATGCGCGAGCGGCTGATTGGAACCGCCCATAATGCCGAAGCCTATATGCTCGTCGCCCTTTTCCATAAATGCGGGAATGATTGTGTGGAAGGGACGCTTGCGCGGCGCAAGCGCATCGGGATGGTTGGGATCCAGTACGAAAAGACCGCCTCGGTCCTGCAGCAGAAAGCCCATGCCGCTCACCGCAACCCCAGAGCCGAAATAGTCGTAAACACTCTGGATCAATGATGCGATGTTGCCATCTTTATCGACCACCGCCAGGTACGTCGTGTCGCTTTTTGCCGGTGTACCGCTCGCAGCCGCGCAGTTCGCCTTCCGAGGATCGATCAGTACGGCACGCTGCTCGGCATATTCTTTCGAAAGCAGCCCTGGTACAGGAATGCTGGCAAAGCGGGGATCACCGTTGTAGCGATAGAGATCGCTGTAGGCCAACTTCATGGCCTCAATCTTCTTGTGCAACTCCGCCGTGCCCTGTGGTCCCTCCTTGTCGGGTTGCGAGGTCGCCATGATGTTCAGCATTTCCAGCGCAGCCATTCCTTGGCCATTGGGAGGAAGTTCGTAGACCTTCCAGCCGCGGTAGTCAACGGAAATCGGCTCGACCCACTCCGCGGAAAATTCCGCCAAATCCGCGGCCTGCATCGTCCCGCCGAGACCTGCGGAGGTCTTCAGAATCGCTTGCGCAATTTCGCCGCGATAAAACTCATCCGGACCCTTTTCCGCCAGCAGGCGCAATGTCTTGCCCAGATCTGGATTGGAGAATTTCTCGCCCACCTCGGGAGGCTTGCCGTGGGGAAGAAACACACGCTGCCCCTCGCCGGGCTGCTTCAGCCTGCCCTGCCCGATAAGCCAAAATTCGTGAATGATTTCAGGTACCGCATAGCCGTGCTCGGCGTAATAGATCGCCGGCGTAAACAAGTCTTTCCAGGGCAGTCTTCCAAACCGCTGATGAGCTTTCGCCCATCCATCCACCGCGCCAGGCACCGTAACACTGTGGATGCCCTCGTCCGGCATGGACTTGACGCCCTGCTTTTTCAAGAAATCAATCGTGAGGCCTTGGGGCGCCCAACCGCTGGCATTCAACCCGTACAGTTTCCCGGTCTTGGCGTCCCAATAAAGAAGAAACAGATCGCCGCCGATACCGTTCATCATCGGTTCAGTTACACCGAGCACCGCGTTGGCAGCTATGGCGGCATCCATAGCAGAACCGCCCTTAGCGAGAATCTGCGCCCCCGCCTGCGAGGCCAAAACGTGGCTTGTGGCCACAATGCCACGATCCGTGATGACCATGGAACGGCCATACGGGCGATCCTGGGCCGGGACTGCGCACGACCAGATGCACAACAAGATGGACAGGAACATGAATCGGCGCATTGAACTCCCCTTAAGTTTCCCTCGACGATCACCGCTGCTTGCTGGACAGGCCTTGTGCATTACTATAAGTCCGCAAGGTTAGAGAAGGCGGTTGGGGCTGTCAAGGGGAACGAATTACTGTTCGGAGTGCCGACTTCACTACAGCCCGCAGCAGCCGCTCTCGGGATGAATCGATGACGAAAAACATCTGGGGGACCATTACCGAAGTTGTCGTGCTTCTTTCGATCGTTCTCTTTAGCACGGGTTCGACATCTGCCCAAAGCGCCGACTTGAGCCTGCAAAGGATTGGAGACGGTGTTTGGGCTGCGATTGTGACGGATGCAGGCAAAGCCGGCGGCAACGCAGGGTTTGTGGTTGGAGATGGCAGTATCGCCGTGATTGATACCTTCGAAGACCCGGGCGCGGCGCGTGAGTTGCTGGCCGCCATACGGAAGATCAGTACTCTGCCGATTCGCTTTGTCATCAACACTCACTACCACCTCGACCATGTAAACGGAAACGATGTGTTCGCCAATGCCGGCGCCGTGGTCGTTGCTCACCGCAACGTGCGCGCGTGGATGCGCACTGAAAACCTGAAATGGTGGGGAGACGCCATCAAGCCCGGCGATAAGGCGCGCGTGCAATCGCTCAAGTTGCCGGACATCGTCTACGACGACCGGATCGATCTTTACCTTGGAAAAAGATTGCTCGAAGTTCGTTTCCTGCAGGGCCACACAGGGGGAGACTCCGTGGTGCATGTGCCCGATGCCCGGGTAGTCTTCTGCGGGGACCTCTTGTGGAAGGACCATGTTCCCAATCTGATGGACGCTTCGACGGAAAAGTGGGTCGATACCTTGGGTTCATTGCGCAACAACTACGCCCAATTCGTGTTCGTCCCGGGCCACGGCGGGGTCGCCAATTCGGGAGACATCACGATCTTCAAAGACTACTTGGTGGGCTTGCGCGCAGCAGTTCGCGATGCGCAACGCGACGGCAAATCTGGCGACGCACTACTAAATGCCGTCCTGCCGGGATTAAAGCAAAAATACGGCACTTGGGGCTTTTTTGATTATTTCGCGAAAGACAATATCGTGCAGACAGCGCAAGAACTCGCCGGACACAAACAAGTGCCTCAACCCGCAAAGGCCGGAGAGTTGCATTAGTCCGAGCAACCATTTCTACACCGAAACCAAGAACGTGACCTCCACCTGGTTCACCGGCAAAGAAATCCCTGCCCAAGTCAGCACCTGGGACGGAACCATGACCCGCGGATAAGGCCACTATGGATTCCTCTTGCGGGCTCCCATACCAGCAGGGAGCCCACGATCTGTTTGCCCGCAGATAACTGAAAACTGGGTGAAGTTCTGGGAAGTCTTACTCGCACTCGAGGACAACCTTGCTATAATTCCGCAATGTTTGCGGCGGTCCGAGCCGCACCGGTCAAGCACGAACAGGCTGTGGACCGAGTGCGAAGGAACGGCACCGGCGGTTCTGGCTCTGTGCCGGAACCGCGACGCTGGGCTATGCGTCTTGGCCGCGCATGCGGGGTGGACGCAACGGAAGGAACTGATCGCCAATGGCTGAGAAACCGGTGACAGGAAGACGAAAAGGCTGGCTGCTGGCATGCGGCTTGTTCCTTGGGTTCGTGGCCGCCTTCGCTGGGCGTCAGACCGTGAACTACACCTCAACGGACGCATTCTGTGAGCAGGCTTGTCATTCGCACCCGAACGCTACGCAGTTCTGGATTCAGTCCGCGCACTACTCCAACCGGCGTGGCGTTGTGGTCCACTGCACAGACTGCCACCTGCCCCCTGGCGGGATGCAGTATCTCGCAGAAAAAGCCCGGCTGGGCGCTCGCGACGCCTACGCCCAGCTCTTCCGCGACGTCTCCAAAATCGACTGGGCGCGGGAGCGCAAGCTCGACCGCGCCGTGACCTTTACGTACGACGCGGCCTGCGTCCATTGTCACAATAACCTGTTCACCCAGGGGCTCTCCAAAGTAGAGGGCACTCTCCCTTCCGGCGACCAGGAAACCGACGCCCAGCAAGTCCGTGAGATGAGAATGGTCGCGCGCAGAATGGAAGCGCATCTCTACTACCAGCGCAATCGAGAAGGGTTGCACTGCGTCAACTGTCACCTGTTTGCCGGACATCTCATGGAAAAGAAGATGGCGCTCCAAGCTATGGCCGCGGTCGAGGATTCTCGATTTCCACTCGCCGCTTCGGGCTTCCGAAACTACACGGAAGCCGTGCCCGGATTGGCCGTCAAGTTCCACATGATCGCGGTGCCGGGTGGAACGCTCGCGGCGGGCAGCCCGGAACTGGGGGCTTGCCGCTTGCGAGACGCAGGCCCCGTGCACGCCGTTAGCGTGAGCCCGTTTTGGATGGCGCAGGCCACAGCCAGCAGCCACGACCTTGAGTTGTTTTCTGCCCAGCGTAGATTGAAGGAGAAGCCCAGCGCTCTGACGCCGCAGCTCGCCGACGCCTACACGCAATGGTTGTCGCAGGCGACGGGGAAGAAATATCGTCTCCCGACGGAAGCCGAGTTGGAGTACGCCTGCGTTGCCGGCGGCACCATGCCCGCTTGGGACCGACTCAATAGCCGAGCGGATTCCCGTGTTCCCGGTGTGGCCGTGCTCAATGCCTGGGACTTCTTCGATCTGCCCAGCAGCAGCCCCGAGTTTCGCCTTGACGACGCCCAGGACCCCGATGGCGTGCGGTCGAACTTTGAATTTGTCCCCGCCGGCGCCAGCTTCAGGGTAGTAAGGGAACTTGAGGAGAGACCGGCAACCAGCGCCAGCATCGAGCCATGAAGGCATCGACGCAATGAGTGGCTGCGGAGACGGCAGGGTGTTTGGGAAGCTGTAAGCCGCACACGGAGCTTGGCCCAGAAGGAGTTGAGACCTATGAAGGACGCACGCGATCACGAGCTGGGCATGGACCGCCCCATTACGCGCCGCGATTTTCTGAACGGGGTCGCCATCGGGATCGGCGGCCTGGCGTTCGGTTCCTCGCTGACCGGGTGTGCGCGGCACGGCGCCTCGAATTCCATCGCGGCGCAGGATGGCGCGGGTTACAGTCCTGCGGCGGCGAGCGGGATGCGCGGCGATAACGCGGGGTCGTTTGAAGCCGCGCACGAGTTGCGCGACGGAACTTTTTGGCAAACCGCCGGCGCGCCGACCCACACGGATGCCACCTACGATCTCATCGTGGTGGGAGCGGGTATCAGCGGACTGGCGGCGGCGCACTTCTTCCGCAAGCAGGCCGGCGCCAATGCGCGCATCCTCATTCTCGAAGCGCACGACGATTTCGGCGGGCACGCCGCACGGAAAGAGTTCCGCGCGGGACACCGGCTGTTGCTCAGTTACGGCGCCCAGTCGATTGAAAGCCCATCGCTCTACAGCGCGGAGGCCAAGGGTTTGCTGGCGGACCTGGGCGTTGACGTGCAAAAGTTCTACCGCTACTACGATCAGAGTCTCTATCCCTCGCTGAAGCTGGGAAGCGGCATGTTCTTCGACCGGGAGACGTTCGGAGCGGATCGTTTGGTGGCGGGCTTCGGCAAGATTCCTCACCGGGAATTTTTCGCCAAGGCCCCGCTTTCCGAGAGGGCGCGCCGGGACATCGTGCGCCTCTACACCGAAAACGTGGACTACTTGCCAGGCCTCACCCCACAACAGAAGCGGGCCATCCTGAACAAAACCAGCTATGCCGATTTTCTGACCAAGATTGCCAAGTGCACTCCGGAAGTGGTGCCCGTCTTCCAAACCCGCACCCACGATCTGTTCGGGGTGGGCATCGACGCCGTCTCCGCCTTCGAGCTCCACGAAGAAGGCGATGACTATGGCTATGGCTATCCAGGCCTTGATGCCATGTTGGGACACTCCGGCGATCGCGGAGGCCACAAGCCGGAGCCTTACATCTTTCATTTTCCGGATGGCAATGCTTCCATTGCCCGCTTGCTGGTGCGGTCCTTCATTCCGGAGGCAATTCCGGGACACACCATGGAAGACGTAGTGTCGGCCAAGGCCGACTACAGCCGCCTCGATCGCGCTTCCTCTGCCGTGCGCATTCGTTTGAACAGTACGGTAGTCGGAGTGCGCCACGACGGCGACCCGGGGTCAGCGAGTGAGGTAAAAGTGACCTATTCTCGCAATCGGCAACTGTTTCAAGTACGCGGCCGCCGCTGCGTGCTGGCCTGCTACAACGGCATGGTTCCCTACCTTTGCCCCGAACTTCCCCTTAAGCAGAAGGAAGCGCTGGCCTATGGCGTAAGAACGCCGCTGGTGTACTCGCACACTGCCATTCGCAATTGGGTCTCGTTCCAGAAGCTGGGCGTGTTCCAGATCGCGGCCCCCGGATGCTATCACCCGTACGCCGCCATCGACTTTCCCGTGAGCATTGGGGAATACAAATTCCCCAGTCGGCCGGAGGAGCCGATGGTCGTGTTCATGGTGCGCACACCGTGCCAGCCTGGTTTGTCGCAACGCGAGCAGCATCGCGTGGGGCGGGTGGAACTTTACGACACACCCTTTGAGACCTTCGAGCGTAAGATTCGCGACCAACTCGCGCGCATGCTTGGCCCTGGAGGCTTTGATCCAGCAGGGGATATCGAGGGCATCACGGTTGGGCGCTGGGCGCACGGCTACGCCTACGGATATAACTCCTTGTTCGATCCCGACTTCGCCGAGGAGAAAGCACCCCACGTGGTCGGACGAAAACCGTTCGGCCGCATCGCGATTGCCAACTCCGATGCGGGCGCCGTTGCCTACATGAATGTTGCCATCGACGAGGCGTATCGCGCAATGCGGGAGCTCTCTCAGCACCAAAGCTGACGGATTGCCCAAGCCCCGAGATTACTGCGCAAGGCAAGGGGATTTTTCAAGAGCCGCCAAGAACGAATAGGCAAGTAGCGGAAACGCTCCCCCACGGCGCGGGCGATAGAGCCATCCGTAGGCGCTACGCTCTTCACGGTGCCCCACGGCCGATCTCGGAGCGAGCGGCTCCCTGTGGACTTTCTGGGCACAACAGCAGGTGGGCGCAATCAACGGTGGCTTGACGCTGTTACTCACGCTCAACCTCACGTTTGATGCCATGTCGCCTACGCAGGAAAGGCCTTCGTGCCCGCCTACATGAGTGCTTCCCGTACCTGGAACGAATATCCGTACATCAGCGTGAAGGGCCTGCTGGGAGCCGCGCTGGTCTGCGTGGCGCTGTGGACCGGCATGCGCTTGGCCGGTTCATCGGACCGCAATCGCCGGCTCATTGCTTTCGGACTTCTCTGGTATCTGATCGCCTTGATTCCGGTATCGAACCTGATACCGTCAGCTTTGCCGCCGCTGCTGACAGGTGTTGAGTTCGCCAACTCTCCACCTGGCGCCGCATCGGTTCAAACTTTCGCCGCATTCGATCCACGCCAACCGCGATGCAGTCAACGAGCGAGAACGACTTTGAGTGTTTCGCGAGCACGGGAGTAAACGCACCCGTAACACTGTTTCCGAATCCTGCATCCAGTGCGCTTTGATTGCCAAGGCAGCCTGCTGCGACAATCGAAGTTCTTCGCTGACTTTCTCGCAAACGATCAAATACTTAGGGAGTCATCCTCGTGGCTTTCAATCGGCAACCTTGCAATTATGCTATGACGTGGCATAATTACAAGGATGATTCCAAGAGCGTCCAAAGCCCGGTTGCTGGACTTGCTGCGGCGCTTTCCGGCCGTCGCGCTGCTCGGTCCGCGCCAGGCCGGCAAAACGACTCTGGCTCTCTCTTTGGAAGAGCAGCTTAAACCCCAGGCTTTGTACCTTGACTTGGAGCTTCCCTCGGATCGGGCCAAACTCGCCGATCCTGAGCTATACCTATCGCAACATCGCGACCGGCTGGTAATCCTCGACGAGATTCATCGTCTTCCCGGTATATTTCAGACGCTGCGCAGCGTGATTGATCGCAGGCGCCGGGCAGGCAGAAAAGTCAGCCAGTTCCTGCTGCTCGGTTCGGCTTCCATTGATCTCATGCACCAGTCGGCGGAAACACTCGCGGGCCGAATCGCTTACCTGGAACTGACCCCGTTCACCGCTGCGGAAGTTCGAGGGACCAGTTCTCACGCTCCAGATACTCTGTGGCTGAGAGGAGGCTTCCCCGAGAGCTTTCTCGCCGACGATGACGAAGACAGCTTCGAGTGGCGCACGGCGTTCATTCAGACCTACCTGGAGCGCGACGTGCCCGTTCTCGGGCCCAAGGTGCCAGCTGAGACACTTCGTCGCTTCTGGCAGATGCTGGCCCACAACCAGGGACAGATGTTGAACGGCGCTCAACTAGCCGCGGGCCTTGGAGTAAGTGGACAAACGGTCGCTCGCTATCTGGACATTCTCGTCGATCTGCTCCTCGTGCGGCGACTGCAGCCGTGGGCATCGAACGCAAGAAAGCGGTTGGTACGATCTCCGAAGGTCTACGTGCGAGACAGCGGCCTGGTTCATGCCCTACTGGGCATTCGCACTCAGGAGGAACTACTGGGCCATCCCGTCGTCGGCCCCAGTTGGGAGGGTATGCTGATTGAGAATATTCTCACCAGTCTGCCTGCCGCAGTTCGGCCATGGTTTTACCGGACATCCGCTGGTGCGGAAATAGACCTCGTGCTCGAATTCGGCTCCAAGAACATTTGGGCGGTAGAAATCAAACGCTCGATCAGCAACCCTGTGCCCAGCAAAGGCTTTTACATCGGCTGCGCCGACCTCAAAGTCGCTCGCCAAATCGTTCTTTACCCCGGAACGGAATCCTACCGGAGCGATCCGAAGACAGAAGTGATGTCATCGGATCAGTTCGTCGAAGCGCTTCCAACGCAGGCACGGAAGTAGCAACGTGCATGCCCTGCTTTCTCCGCTTCACGAGTTTTGCGTGGAGAAACTGCGAAGTGCAGAAGCCACCGAGAGGATCCAGCGTTCCGGATTATCAGCGTGTTGCGGCTTTTCTGTGTGTGCTGCTACGTTCTCTGCATGGGTTCGGTCTTCCTGGTTCCCGCGTTAACTCCACACGGCCACATCGCGTTGATCGACGATCGCGAGGCCCCGGCCCTCGGCCCGGAGCTTGCGCAACGTCTACAGAATGCCTTCGCGCGAGGACCGGGGCATGGTCTCCTCCAACTCGGAGCCAATGAAGCCGGAGTCGCGCTTCCCGCCGTTCTCTCCTATTGGCGAGAATTTGGCGCGCGCTATGTGACGGCGCTGTGCACTCTGCCCGAGGATGGAGCCGGGGCCACAAGAACGCGGATTCCACCTCCGACGGAAGCGGAACTGGCTTGGATGGCGCTCGCCGCGCCCCCCATGACCAGGGCGGAGTACCTGACGGCAACCGTTCTCCAGTCTCTCTGGCAAGAACTGGACAGCGCTTTCCGCGTGGAATTATCGGAATCGCAGTGCGGCGTTCAGGATTTCTTGAAGCGCCGCAATGCGGCCTGGAACCTGGTTGGCCGCGTACACTTCAACCTCGCCGAGAACCGCAAAGACGACTCGGCTCCATTCGCATTTCTCGCGACGTATACCACTCGACTTTCGGCCCACGCCAAGGCGCAACATCTGCCACTGGGGCAGGCTCTGCGTGAGTATGCGGGCGCGGCCAACAAAGATCGGCTGCTGTCGTTGCTGCTCCCCGTGCAGCGAGCCTCGGAGATCTGTCCGTGGCTGAAAAACATGGTCGATGCGGGCGAGATCTTCCACCCGTTGCGCTGGAGGCCGAACGAGGCCATGCAGCTTTTGCGGGACGTGCCGCAACTGGAGAGCGCGGGCGTGGTGGTGCGAATGCCGGCAACGTGGCAGGCCAATCGGCCTCCGCGGCCGCAGGTAACGGCCAAAGTGGGGGGCAAGGTGCTGTCGGGAGTGGGGCAGGATGCGCTGCTGGATTTCCGCATGGAGGTTACGCTCGACGGCGAACCGCTCAGCGATGCGGAAATCCAGGAGTTGTTGGCAAAGTCGGATGGGCTCGCTCTGGTGCGAGGGCGCTGGGTGGAACTCGACCGGGACCGACTGGGCCGGATGATGGAATATTTCGGCCAGGTCGAACGAGTGGCCCGGGAAAGTGGTCTGAGTCTTCGCGAAGCGATGCGCATGATCGCCGGGGCCGATGTGGGCGAGGACGGCGAATCCGCCGGCAGTGAAGCGGACTGGGCGCAGGTGGTTGCGGGTCCGTGGCTGGCGGAGACGCTGAAAGGATTGCGCAGTCCGGAGGGATTGGCGGGCATCGGTCCGGGCGCGGCGCTGAACGGCACGCTGCGGCCCTATCAGCAAGTGGGCGTGCGCTGGCTTTTTCTGCTCGCCAAACTTGGCCTGGGAGCTTGCCTTGCCGACGATATGGGTTTGGGCAAAACCATTCAAGTACTTTCGCTCTTGCTGGTACTGAGAAAGCAGGACGCCAGCTTCAACTCCAACGACCGGGAACCCAGTTCACGGCAACCGAGCCTTCTGGTTGCGCCGGCTTCGCTGCTGGCGAATTGGGCGTCGGAACTGGAGCGGTTTGCGCCCAGCTTAAAATCGCTGATCGCTCATCCGTCGGCGCTGCCCGCCGCCGATCTCATGACGCTCGCCCCCGAACGCTTGCAGGACGTGGATCTGGTGATTACGAGTTACGGCTCGTTGCTGCGCATGCCATGGATCGCGGAAGCCGCATGGCGACTGGTGGTGGCCGATGAAGCGCAAGCCATCAAGAATCCCGGCGCCAAGCAGACCCGGATCGCCAAGAAGCTGAAGGCGCAGGCGAAGTTTGCGCTGACCGGAACGCCGGTGGAGAACCGGATTGGAGACCTCTGGTCCATTTTCGATTTCATCAACCCGGGGCTGCTCGGTTCGGCGAAGGAGTTTTCGAAGTTCGTGAAGCGTCTGGAGGGCCGGCCGCACAATCCCTACGCCCCATTGCGCGAACTGGTGCGTCCCTACATTTTGCGTCGGCTGAAGACCGACAAGACCGTGATCGCGGACTTGCCCGACAAGACCGAGGTCAAGGTGTTCTGCCAACTCAGCCGCAAGCAAGCCGCGCTCTACCAGCAAGCGGTGGACGAACTCGCCGCGTCGCTCGATGAAGCCGAGGGCATCCGGCGCAGAGGTTTGGTGCTGTCGTTCCTGATGCGGTTCAAGCAGATTTGCAACCATCCGTCGCAGTGGCTGGGCGACGGCGACTGGAGCGAACAGGACAGCGGCAAGTGGGCGCGCTTGCGCGATCTCGCCGAAGTTATCGCCGCCAAGCAAGAGAAGGTTCTCGTCTTCACCCAGTTTCGCGAGATGACGGCGCCGCTGGCGGCGTTCCTAGGATCGATTTTCGGGCGGGCGGGGCTGGTGCTGCACGGGGAAACCGAAGTGAAGAAGCGCAAGGATCTGGTGCGCCGGTTTCAGGAAGACGAAGCGGTGCCGTTCTTTGTGCTTTCACTCAAAGCGGGCGGGGCGGGCCTCAACCTCACGGCCGCATCGCACGTGGTTCACTTCGACCGCTGGTGGAATCCGGCGGTTGAAAACCAGGCTACGGATCGTGCTTTCCGCATCGGACAAAACAAGAACGTGCTGGTACACAAGTTCGTCTGCCGGGGAACGGTCGAGGAAAAGATCGACCACATGATCGAATCGAAGCGCCAGCTTTCCAAGGATTTGATCGAGGGCGGCGCGGACCTGCTGCTGACGGAACTGAAAGACGAAGAACTGTTAAAGTTGGTGGCGCTGGACCTGAATGCGGCGCTTAAGGAGGCGTGATCGATGTACGGCGACTGGGGATGGAGACCTTACGTCTCAGTGGCGGAGCGGCGGATGAAGGCCGTCCGCGAGATGGAGAAGCGCAGGAAGAAAGGGCACGTGGTTTCGCCGGTGACGATTGTGGGGCGGACGATCGTCAACACCTTCTGGGGCAAGGCGTGGTGCGACAATCTCGAGCGCTATAGTGATTTTGCCAACCGCTTGCCGCGCGGACGGACTTACGTGCGCAATGGTTCGGTCATCGATCTTCACATTTCTTCCAGTGAGATCAGGGCGCTGGTGAGCGGTTCGGAGATTTATGAAGTGGCGGTGAAAGTCGCGCCGGTCGCGAAAGCGCGCTGGCGGTCCATTTGCAAAGACTGCGCCGGCGCGATTGATTCGTTGATCGAGCTTCTGCAAGGACGTTTGTCGAAGGGTGTCATGGAACGGATCTGCCAGCAGAATACCGGCCTGTTTCCCTCGCCGAAGGAGATTCGGCTCTCATGCAGTTGCCCGGATTGGGCCGAGATGTGCAAGCATGTCGCGGCGGTTCTTTATGGCATTGGCGCCCGCTTGGACAAACAACCGGAACTTCTATTCCGGCTCCATGGCGTCGACGAAAAAGAGCTGATCGTCCACGCCGACGCCGGGCTTCCCCTGGCCAAGAAAGGACCGGCGGCGGCCAAGGTGCTCGGCGGCGAGGACCTTTCCGCACTGTTTGGATTGGATATGGCCGCGAGCGCCACCGCCAGAACTGGGCCTTCGACGCCCGCGCCCGCCAAGGCGCCGCGCGCGAAGGCCAGAGCCAGGAGGCGAAAGCGGAAAGCAGCGCGCTCCGCGAAGATTGCACGGCCGTCAGTGAAGGATGGAGCGGCTAATTAGCCGGGGCAGTGACGTCTGTCAATTCGCGTCTCTGTCATGCTTCGACCCGATTTCGTATCGGCGCGAAGATCCGCCGCATTCGATCCACGGCAACCGGGACAGGTGGGCGAGAACGCTTTGGGGTGTTTCGCAAGCACCGACGTGAACACTCCCGCGACAATGTGACAGAAATCGACCCCAGCCCTGGGTAAGGGGCAACGTGCGTTCGGCATCAAGCTAAAACGATCTTCATCGCCTCAGACTCTATCCCCACTCGCTGAACGAACGTGCGTATCATCTCGCGCCTGCGATGCCAGCCGGCGTGTGGGAGGTGCGGCCCGACCCCGGCCACAAGCTCGCGAAGACGGTTCTCTGCGAATCGCGCGGCTAATAGAGTGCCGCCAATGTGGCCTATATCTCTATGTCTCGGGCATGGTTAGAGGTCCTAATGCGGCCATCGAAGGGGATTCTTGGTATTTGCCTCGATAACAGGGAAAGTCAATAGGTGTGTCACGGAATGACTTAAGGATTTGACCGAGTCGGAGGGTGCCAGACCTTCTTACCTCTCGAACGCGATTGAGATCTATTGTGAAAGGAACCTGTTCCCCCACTCCACCCGACTGATGGATGATTTCACCTTCTGGACCGACGATTATGGATCGTCCATTGCCAAGTTGACCTGCATTGTTTACATCAACGAAATAGCACTGGTTCACTATGGCATTTGCTTGGGCAATGATCAGTTCTTGTGCTCGATCAATGGTTCCAGTCATGGTCGGATGGATAACGACCTCAGCGCCCTTCCACGCCAGCGCGCGAGTCGTCTCTGGAACCCACTGGTCATAGCAGATGGAGACACCAAAACGACCAACATCTGGAACGTCGAAGACGACGAACTCAGTTCCGGGCTTCACTCCCTTTTCATAAGGCAGGAATGGATACATCTTGCGGTATCGCGCGACGACCTCGCCCTCAGGACTGATGACAGGCGCGGTGTTGAAAACATCCTCTCCAACACGTTCATAAAGTGATCCTGGGATAAGCCATACACTATGTTTCTTGGCCAAAGCTTGATACCGAATTTCGGTCGGTCCGGGCATCGTTTCGGCAAAACTCACACCAGGCCCAAATGAGCAAAGCTCGGGGAATACCACCATTTGTACCCACGGAAATCTGGCCAGAACACGTGCGGTCTCTTTTTCGAGACGATCACGATTATCTGCATACGGCAACTCAACCTGTAACGCTGCAATCGAGAATAACGACATGTTCAACTCCAAAGCTGAATAATGACCCGATCCTTCCAATTAAACAACCGGAAGTGATTGCACGCATATACTCGAGCTCGAATGCGTGGTGCGGATTACGGAAGACCTTGAGCGCTCTGCCCTTCAGGTAAAGCGTTGATGGCACTGCGGTCCAGCACCCATGCCGGGATCGCCGACGCAAAAGTTGCAAAAGTCAACAGCACGAGCGCCGTCGCGATCAACGCTGAGTAATTACCCACTCCTACAATGAACGAAGCTAGCATCGGGCCTGATGCCAAGCCCATCTTGGAAGCAAAACCGCCCCATACCGCGGTCTGGCCGGTCTGATCAAACCTGGCGCACATGCCGAGCAGGTGGGAAATCACGAAGTTCCACGTGATGCCTGTTCCGATATTTGCCGCGATCCAAATCCACTTCACCTCGCTGTAGTTGAATACATAGGTGCCGACCAGCGTCAACAGCATGCCGCCGAGGATCGGTTTGAAAATCCCAAAGCGGGTGGACACCACGATCACCAATACTGCGCCGAGCGTGGCGAACCAGTTCGCGATGCCCAGCGTTTCGCTGACAAACGCGACCTCCAGGCCGTGGCGCTTCCCGAGCCCGATGATGAAGGCGAATAGTCCCATGTTGGCGGCCTGAAAGAAAAATACGGAGAACAGCGCGAGCAACAGCGGTTTTAATTGCAGTCGATCGGGCGCGGCACCCGGAGTACGTGGCACTGGTGCCTTGACTGGATAATCTGGCAGGAACTGCAGCATCACTAATGTCGTCAGGCTGAACAAGATCAACGACGCAAACAAAACATTCGTGCCAAACCTCGGTACCAGCAACGGCAAGCTCATTACGCCGAGACCGCCGGCGAAAACTTGTACCAGAAGCAGCACGCCAAAGGTGCGGTCGGGCGCCGTGGTGCGGGCGAAGATCGAAAAGCTTATTCCCACCAGCATCCCACCGATAAAACCGTGCAAGAATCGAGCACCCATGAGCGCGAATGGATTTTTGACCAGCATGGACAGCAGGTCCATGCCAATTAACCCCAGCAGAAGCAAGTGGGCGGCAGATCTCCAATTGATGCGTCGCACTAGAAATGCAATCAGGAATGCGCCGCAGGCTGCGCCGTAGACATTGCATGAGCCGACCAACCCTGCCTGCTTGTTGCTGAAGCCGAGTCCTTCCTTCAGCCCGTCTACCAGTGCCGGCATAATGTTGACATAGAAAAATCCGGCGGTGGCGAGAAATGCCAGCAAGAAGCGCGCCGTCATGCTGTTCGGAGAAACTTTCGGTAAGCGGTTGGAAAAAACCGTGGTCATTCTCCCCTATCGCAGCCGCGTAGCGACCTGGAGTATAGCAGTACTCTTAAGAATGCGGATTGAGACACCTGTGTTTTTTCTCTTGAACGGTGGTAGCCACGCTCAATATTCTGTGCCCGCACGAGTGCGGTGCTCTTTCTCGACAGGGAGACTTGCGGTGAAACCTTGGGATCTTCTTCGTTTGCTGTTTTTATGCCCGGCGTTGGCTGCATGGTCTGCACCAGCCTTGTGGGCCACAACCCGGGTACCGGGCGATCCCCTGAGAGGGAATGGCAAAGTGAATCGATCTGTTCTCACTTACAACGAACTGTTCTCGAACACTACCCCCTCCGCTCCGGTCGATGACAGTGGTGGCTTTGCCTTGCCAGCCAATGCTGCTCCGCCTTCTCAGGCCTTCGAAGGCACACTCACGCTTTCTGACCCTACGACCAGTGGAAGGGCTCAGATTCTGCGGGACGACTTCGCGGACGACTCCGCAAGCAACTCCCCGTGGCGACACCTCGCAAGTTTTAGTTTCCAGTTCGTGCAGAACGGAAGCTACCTCATTCCCGTCCAGCAAGGACTTGTCATCACCGGGAGTACGGCATGGAACTATATCGTCGGGCCCGGACGGGTGTGGCAGGAGAACAACGACAAGGGCTACATGCGCGCCTCGTTTCCCTTCGCCCTGGTGGAGAGGAATCAAAACTGCGTGCACAACGGGGAAATGACGTTCCTGTTCAACCGCACGAAGATCCCTAACATTTCGAAAGTTCGTTACCAGGTCACGCAGGAAACCTGCTTGTATTTCAAGCTCAACATGTGGGGACAACTCGCGGCAAACTATACTCCGGGCAGCGTTGCCAACGACCAGGCGCTGGAGAATGCGGAAGCTGCCGAAGTGGCAAACCGCCTGCCCACGAAGCCTTTCAGCGCTCTGGCGACGGACTACCCAAATTCCGGGATCAATATTGCCAACTTCACCCGGGGGTTCAAGTCGCCCGCTGACATTACCACCTATGGGCTGTTTATTAATGGCGTCAACTACGTCGGCAACTGCCAGACGCGCTACGGCGCCTACGCTTTCTGTGACAACATGCGCTTGCCCTCCTATTCGGTAGCCAAGTCGTCGTTCGCCGGACTGGCGATGATGTGGCTGGGACAGCAGTACAGAAGCGCGGTTTACGGCCAACTGATTCGGAGCTACGTCCCGCAGTACGTGGACGGTGGCGACTGGACGAATGTAACCTTCGACAACACGGCGGACATGGCCACCGGGAATTACATCAGCGCGAGCTATGAAGCAGATGAGAGCAGTTCCCAGGAGCGTGCGTTTATTACCGCCGAGCCGTACAGTACGAAGATCACAGACGCATTCACGCCATTCCCGCACAAGGCTGTGCCGGGGACCACGTGGGTGTACCAAAGCCACGCCACTTTCATCCTGACACAAGCCATGAACAGCTACTTGCAGCAACAGCAGGGCAGCGGGGCGGACATCTTCAATTCGATCCGCGACGCCGTTTTCAAGCCGCTGAACATGAGCCAAGGGAGCTTGTCCACGCTGCGCACGGACAACAGCGGGTCCGGAAAGCCCTTTGGGAGCCACGGACTGTTTTTCATCCAGGATGAAGTCGCCAAAATCGGCCGCCTCCTCAACAACAGCGGCGGTGCGATTAACGACGCGCAAGTGCTGGATCCAACCCGGCTGCAGGAGTCGCTGTTCCGCACGGCAAGTCCGTCCACTCTGGGTGTGCCTGTACCGGATGGGGCGACGCCCATTGTGCCGAACACGTTCCGGTATCACAACCAGTTCTGGGCGAAGTACATGACTACCACCGAATTCCCACAGTACCGCTGCAACTTCTGGGTGCCTTTCATGAGCGGCTACGGCGGAAACACGGTGTTGTTATTGCCGAATGGAGCAACCTACTACATCTTCAGCGATGGCAATGAATTCATCTGGTACACAGCAGTGAACGAGATCAACAAAATCGGACCGCTCTGTCACTGAACGTGTCCGGCGGAAAGTCCGTCGTACACGCTCCGGCCGCTCACAAACGTCTGGAGAACTTTCACATCCTTGAGTTCATCTGCGGGTATGGTAAGCACATCGCGGTCGACGACAATAAAGTCGGCGAGTTTGCCGGGTTCGAGGGCTCCCTTGCGGTCCTCTTCGAAGCCGGCGTAGGCTCCGTTACGCGTATACAGTGTGAGCGCCTGTTCGACAGAAATGCGTTCCTCTGAGGCTAAAATCTGGCCACTCTGCAGGTCTCTGCGGACAACCGCAGCCCAGATCCCCCACCAGGGGCTGATTGGCGTCACCGCAACATCGGAGCCAGCGGCCTCGATAATTCCGTTCTCGATGTAGGATTTCGCCGGATACGACCACCGTACACGCTCTGGCCCGTACTTCTGGAACCAGCTGCCGATCCAGTACACGAAGGGCGGGTTACCGTCTATCACCACATTCAGCACGCGCATTCTCTTCTGAACCGCAGGAGTTGAAATACCGGCGTGAACGATACGAAACCGCGCATCTTTGAGCCCCAGTTGCTTGATGACCGCCGCGTAGGAGTCCAGCACCTCGTCGATCGCACGGTCGCCGATGGCGTGCGTCTCCAACTGCCAGCCTGCCCCGGCCGCAAGTAAGTGGGCCTTCTGCATGTCGGCTGGCGTCCAGCGGAGCACGCCGAGGTTGCTTGGTTCCCCAATTACTCCCGGCGGATAAATGGCAACGGTACGCGCACCCATGCCGCCGTCGGCAAACATTTTCGCGGCGCCGAATTTCAACAGATCATCCCCAAAGCCGGTATGCACGCCCATCTGGGCCAATTTCTCAGCGTCGGCGATGCTGCCGACCCTGGGCGACATTTGGACACGCACCTTGAGCCAGCCCCGACGGTGTGCCTCCTGGTACCCGCGCATTTCGTCGGGCCCGATGAAGATGTCATGGATGGTGGTAAGGCCAACCTCTGCTGCTTTTTCGGAAACGAGCCGGGCAGCGCGTACGTCAATATCCGGTGGATCTCCGGGGAGGATCCCAGCGATGAGCCCCATCGCTGTGTCCTTGAGGATTCCGGTGGGTTCTCCAGACGCGTCGCGCTCAATCACTCCACCTTGCGGATCTTGGGTAGCCTTGGTGATGTTGGCGAGCTTGAGAGCAGCGCTGTTGGCCACGCCCATGTGACCGCTCACGTGCTTCAGATAAACGGGATGGTCCGCTGAGGCTGTGTCCAGGTCTTGCCGAGTGATGTAGCGGTGCTCGGCGAGCTTGGAATCGTCCCAGCCGGAACCTACAATCCACTGCCCTTGGGGAAGCGTGACGGCGCGGTGCCCTACGGCTTGCGTGATCTCCGAGATGGCATGGACGGCGGGGTATCCGGCATCAATCTCGCCACGCAAAATGCTCTTCACCCACTCCATGGCATGAGTGTGGACGTCAATCAGTCCGGGCAGAACCGTGTGCCGGTGCAAGTCCAGCAACTGTGTGCGGGAACTGGCGCAACCTGCGAGCGCGTCATCATCGCCGAGGGCGAGAATTCTGCCGTCACGTACTGCCATGGCGCTCACCACACTTCTTGCTCCGTCCATCGTAACGATGTGGCCATTGCGAAGGAGAAAATCGGCATCCTTGCATGTCTGGGCGATGGCGGGAGTGAACCAGATGGTCGCGAGCAGTACCAGTCCTGTAACCTTGTGTCGGCGTTTCATTGGTCTCCTTGGTGCATTCGGGCTGCGAGTCTTAGAAAGTTGCCGGGGTGTTCACCCACAAGAGGGAGGTTTCCTTCTCGCTGAGGCTCTGCCAGCGGTGCGCCTGTGTGCTTTCAAAACACAAGCTGTCTCCCGTTTCTAGCACGTAGTGCTCAATCTCATCGATCCAGACTTCGAGCTTTCCCTGAAGAACAAAGATGAATTCCTCCCCTTCATGGCTGTAGGAGCCGCCACTGTCGGCACCTGGAGCTATCCGGAAGAGATGCGGTTCCATAACCTTTTTACCAGACGCAAGCAGTTCCATTTGTACACCGGGGTTGGGCACCAGGACCTTCCGCTGTCGCGCGCGTACCAGCCGGCTCGAATCATCCTCGTCCGCAAAAAAAGCCAGGACGTTCGTCTCATAAAGACGCGCCAGCTTTTGCAGGGTGGCGATGGATGCGTTGGAAAACCCGCGTTCCAACGAACTCAGGAAGCTGACACTCACTCCCGTTTTCTGGCCGACCTCAGCAAGAGTCAGGCGGTGCTCCCGCCGCAGTTCCATCAGCTTTTGCGCGATCGCTTCTTGTTTATGCTTGGTCGCGGAGGGTTCGCGCTGATTGTCCCGTTTACCCTGCAGGATGGCCGCGATTCCAGCCGGATTGACGCGTTGCACGGTTCTCAGATACTGGATCTTCCTCAGCTTTTTCAGCGCCTCTCGAGAGTAGAGGCGATAGCGACCTTGGCTACGAGCCGGCGTGATCAGGCCCATCCGTTCCCAGTTCCGCAGGGAAGAGGCACTGATCCCGAGGATGTGGGCTGCTTCACTGATCCGAAAATAGACGGCGGCCTTTTTCCTGGCCATGGTGTGATCCGGGCGTTATGTTCGTCGGCTCGTATCTTACGGTCAAGTTCAATCTGCCGTAAACCTTACAACTTTACAGAACTACACGAACCACCGAAAACACCGCATAAGCCCAACATATCTATGGTTTTATGGATACTTCTTAAACTCCGATTGTTTGAACTTTTCTTCTTGACAAACCTTACAGAAATGCTACTAAAGAAAGCGAACAACCGAGAGGGCGCAGAGCTGAACACGCCAAGACGCGCACTCTCTCAAGTGCAGCGATTCACATACGGGCCCGGTTCCAGATACCGGGCGCAAGGGGGGCATCATGAATTGCTTTGGAGAACGGACACGGTGGCTGGCGCTCGTTGTGCTCTTGTTTGCACTTTCAACCACCCTGCAGGCGCAATTGACCGAAGGCAGCATTGCCGGGGCTGTGACCGACGCCACCGGCGCAGCCGTCGCGGGCGCCAGCGTCAAGATCACCAACCTTCAGACCGGCTCGGTCGACGAAACCAAAACTGACAACATTGGCTACTACCGCGTACTGCATCTCCAGCTTGGAGCCTACCAAATCCGGGTCGAAGCCCAGGGCTTCAAGGCGACCGTTCTTGAAAGCATTCCGGTCAATGTCAACACGACGACGCGCGCCGACGCTAAGTTGCAGGTCGGCACCGCACGTGAGACCGTCGAGGTCGCCGCGGGCGCCGCTTTAGTTCAAACCGAGGAAGCGCGGCTGTCGACCACCATCACAAACCAGGAGATCGCCAACCTGCCGCTGAACGGGAGGCAAGTTTATCAACTGGTGTCGCTGGAACCCGGCGTAACCCAGACCAATGCACCAGTCATATCCAACGTGCCTTCGCCCACTTCGTCCGTCAGCTTTGATTTCGGATACATCGCCAACGGATCCACGCCGCGCGGGAACAACTTCGTCCTCGACGGCAATTCGAACAACAACGAATGGCTGGGCGGAACTCCGCTCATCTACCCGTCGCTGGATGCAATTCAGGAATTACAGGTCCAGACGCTGAACTTCTCCGCGGAATACGGCCGCAACAACGGTACGGTCGTCAATGTCGTTACCAAGTCCGGCACCAACCATCTCCACGGGTCGGTGTTCTATACGGGAAGAAATACGTCCTTGAATGCCCGGAACTTTTTTGACCAGATTCAGAAGACACCGCTCCAGCAGAATCAGTTCGGGTTCTCGCTGGGCGGTCCGATCGTCAAGGACAAGACCTTCTTCTTTACGGACTACGAAGGATCGCGTCTCAAGGATGGCGCGCCGGCGACGTTCATCAGTGAAACCCCCGGGTTCCGGCAATCGGTTATTACGGGCGAGCCCAGCTTAGCGGCGATGTTTTACCAGGATTTCCCCGGCCCTCCCTGCGTCCAGAACATAAACGCCGACTACTGCCATGCTAGCTCGTCTCAGATCGAGCGCAATCAGGCTGACCAATACCTCGTCCGCGTGGATCAACATCTGGGTACGCATGACCAGTTTTACGGGCGTTGGGTGAATACACTGGCATCCGGGGATGTGGCCCGCCAGGAATTGTTGGGTGCGGGTACACGGGGCTTTAAAGCACCCTTCGACGGTTTCTTTGCCGACCTCGGACTGGGAGAGACTCACGAGTTCTCCTCCAATACGCTGAATGACCTTCGCGTGGCCTACTCACGGAACAACAGCCACATCGGTTTCCAACTGCCCCCCAACACCTTGACTGGCGCCGCGCTACAAGCCGCCGGCCTCCCGCTCGATTCATTTGGACAACTGGTCTTTGACGACGGCGTAGTCCCCATGGGCGGTGAAGTTTACATTCCCCGCAAGTTCATCTTCGACACTTATGCGCTCAGCGATACCCTCACTCACATTATCGGCCGACACGCTCTGAAGTTTGGCTTTCAGGTGCGGCACATCCAGGAAAACAGCAACTATCAACTCACCTCGAAACCCTTCTTCGAATTCTCCAGCATCTATGCATTTGCTGCGGACTCACCGTACCTGGAGGCAGCCCTCGTCAATCGCATCAATTGCACGGGTTCGCCATCCGCAACCTGTGGCCAATTCACGGATACACCCCGACATTTCCGTTGGACCCAGTACGCCGGGTTCGCCCAGGATGACTGGAAAGTCAGTTCCCGGTTAACGTTGAATCTTGGCCTGCGCTACGAGGTCTTCGCATCACCCACCGAAACGAAGGGGATACTTTCCAACATCATCCTTGGTTCGGGAAGCAATTTGTTTCAGCAGATCGGAAACGCCAGCGTTGGCCGCGTAGGCAAGTTTTGGAACACCGACAAGAAAAACTTTGCGCCCCGAATCGGAGTGTCATGGGATCCGAGGGGAAAAGGCGACATGGTCGTGCGAAGCGGCTTCAGCATCGCCTACAACGAGCCTTACTCCAATCTTTACACCAATGCGTCCCGGCTGGATCCTCCTGACGCCATCACAACCTTCGTGGATCCCAGCGCATTCGTAGGGTCTCCGGGCTCCGTTGTTTATGGACTTCATGACTTTCCCTTCGTGCCGAGTCCCGACTTTTCAGGTCCCACCAGTCCCAACGGAGGGATCGGACCCGCAATCAACAATGTCGCAATCACTCCTAGCGGAGTTGCATCCAATCTGCGTACCGCCTACTCGGTCCAGTGGTTCTTCGGTGTTCAACGTGAGTTCCTGCACGACTTAGCTTTTACGATCAATTACGTGGGTACAAGCAGTGTGGGCGGTTACACGCGCGAGGACTACAACCGCTTTAATGGCGATGTGTGTAACCAGGTGTTTTGCAATTACTTTGCGACACGGCTTGCGCCTGGCTGGGGCCAGATCACCTATATCAGCAACGAGAGCCACGCGAGCTATAACGGTCTGAACGCCCAGCTAAAAAAGAGCTACAGTCACGGTGTCATGTTCTCGGCAAACTATACATGGGGCAAAGTCCTCGACAACGTCACGGAGGGCGGGCTGGGCGATTACTTCAATACCAACGGATACGGCGGACTTTACAGCGGCGTACAAAACATACAAAACCAGAGAGGCGACCGCGGGCCTTCGGAGTTCGACGCCACCCATCGCTTTGCCCTGAGCGCACTGTGGGATTTGCCCTCTCCCAAGTCCAATGCCGTCCTCAAGAATGTTCTGGGCGGGTGGAAGTTGAATTCGATCATCAGCCTGCAATCTGCACGTCCTTTTGATGTGTATTGCGGGCTGGCGTGGTACAGCGGCTGCGACTTCAACATGGACGACTTGGCCTACGACCGTCCGAACCGACCCGCGGGGATCCAGACTAGTGGATTCAGCAATCGGCGGTTCGAGAGTGGGCTTTTTGGCGATCCTTTGCAGCAACCGGTGGGCTTTTTCAGCCGCACGTCCGCAGCCATCCAGACCTTCTGTCCCAACGGCCTCAACTCGATTCTCGACTTCGGGCCGGTCAATTCTGGGCCCTTCTCGCAATGCTTGCCAGTGGGCAGCAACGGCAATCTTGCGCGCAATGCTTTCCGCGGACCTGCTTACAAGAGCGTGGACCTGTCACTATTCAAGAACATCAAGGCGGGTGATCGGTTGAATGTGCAGTTCCAGGCCGAGGCATTCAACCTCTTTAACCGCGTCAATCTGTACAACCCGGTTAGCGACATGGGAAGCCAGCAGTTTGGCCAGTCCACTACTGCGTTCCCGGCACGGCAGATTCAGTTGGGACTCAAGGTGCTTTTCTAGCGTTGTCGAATGCGGGGCTACTTACGGCCCCGCATTCTCTATTCAGGGTTCTGGCATGAAGAATCTGGGGAGGTTTCCGTGCCAACGAAAGTTCTCGTCCGCTTGCTAAGCCGAGGGACGTGGGTTCAGCGCAGTGGTATGGGGATTGCCGCTCTGCTTCTCGCCCCACCACTGTTAGCTCAGGAGTCACCGCTGGACGCGACGATTCGGTCCATGGCGACTGTCACCGGTACGGACCTGAGCGCCCCATGGCTCCAGCCAACCGCCGAACTCGTCGGAACGATTGTCGCTTATTCCCAACCGCTGCGCGCTCTGGATTTGGGCTCGATCGAGCCTGCCACCTACTTCCAGGCCGACTGAGCGTCCGATGCCTGAAGTTCTGATCTCCCGCCCCATTCATCAACTGGCCCCGTTACTCCAGAAAAAAGAAATCTCGCCGGTGGAGTTGTTCAATGCGGCGATCGAGAGAATCCATCGACTGCAGCCCACACTGAACAGCTTCATCACCATCACCGAAGAGGAAGGTCGAAAGGCTGCGACGGAAGCAGAAAGCGAAATACGCAAAGGTCAATACCGCGGTTCTCTGCACGGAATCCCAATTTCCATCAAGGACCTCTTCGCCACGCGTGGCGTCCGAACCACCGCGGGCTCCAAAGTCCTCGCCAAGTGGATCCCTGACTACGACGCCACCGCCATTGCTCGTCTGCGTCAGGCGGGCATGGTATTGGTCGGAAAAACCCACATGCATGAGTTCGCCTATGGTGTGACCGGCGACAATCCCCATTACGGACCGGCACGCAATCCCTGGGACCCAACGCGAGTTCCTGGGGGATCGAGCGGCGGGTCGGCAGCCGCAGTCGCCAGTTCTCAATGCACAGCTTCGCTGGGATCGGACAGCGGAGGTTCGATCCGCACGCCCGCGGCGGTCTGCGGAGTGGTAGGCCTGAAACCCACGTATGGTCGCGTGAGTCGTTATGGAGCGATCCCGCTGGCTTGGTCGCTGGATCACGTAGGATCTCTCAGTAAGAGCGTCGAAGATGCAGCGATCATGCTGGCTGCGATTGCCGGCCCAGACCCAAAGGATCCGTCCGCGAGCTCACGGCCATTACCGGACTACCGTAAGGAGATGCTAGGGAGCATTCGTGACTTGCGACTGGGGGTCCCTCGTCAATATTTCTTCGAGCACGTCGATCCGGAGATTCAGAAGCTCGTCAGCGCGGCCATCCACCAACTGGAAAGTATGGGAGCGACGCGTGTGGAGGTTGACATCCCAGCCCTGGAAAACTGTTCGGCCATGGAAGCACACATCACTCTGGCGGAAGCTACCTCGTATCACGAACCGTATTTGAAAAAACAGGCGGATGACTACGGTCCGGGCGTGCGAACCAACCTCGAGGCCGGACGGTATCTGCTGGCCACCGACTACGTGAAGAGCCAGCGGACGCGCACCTTGTTACAGCGCAACTTCAACGAAGCTTTCAAGCGGGCTGACGTCATCGTTTCTCCCACCTTGCCTGCGCTTCCGCCTATTGTCGGAGAGGTGTGGGTGCAGTCGGGAGACTTGCGAGAACACGTCATTGACGCGTTCCTTCGCTTCAACATCCCCTACGACCTGACCGGCCTCCCGGCAATCTCTGTGCCCTGCGGATTCAGTTCAGCCGGCTTGCCAATCGGCCTCCAAATTGCCGGCAGGGCATTCGAGGAAGCCACAATCCTGAAGGTCGCACGCGCGTACGAGCAGTCAACCGACTGGCATCTGGCCCGACCCGCTCTCGATTAAGAAGAAATGTGACCGTGGCAGCCAAAGACACGGTAATCACCACTGAATGGGACGTTGCCACGCACCAGAATGCTGAACTCATCAAGCCTCAAATGGCCATTCTGTGAAACATCGTTCTGAGATCTGCGGACTCTGCGAGATCTCGGACCTCATGGATTCCGGGAAACAGCAATCGACAACTTCCTGCCTTTAGGAGCTAACTTATGTCCAACATTGCGACAGAAATCGCGTTGCAAGATCCGGCGCTGTTTCGACAGGCTTGCTACATCGACGGAACATGGCTTGCGGCGCTCGGCGGTGAGGAAATCAATGTTGACGATCCCGCAACCGGCGAGATTATTGGAAGGGTCCCGAGAATGGGGGCTGCGCAGGCGCGTCAGTCGATTGACGCGGCTGCTCGAGCGTTCCCTGCGTGGCGGAACTGCGAAAGAACGCCGGTACCGTGCTCAAGCGCTGGTTCGATCTAATGATGTCGAACTAGAAAGACCTTGCCCACCTGATGACCCTCGAACAAGGAAAGCCGCTAGCCGAATCGCGAGGCGCGGTCGCGTGTGGCGGTTGCCGCTGGCAAATCGACCGGGGCGGAGCACTGAGGGCGTCATTAGCAACCAGGTTGACTCCTGTGCCCACCGCGTATCGCTTCATGAGAATCGAGTCAAATGGCTTGAGTAGGCCCACAGCGCTCGCGACATCCTGCACGGATGGATCGAGCCAACGACCATGGTGATCGGGAGCGAGGATCACCGGTCTGAAAATCGCGCCGCAACACTGCGGCGGAAATCCGCGAGGCGCTTCTTGCCGACGCTCAGACTGTGCGCCAAAACGTCGACCGCGTCCGGGTTCGTGATAGGTTCTTTCGAGTGTCGCAACGCACACTTCAGCCCCTCGCCGAGCGCCCGCTACCAGTAAAACTTCAGTGCCATTTGCACCTCGCGTGGACCGTGGTGGAAAAGATCTTGCCAAAGTTGGGGTCGCCACAGGTTGTGTCGGGGCCGCAGAAGTGCGGATGATTGAAGGTGTTGAAGCTCATTCTCTGCGACATGGGTTGGCTCCAGTTCGCCCCAGTCCCCGATTGCATGACGGGCCAGGAAGCAGGTAGGCGGCTGCTTCGCTCTCTCCAATGCAGCTAGCGCCCTGGGCGTGGCCACAATTTGCCCAAGTGGGAACAATGGAAACATGACGGTGACTCCTCTCTTCAGCCCATGCGGGCGAGCATCGCCCGCATGAGCCGTCTAAAGCAAAGTGGAATTACTTGTTGGGAAGGGGCGGCTGGCCGACACCGCCCCGCTGGTTAGAACGATTGTGAAAACCGAGCTTCCAGGAATTCGCCCAGCTTTGCCGTGGCCTTGAACTGTGGGATGGGATCCAGCTCTTTGAATGCGGAGGTGAACGCATTGGAAAGACTCCAGATCGTTCGCGGCCGGAATTCCTCGTATTTCGGCTCGAAGTAGAGGTCATGCACGCTGCGAGCAAGGTGCTTGGGAGCTTCGAGTCTGCCCTCGACAAACGCCTCGTAGATGACTACCTTGGCGGTGACGTCCGTCAATTCACTTCGCTGCCATGCTTCCACCTGCTTTCGCATCGGCTCGAAGTTTCGCTGCATTCGATCAACGCCAACCGAAATGCAGTCGATGAGCGAGAACGACTTCGAGTGTTTCGCGAGCACGGGAGTGAAAGCGCCAGCGACGATGCTTCCGAATTGATCGCGGGTGCAGTTTTGGCGTCGAAGCCGTCGTGAGTCTTCCGGGCGTTCATCCAAGCTCTCTCGATGACCTAAGACAGGTTCTGCGGATCAATTCCCAAATACTTCAGCTTCGATTGCAGCGTTGTCCGCTTCAATCCCAGCCGCATGGCTGCCCCTCGCAGCCCGCCAATCTGCGCGTGGCTCTCTCGCAAAGCGCGAAGAATATGCTCGCGCTCCGTCGCTTCCAAAGTTTCATCCGCACCTTGCTCCTTCTTAGCGGTCGACTCCATTTCGCCTAACGGCGATACCAGCACTGAACCTTGCGTCAGAATCACCGACCGCTCGATGAAATTCTCCAACTCACGCACATTTCCCGGCCACTCCTACTTCATCAGTGCGTCCATGGTTCTTGTGGGGATGCTCGTGATTGACTTTTTCATCCGCTGGGTACAGCGGAAGATACGATAGATATGGAAGTGCCAGAACTTCCATACGCCGTCTTCCTTGATGAAATCCACGCCATACTTACCCCATTCCCAAAAGCATTGGGCCTCTCCGGTTTGTGCGTCCGTCCTCGCGACAAATCCGATGCCGATCCAGACTCCCTTTGCGGTTTTCCCATCGCCCGCCACTTCGATCACAGGAGTTGTGATCCATGATCTAAGGATATCGACCTCCTAACCGTACATGCGCCTGTTTACGCCGGATCGAGCTAGCGCTGCGAACTCTTGTAAGTGGGCCGGCTTTCGGATTTTTGACCGTTCAGTGCGGCAACTTGTTCGCCCGAAAGATGCAAGTGTCCGTCCAGCGCAATGGCGAGCGTGCCACCGTCACCGTCCCGAACAAATCTGGCGGTTTCAATGGCAGCCGAGTCGGGTCCCATCAACAACAACACCGCGCTAAGCTTCAAGCTATTCTGCAAGGCTGTAACAAAGCTTTTCCTAATTTTCTCACGCACCGTGGCGCCCAGAGGACCGGAACGCAGCATTTCGGCCAGCATTCCGTTTGCTTCCACTGTCTTTATCTGCGTGAGGATCGACAGCGATCCATCCTTTTCGACTTCGGGAGTAACCTTGACCGTCATGGCGCCGTTTGCCTCCATGACTTCCACCGGCGTTTTCGACGCAGAGGCGCCTAGGTCTCTGACCGCGTGATGTGGTTTCTTTTGTAGCCGAACTTCTGGCGTGCCTTTCTGCGGGTAAACCGCCAGTCGATAGTGACCCGATCACGGTTCATTCTCCGGCTCCAGGCTCTG
>Ga0187865_1000427_pt1 | contig 58742 bp, 57 predicted proteins | sample June2016WEW_11_1_2_FD_132989 | JGI IMG/M metagenome (GOLD analysis project Ga0187865, IMG submission 132989) | Peatland microbial communities from SPRUCE experiment site at the Marcell Experimental Forest, Minnesota, USA - June2016WEW_11_100 | ecosystem: Environmental > Terrestrial > Soil >... | reverse complement strand
GTTGAATTCAGCTGCACGTGTGGTTCTTTTCATGTCACCATAGAGGAAGGCTGGGATCCCGCTACCGATTTGTTTGGGAAGGGTCACCTTGCAATCGTTGTACTCGAGAATTCCGATGACCGCTTTGCCAATTTCTGGTTCGCACACGTCGGCGTATGTGTCAACGAAATAGGCTACTGGCCTTGAGCCTCTGCTTGTGTGGGAACCATACCATTTCTTGAACGTATGTCGGTTAAAGGGTGGGAAAGGGCGCCGTGCATCTAAGCCTAGAAGGCTTTGGAGCATTCGCCTGAAGGCCTTCCGCCCCATGAAAAAGTTTGAGATAGGGGCTGTTGTGCTTGCGAAGCCAACGAAGGTTTCATAATTGCAGAAGGTTCTGTTTATCGATAGTTGCCCGTGCCGGTGTGTGTACCTTTCTTTGACTTGGGCTATGAGTAGCGGAATGTTGATGTCCTCTGGGCAGACGCTTTGACATAAACCGCATGAAATGCAAAGGGACGCGAATTGTCCTGCAGCGTCCGGGGTTGCGGTGTACTCGGTCCAAGGAATTCCAATAGGGCCTGGGTAGATGTAACCGAACACGTGGCCGCCAAATAGTCTGAAGGTGGGGCAGATATCCATGCAAGCCCCACACCGCAAGCAATACAAGGCCTCCCGAAAGTTCGGGTCTGTCAGCATCTTTGAGCGACCGTTATCGATGATGAGAATGTGTTGTTCTTGCGGTTGGTCTGTCTGCGCGAGCTTGCTTCCACCTCTAACGATAGTGACGTAGCTGGTTAATTTTCGAGCTGCGGAGCTCAAAATCAAGGTTTGCAAAAGCGTGAAGGCGTCGGCTGTGTTCGGGACAATCTTTTCTGACCCTAGGATGGAGATGGTCATGCGTGGGAGAGCTGTGACGAGGCGGGCATTGCCCTCATTGCTCACAATCATGATTGCACCCGAATCGGCGATTGCAAAGTTCGCGCCAGTAATCCCGACATCGGCCTGTAGAAACTCATTTCTAAGAGACTCTCTTGCCACTGCTGTTATTGTTCCAGGGTCGGCAGGCAGCTGCTTACCCAGCTTTTTCGAGAATAGTTCGGTGATCTCTTCCACGGTCATGTGAAGGGCTGGAGCGGTGATATGGGAGGGTCGTTGGTTGGCGAGTTGGACTATTCTTTCGCCTAGGTCGGTCTCAACAACATCTAGTCCTTCCTTCTCGAGGTGCTGGCGAAGGTCGATCTCCTCGCTTGTCATTGATTTTGCTTTGACTATACGCCTAGCTCCCGCCTCATGCACGAGGCCTATAACAACTTGGACAGCTGTTGCTCCGTCGTGTGCAAAATGCACTTGGAAGCCGGATGCTTCTGCGGCCTGAGTGAATTTCTTGATGTTGTTATCCAGGTTTTCTATTGACTGACGCTTGATTCTCCTTGCCTCTCGAAGCAACCAGTTTCCGTTAGGGAGCTCGGAATACGCTTTCTCGCTTGCTTCGCGTTCCCCTTCAGTCCCAAGGTATAGCTGTGCCCTTCGTCGCTTATCTCCGATACCGTCTGTGATTTTGCTGATCAGTTGCTCATGGGCTTTGAGGCCGATCTTATCCAAAGTCATCGGCCTCCCGGAATGTCTTGGTCGAGGAGTAGGACATGCAATTCTTTCGGCCCATGCGCTCCTAAGATGCTGATGCCCCCAACATCCGCGGTTCTGCTCGAGGCGGAGATGAGTGAAATTGAAAACGCGGCTGAATTATTCATAAGAAGTTGTGAAATCTGCTTCTGCGCATCATCGAGCGCGAAGACCAGCCTAGAACGGGGGAGAATCGCGACGTGGACTAATGGCAGTGCTGTGACGAGTCGGTCCAATTCATCCGCCGTTGCAATAATCAATGTCCCCGTTTCTGCGACACCTAAGTCTGCACTAGTGACCCCAATCTCAGCTGCCTTAAGCGCTTCGAAGAAGTCTGCCCTCTCCATGTTTGCCCGACTTATGAGATCGCAAGGGATGGGAAGTTTGGGAAATAGTAATTGGGAAGAGAGATCTACTCCACAGACTGCTATTCGCCTCGCTTTCATTGTGGAAGCCAATTTACCTACGTACTCGGTGACTTCGACGAAATTTGTCACGGAGAGGAAATAACCGCCCACCGCTTTCACTTGAGCGCTGAACCTAGTTACGAGGTCCTCAGAATTGCGACCATATGACATGAGTTCTGGAATCGACCTACCATTTGTTCTCATGGATGAAATTCTCGATTGGATGCCGTTTGGGCTCGGTGAAGCGCGACGCAGGGTAACCCACGTAAATCAGTATTGCTGGCTTCACGTAATCGGGAAGTTGAAGAACACGCTTCAGTTCGGTAATTCGAAACAGCGGGAAGATTGAAATGGCTGTTCCTAGACCCAAAGCTCGCGCTGCCAATAGGAGGTTTTGCACGGCTGGGAATACGGAGGCCCAGTTCGACTGCTCCTCAAGCCAAGCCCACTCATCCGTAAGCCGCTTTGCCCGTCTCGTGTTGAGACATGCAAAAATTAGAACCGGAATCTTGTCGGTGTTCTGAGCGAGCCAGGCTACTGGGTTCGTGGAGGATAGAAATTCTGGGACAGAATCCTTAGGGATCCGCAAGTTAGACCGTGCGTATGTTTCAAGCCCTTGAACCACAAGTTCGCGTAGTTGCCCCTTGACGGCGGTGTCTGTGATCAGAATGAACTCCCACGGTTGCGAGTTTCCGCCTGAGGGTGCCATTCCTGCAGCGGTTAGAATTGCTTGAATCTTCTCCGGTTCCACCGGATCACTCTTTAGGCGCCGCATACTCCGCAGAGTTCTAATAGCTTCTTGAGCTGTGACCGCCAACCCAACCATCACACGCCGAAGAAATAACAAAGTCGCCTTATGGCTTCAGCGCAAAACCCGATTTGGGAAACTAGTACTCACGATAATGGCATAATGCCTTTCAATAGTCGATTGCCTTTAATACTTACCCGCGTAAAACGCGCCCCCGATTGGCATATGGTACTGAAAAAAACTGCGCTTGATAGTACAGGACTTAGTTCTCAAACATCAAAACGATTGAGATAAAGAACACGAGTCGCATTATTACGCCAGTGACAAGAAGCATCATCCCATTCTTATTCATCCTTTTGGCGGCGGCTTTGCAGACGCCTCCGACCCTAGCCGTTCAACAACCTGACTTGGCATCGCGATACTACGGGTTAGGATTGGAGGCAACAGATTGGATAACATCCTTCCAAGTTACGCCCCTCAATGCGTCATGGGGGATACCATATCAGGATCAGCGCACGTGGGGGCTGGATCCGTTCTACTTTGAGAATGGAACCATTACGGCTGGGACCGACGGCATAACCGCTGGTCAAAGACAAGAACTCGTGTTCTTGCTCGCCGGACACGATGCTGGCCTGGGAGCCTCCGCCGCGCTCGACGCGTACCTGCAGACCAAAGATCCTAGGTACCTCAACGTCTTCAACGTTTATTACAACTATTTCCAGAACGCGCAAATCCCAAGCGGGATGGCCAGCACGCCTGCGCTCGCCTTATCGACCATTTATGGACATACCATCACCCTTGATAATGCTGGGTATTGGGCTGAACAGGCAGATGTGTCTGCGGGCCCAGACGGCCGATACGGAACACAAGATGATTCTGCGAAACTGCACGCGGCTTTTCCATCTCCTGAACATGGAAACCTCATAGCAGCCGCACTAATCTCGTACTATCGATGGACACACGATGATAACGCCCTGCAACTCCTAAACCGATATGGCAATTGGCTCGTGAAGTTGCAAATCATAACCGGGAATTACACTGGCGCGTTTCCCGTTACTCAATATTATTGGAATTTAGGTTGGAAGCCCAGAATGTATGAGACAACCGAGTCGGCGTGGATTCTTGCTGAGCTTTACCTGCTGACAGCGAACGCAACCTACCTAAATTCGGCTGTAGCCGCAGGCCAGTATATGTTGTCCAGGCAGTTTACGAGCCAAGAATGGATGAACACGCCTGTCTACGGCGCTCTGCCTTACGAATGGAATCGAACAAAGTATACCACCGCAGTTTCCACAAATCACGCAGGCTTCACGCTATTGGCGTGGACCCAACTCTACAGGCTGACAGGCGACAAACGCTACCTGAGTGCAGCGGAAACCTACGCGAAATGGCTGATGAGCTTCCAAGTAACTAACCCTGACATGGCTTGGGGCAACCATACCTACGCGAACGACCCCATGGCGGTTGGCGGCTACTATTACGGCTACGACACTGAGAAGCACATGTTCGGTTCAGATGTCGCTCTCTCATTGTGGAGCGCTGCATATTCAATACGCGGCCTTCTCTTCCTCACAGAAACCACAAACGATGAAACATACGCACGTTCCGCCGTATTGGCTGCTGATTGGCTGACCCGCATGCGTTACCCCGACACTACACTAATCCCACTGCAAGCCTTGGCCATCACAAAATATGTCTCTTCCAGTTGGTGGGGCATTTACCTCCAGTTCTACCAACCCGACATGAGCGAGGTAGAGAAGGCAGGCATACCCTCATTCGTCAAGAAAGGGCAGATCAATCTCCAGGCGATTCTTAACCCAAATCGTACGTGGTTCGAGCGAACCTACGGCGTGGACTTCAATCTAATTGATTATCAAATGGCAAGTCGCGGGCCTCAATTCATGAAGATGGTTTGGAGTTGGTGGCCCGACCTTGGGTTCGAGCCAAGGTATGGAGGGGACGTAGCTTTTGGCGCATTCACGATTGGAAATTACCTCACCTTCGATGAGAAGTTTCAGAGCGTGCAGGCAAACTTGATGGAGATTGAACGGCTGACCAGCGACCAAACACTCGGCCTCCCCAAGAACATCACAACGTCGTACCAGCAAGCCATGCAGCTTGCAAACGCTGCTGAGCGCAATTTCAACGAAGGTTGGTACTCCGCCGCGATTGCGGAGATAGGTTATGCCTCGGCACTTGCGCAGGAAACAATAAAGGAGCTTGGACTCCTCGTTCCAATCACACAAACGAACCGAACCGTATTAGAGATCTTGGGAACCGTTATTGCTGCGCTCGTAATCATCAACGTCTACCTGTACCATGTGTTGAGCAAACGACCAAGGCATGGCCCTAGTCGGAAACGCGTATTACGCCGTCGGTGACGCAGTGGCGTACTCCTGCAGTTTTTCCTCAGCCCACATGAACTTGGTCACGAGGGTTTTTGGATAGTATGATTTCCAATCATAATCTACTGTTCGACAAAACGCCACCGACACTCTCGGGTCAATGTAATTCTTTAGCGATGTCCCCAAGTTCCATTTCTTGTTCAGTTTCATTTGCGTGAGGCGAAGTTTCAGTGAAGCCTTTCTTTTCGCGGCCATCTTACCTTCCTTTCCCTTGAGTGACCGCAACATTTCAAGCCGTTTCTTGTAAGTCTCTTCCCACTTCTTCGGTACGGCCTTCTGATGGTTCATTAACTGAGCTACAGCTGCATTCGACTCCATCAAGGCCATCTTTTTTTCTGCATCAGAACTCTCCTTACTGACCTTGCTTGTTCTAAGTTCCTGCCTGAAGAGTTGAGTTGCTGAGAATGTGCGGAACACTTTTGGGCTGAGGCGTGGCATTGCTTCGGATAGGAATTCCCGCACGGCCTCGGTGGTTATCCCACTGAAGATTCGTCCCCCACTAGAGGCGAACTCTTTCAGATTCCTGTAAGCTTCTTTGGAGACCGGCAGCTCCCGCTCGAACAGAATTGAGTCCTTACCTAGGAAATGCAGCTCGACTTTAGGGGACGAATTATGGAAGCGAATGTGCTCGCTTTGAAGGCTTGTTGCCCCCACTGTGCCGCTCTCCGTTTCCTCCTCATCCCCGACACGAATTTTAAAAACGTCAATCAGGTACGCTACCGTCGCCACTTTGCGGCGTTTCACATCTTCGCTCGTAAGATCCTCTGCTATGTGCGCACGGACCTTGGCGATCTTCAAATCCAACTCACGCGCTAAGTCGAATTTTTCCTGAACCCGTTCCTGCTTCATTGGTGTGGCATCGTGAAACCAAATGTACTTCACCTTCTCGGCTAGCTTATCAGTCCACTTAGCAATCCAAAGTTCATCAGGCCGCCATTCACGCCCCGCCCATTCTCCGGGCGGTGCAGGCGCGTCAGGGCTCAAGTTCAAAGTTACATCCCTAGTGGTTACCGCTGGTTTCCAGTGACCCCTCATAGGGTGCTTGCCACGGCCCATGAATACTGACGGCGGCTCGACAGCATAGTTTCCTATTTCCATTCTCGCGCCGTCAACTGTGGCCCAACCATAGTGCTCCTTTCGCTCCTCTCGAACCTTCTTTCTGGCTTGAGCTAACTCCTTCTTCGCTTCCTTCGACATGTTTGCCTTACGGGCTCGCTCAGCCTCAATCCATTTCACGATAGGAGCCCAATCGAAATCTTCGACGGAGACTTGCTCCTTGATTCCTAGGGCTTGTGCGAAGTCTTTCATAAAATTGGAGCAAAACGTTCGGTCTTCGGTGTAGGGGGTTCCGAATTTCTGTGCAAACTTTACCGCCATCTCTTCCTGCAGAGGGTTCAATTTGATTGGCGTGCCGCGGTACCTGATGGCGAAGCCTTGGGGGCCGTAAGCGTCAGGGATTAGGACGCCGTTGTGTCTTAACTGCTTGAGTTGAGATGAACTCAATGATTTCTTTCTCCATCGCCGAGAGTAATAGGCCACATCACGTTAGGACAAATGATTAGGATTTTGTATTTGCCCACGCAAATTTCTATATGGAATTTTGGCGCGCAATGGCATAAGCTTTACGTCTTCCAGCCTAGAACAAGGAAGAGGAATGAATTTAGGCTTGAGATTTGACCGGCCGAAGCTTGCACGCCTTATTCCTTGTCGTATTATTCCATTAGCAATGTGTCGCCAGTTGCCCACCACAGGCCCTCATCTTAGCCTACTCCCCCGAAGACCTGACCCCCGATCTAAGAGAACCCCAAATAAATCCTGCAAAGGCTTTTCACCACACAATGAAGTAAATGCGAGGAGAGTTGAACCATGCGCAAGCTATCTCGGCGAACATTCGTTTCCGCAGCAGGTTTGACCGCAGCGGGATTTACGTTAGGATTTGCTGCGAAGACCTTACTGCCCTCAACGTCTACCCCACCAACACTTGCACCTGTTACAACCCCTGCTGACGCCCTCAGAAGGCTGATGGATGGAAACGCGCGTTATGCTGCAGGGGCTTCAATCCACCCAAACCTTTCGCAGGAGCGTAGGGCAGAAGTCTCGCAGGGACAAAACCCATGGGCAGTTATCTTGGGGTGCATCGACTCACGCGTCCCACCCGAAATCATCTTCGACCAAGGGCTGGGAGACCTCTTCGTGGCAAGAACAGCGGGACAAGTCATTGACAACGTAGTCTTAGGTAGCCTAGAATTTGCAGTCGAAGAAGGCGCGAAACTGATTATCGTGCTAGGGCATCAGAGTTGCGGGGCAGTGAAAGCCGCGGTTGGCGCAATCCAAAACAACACCCAAGCCGACGGCCAGATTGAAACCTTAGTTGATGCCATCAAGCCTGCCATCACGATTGCAACCGGACAACCTGGTGATTTGATTGATAACTCAGTGAGGGCTAACGTGGCGTTGGAAGTTCAGCAACTCAAATCCTCGAGCGAAATAATTTCACACGCCCTCAACGCAGGCCAGACAAGCCTAATTGGGGCGCGTTATGACTTGGTAGCTGGAACCGTTGAAGTGACAGTCAACGGATAAGGTGTTACAACTATCGATTATGGCTATGGGCATAGCAAGTCTTGATTACGTTTCGACCACGCGTCTCAGTCGCTCAACCCATACACCCGCGTACTTCAGGACCTCCTAGAAAAATGCAAATGAACGAGAGAATTGATCCCGTTCATTAGAACATCCTTACGCTACTTACTCGTCCTCCTGTCGTGAAGATTCGTGTTCCTTGAACACCATCTTAACTTTGTGTTTCTTACGGGCCACTATTTCTTTCGCATTCTTGTGTAGGCGAACAGGACGATTGCCACGATAATAGCCCAGCCAACAATGTCGGCGACGAACCGAAGTGGCCTTAGATCATATACCGTTGGGTATGCAGGGTTACCTAGCTGCTGAACAAGCCAAGCCAGCGGGTACCCGTACCATACTGCACCCACCAACATTTCAGGCGTATGCGGAAATAGGCCGGTCAGCAAAGTAATCGCAATACCGCCTATGGCAGCGAACATCAACAGTTTCATAGTTTTCAAAGTTGTTCCTCGACCACTAAACTCTACCACTGCTTTTTAAAACATGAGGCCAAAAGCAAGTTAATCAAGAAAACGCAATGAACACCAACCCTGTGACCATGATTAGAGCCCCGATTACTCTGCTGGAACCGAAACTTTCCTTCAGCAATAATGCGCCGATTACCGCGCCGATGACTACGCTGAAGCCGCGGCCAGCTACAACATAACTCGCGCTCGTTAGAGCCAGCGCGGCCAGCGCGGCCCCGTAAGCAGTCGTCATGGCTATACTTGTCAATATTATGCCTCGCAAATTGGTTTTGAGCTCGTTCATATTCGCTCGTAGTCGGGACCCGCGCCAAACTACAGGCGACCATAGTACCGTATTGCCGGCAAAAACCCACCAATTATAGATCAGCGGAGGAGTCGCCGCTATGGCAACCTTGTCGGTAACAGAATAGACCGAAATGAAGATTGCAGAGGCGAGTGCCCAGCCTGCCGCATTTTTCGGAAAGAGCGAGCTAACTCGCCATGAGCTTTTTGATGACTCTGAACGGTTGATCGGGTTCGAAACGATGAAAATTCCACAAACAATCAAACCAACCCCTAAGTATCCTAGCGCAGGAAGCTTTTCTGCGAAGACCAGTGCACTCCAGAAGACTGTGAAAATCGGCGCGGAGCCCCTTGAGATCGGGTAGACGAGGGATAGGTCCCCCTCAAAGTACCCTCGAACGAGTGTGACGAAGTAGCCAGTCTCAGCGACCGCGCTAATGATGAAGGGCACCCATGAATCCGGATTTAGATAGATGCCCGAACTGCTCAGAAGCCACACACCGTAACCAAAGGTTCCGAAGAGGCTGGCCCACCACATCAACGCAAACGTGTCCTTAGAAGCCTTGGCTAAGACGTTCCAACCTGCATGTAGAGAGGCAGCGGCAATGATTAATGCCAAGGCGAGGAACAGCATAGCCATTCTTCCTCTATACTTTCTCTGCGTGTGCTTGGGACTTTTGGTTCTTCTTCCATAGTTTAGATGAGTAAGGGTTTCAAGGAAAAAATGGATAGCGGTTGATTTCTAGGAGATGGGTTGAAGTTTTACGATTTTCATGTTGATAATCTCGGACTTTCGTTCGGAGATCCTGTCCAGAGTAGTTTGCGGTGGATAAGTGTCGATCTGGATGTGGACGACGGCTGCTTTGGCTCCTTCGAATATCACATTGTGCACCTCGTGGACGCTGATCTTTGATTCCCTAAGCTCGGTCAGAATTCTTGTCAGTACACCGATCCTATCATAATGCCTCACAATTAGTTCGTAAACTGCCGGCGATTCTTTCGCAAAATTCACGCAATTCTCTACAATTCCTGTCTTGACGTATCTTTCAATAATCCGAACAGTTTCGGTTGCCGTAGCAACTTGGGCCTGAGTTGTGGAGGCACCAATATGGTCGGTACCGACCCAGTTTGGGACAGCGGCCAGGACGCTCGAGAATTTTCCTTTGCCGTTTGCTGGCTCATCTTCATACACGTCAAGCCCGGCGCGCACCCGGCCGTTTTTTAGCGCTTCAGCCAGCGCAATGTTGTCAACGACGGCACCGCGGGATGTGTTTAGGATAATGGCGCCTTTCTTGAGCTTCGAAATTCGCTCAGCTGAAAGGATGTGTGTGGTCTTTGGAGTTAGGGCGACGTGTAGGGAGATTATGTCACTGTTTTCGACTAGTCCGTCGATGGTCGCCGCGCGGGTGACACCAAGTTCAGCCGCTTTTTCGTCGGTGAGGGACCGCGACCAGGCGACGACGGGCATATCGAAGGCCTTGGCTCGTTTGATTACCTCTCTGCCTACCGCGCCCGTGCCGATGACACCGAAAATCTTACCCTTTAGGCCGTCTGCCTTCGAGTACTCCTCCTTGTCCCACCTTTTTTCCTTCAAGGCTATGCTCTGTTCAGGGATGCGTCGGTCAATTGCTACCAACAGGCCCAGAGTTAATTCGGCCACTGCAGCCGAGTTCTTGTCGGGGCAATTTGTCACGTATACACCTCGGGCTGACGCTGCTTCAAGGTCAATGTTCTCGGTTCCAGCCCCGGCCCGCACAATCAGCTCTAATTCAACGTCTTTCTCAATCGTGCTATTGCTGACCCTAGTTCCCCTCACCACGAGGATCCTGGAACCCGAGATGTGATCTGGCAATGAATCTGCAGTGAGGTCCGGTACGTATTCTACGTCTTCTACAATTTTTCGTAACATGTCGACGTGCGAAGGAGGAAGTCTATCTGCAATCAGAAGCTTCATGTCAGGAAGCCCTTACCGTAAATTGCTAAGGAAGTTACTTAGATGCCATTCGGTTGGTAGCCAAGCCTGAAAGGAGTCATTAGTTAGAGTCACTACTACCAGCGGTCGTGTAGGAGCCAGCTCTAACCATACTTTACTGAATGATCAGAATGTGAGCCGAAACAGAAAATTACAAGCGTTATGAAGACATTGCTTCCTCTAATCGTGAATAGGAGGCCCCGCGTAAGATGTCTGCAGATAAAGACGTCGTAGACGGCAAGGCGGGACTATCGCTCAATGAAAAACTCAGGATTGGAATTGTTTATTTGCTGATTGGCGTTGCAACGTTACTAGGATTTACAGCCTCAGCAATCATAGGCAGATTCTCTGTTCTGCTCGCAGGACTCGGAGTCATAACTTACGTTTTTGGATTGCGACACGGCGTGGATGCGGACCATATCGCGGCGATTGATAACACTACACGGAAATTGATGCAGGATAAGCAACGCCCCTTCACCGTTGGCATGTGGTTCTCGCTAGGTCATTCGACTATTGTTGTTGCGCTCATCGTGGGACTGGTCTTTGCCACACGAACTGTAATCGGCCATATACCTGCTTTAGCGAGTGGTGGCGCTATAATTGGCACGACGGTTTCTGGCATCTTTCTGTGGCTGATGGGTATCGTTAACTTGGTTATCGTTCTCGGCATTTATCGTATCTACAAAGTCATGAAACAAGGCAGGTTAGACCAATCTGAACTTGAGAGCCTTTTGGACAAGCGGGGTTTCTTGAACCGTTACTTTCGGCCCCTATTCAAACTCGTTAAGCGACCTTGGCAGATATTCCCTATCGGAGTCCTATTCGGGCTAGGTTTTGATACCGCTACTGAGATCGCCCTAGTTGCGATTAGCGTTGGAATCGGAGTCTCATCTGCAGTCCCAATCTGGATGATTCTCGTTTTGCCTTTCATGTTCACGTGCGGAATGGTTTTGATTGATACAACCGATGGCGTGGCCATGCGTTTCGCCTACGGTTGGGCTTTCATCAACCCCATTCGCAAAATCTACTACAACCTAACGGTAACAATCATTTCCGTCCTTGTTGCACTTGCAATCGGCACCGTTGAACTCCTCCAAGTTGTAGCGAGCGAGCTAAACTTCACAGGCGCGTTCTGGGATTGGCTCGGTACCCTTGACTTTGAGACAATCGGGTTTCTGATCATAATCATCTTTGTAGTGTCCTGGATAATTTCCTTAGGTTATTGGAAGTACAGGCGATTCGACGAAGAATACGCACCAAAACTTGCTCGATCGAAGACCGGGAGAGAACGACGAATAGAAACCTGACGCAAAGTGTTCCCATCTCCCACAACCAAGCCGCCAGAAGAAGACTGCTCATAGTCACATTTCTGAGTTCAATGTCAATCACATCTGCAACACCCTCACCAAACATTGCGTTAACGACCTCAAGTACTGCAGTCAGCAACCTTGCTACGAGCAGCTAATCTATTGCCATGTCAATACCAGTTCAAACCTCCACGATAGTCACTTCAACTAACACAACACCGCTCGCGACTCCAACCATCCCAGGATTTCCTTGGGAATCAATCATAGCAGGTCATCGTCGGCCTGACAGCCCTCGCAATCGCAAGACGCCGCATGGAGAACTAGGCTTATGCATGGGACCATGGTTTTATTCTGGGCCCCGCGGTGATGTTCTGTGAGGGATGATTACGCCTTTTTGTGACGGATGCGGAAAACCGATCTCGGCAAACCAAAATTTCTGCATCAACTGCGGACGAACAGTTCAACCAATTTACCCACAACCCTCGCTGCGCCCTCAGCAGACGCGAACTGTTACACCTACTGCTGTTGCTCCCCCTTCTTATCCCACTCCAAGTGAATCTTATGACGTTCCACTTCCAGAACCACAACGGCCGTTCGCACCTCCTGCAGAACCTGTGATGCCGCAGCCAATGCCGCAAGAGCGGGGCACCCAAAGGCCCACTGGCGTTGCGGTACTTTCGATTCTAATGTTTCTCGGAGGGGCTGTGGATATTGGGACTGCAACTTTGTTTTTTTTCCTCGGGGCAGTCACACTCCCTATGCTTGTTCTCCTGCCCAGTCTCCACTTGGCAGGGACTTTGCTCCTGCTCCTCTCAATTATACCTCTGATATTTGCGATAATTTCATTCGTGCTCGGATTTGGACTCTGGAAAGGCCGTACCTGGGCTTGGACTTGGACACTTATTTCCTCAATCATTGGCCTCATAGTATCTGCTGCTGGCCTGATAATTGGGGTCGGATTAGTAGGAGTTGTAATCTACACGGTCTTCATCATCTACTTGACTAGGGGAAGGGTGAAATCCTATTTTGGAAGGCGTACCGCTTTCGCGGGAAGTGAAGCGGCAGCCGCTGCGCAGTACTTCGAATATGACCAAGCCACTATTCCCGAAACCACGCCAACTAGCGAGTCGAGGAGCCCAAAGAAAATAACGATTAGTGTTGGTAGCCAGAATAGAAACCATAAACTGGCGGGTGTCCTCCTCCTTCTTGCTTGGATGCAGTCAATCTTCTTCACTGCGATAGCGGAAGGCCTGTACCCGAACTACAATTTGCGACTGAATCTCGTAAGCGACTTAGGCGTCCAACCTCAATCCGCAATGGTATGGACAGCTAGTGTGCTCGTCACAGGAGTACTAGTGATGGTAGCAGGTCTTGCCTTATCCGATTTTGGCAAGGGACATAGAGAGCTACTCGTCACCTTCGTCCTAACGGGCGTGGGCCTGTTGGGCGTTGCAGCATTCAATGAGAATGCGTTCTACTATGCGCATCTAGTGTTGTCGTTGCTAGCATTCGCCTTTGGCGCAATCTCGTCGCTCCTCGTTTCCATAAGGCTCGTCAAAGGCTTGTTCAGGTACTTTTCCCTAATCTTCGGCGTAGTGATGCTAATCGGAATGGTCATCTTATACACTGCTTTCTTTGTCGCTCCCATCGCAACTATCTTCTTCGCTTTAGGGAAAGGCTTCGCAGAGAGAATTATTCTGCTGCCCGGGTTGATCTGGTTCATCACGTTCGGAGCCTACCTGATTGGAATCACTGCAACACCCCCCGAAAATTACTGAGTAGATTCGATTTGCAAAGACACTCAGTAACTAACTTCTGCTACCTTAACATGAACCCCTCCGTCGAGGAGGCGTTTCAGATCCTTCATCGTAACCTGATGCTCCTCCTCCACTAATCTCCCTCTCGATTGTCGAACCGACTGGTCCGCGGTGGCTAGGTAATCTTTCCGACTCCGCTTCGAAGCACAAGACCCACTTACGTGAGAGTTGATATGCCACCATTCCTGTTCGAAGCGGCATGAAGCACCTTAGCGTTGGCATATTTCATGACGATACACTTGGTCCGGAATTAGGAAAGAAAGGCACCGAATCCGATTTCGCCATGTTCAACCGAAAGACCAGCGAGGAAATTTTCACTTTCATATCTCCTGTTGGGGACAAGCTGACAGCGAAGAGCCAAATAATTTCCAGCATCGACGCCGCAATCGTGGCGTTCACAGGAACGACTAGGGAACTGGGGGAGACCCTAGTAATGCTTGACTTACTCGGCGTTTCTAACGGAATAGCGGTCACCTCACCTTACGCAACCCCCGACCAAATCTCAGCATTAATCAAGGATACGTCCGTCAAATCATTCGACGTCGAGACCAGAGATCCAATCAAATTACTTGAAGTTCTCAAGAGCCATAACCCTGAAAGAGATACAGCCTCATCAGCCCAAGTTGTAGTAGACCATTCTTTCAGCGTCAAGGGAGTAGGCGAAGTCATACTAGGATTCGTCAAGAAAGGCGTTGTCAGAAAGTATGACGAGCTCACGCTTCTACCGGCCAACAAGCAAGTCATCGTACGCTCCATACAAATGCAAGACGAAGACTACGACCAAGCCGAAGCAGGCTCAAGAGTCGGCCTAGCCATGAAGGGTGCGACCGTCGATGAAATGTTGAGAGGATCTATCTTATGCGCACCAGAGAGCGCTGCAACGGGGACATCGTTTAGACTCTCTTTCAAGAAAAGCCCATTCTATTCGGACGATTTGAGCCAAGGCACTTTCCACGCTACAGTCGGAATGCAGACGGTTCCCGTCAGCATCGCCGAAACAGGTGCAACTACTATCGTCATCGAAACTGAGAAACCAGTCGTCTACACACCTGAAGATAATTTCCTCTTATTGAACCTCAACGCCAAGAAAACACGCATCATCGGCACAGGACGAACTATAGAATAGCTAGTACGTCAATCCCGCGGCTCACATATACTCAAGCAGTCTGGATGTATGGCGGTTTTGGTCAGGCACTAGATACCCGATTTTTGTAACGGGCTTGTGAGTCAGGGCGGCGATTCGTCGTAAGCTACCCCTCGTGCAAGCGCTCACTATGGCTGTCGCAGGGCCAGCGGATTTCATCACATCAAGCTTCAAGCCTCTCTCGCGCTTCAAGAAAAGCTGCGAATCCGCTGCTAAGACCTGTGCCTCGTGCAAAACGCCCCTGGACCCTGCGGGTATTAGTTCGTGAACCATTTCTGCGCGCAGGAGCCGTCTTACGTCCCGTAGATCAGTGATGACACCTCTCTGCTCCGCTCGCAAAACTTCTTCGCCGACATGCGGCAAACCTATTGCAAGAATCTCGTCACCTGCTTCACACCGGCCAACGCGCAGCCGATTCCGAATCACGATACCTACAACCATAACGCCCACACCAGTGGTCTTGACTTCGACGTTTTTCTCGGCGCTGCTGACAATTGGGGGACTAAACAGAGCGCGTCTCATTTCAGTTCTAACCCCCAGAAGGACCTTATCCCCAGTTGGTTTCGGTTCGACAGCAAGGGCAGTTGCTACACAAACCGGGTCTGCACCCGTCGAGAGTATCTCCATCAGAGCTACTCTGGCCGTCAACCTTCCGACCATAAATGGGCTAGCTCTAACTCTATCTAGAGGCTTCGAGCCTATGCCGCCAGCAGAATCGCAACTAACAACCATGACTCTTTTGCGATCGAGCGGGATAATCTGGACATCCCTCGCTGTCCCAATTAGAGGATTCAACGTTCTAGTCTCTTGCGTACGCCAATGTATGCCGCTCCAGCCACAATCCCGTTTGCGCAAGCCGCCAGAAACAAGAAAGGTATGAAACTGATCGTTGCCGCCCAGCCGATTGCTGGAACTGCAAGTACTACAAGAGCAGTGTTGATGACTATCCCAACGCCCAGTCCAATAATAGCGTTCAATTTTGTTTTTACTAATCCGATTGCAGCGCCAGCGCAGGCTAGCCCCAATGCGATTGGGAAGTGTAGTATCCCGAGCGGGAAGCCATTAACGATCGATGTAGCAAGGTGTCCTATTCCACTAACTGCAGCGCCATCAATAGGCCCAAAGTATAGGGCCGCGAAGAAACCCGGAGCCGAATCAAAAGCCACCGTCGAAATCGGGCCTGGGAGATGAATGAACGAGCCGATGACAGAGAGTGCGCAGAAGACCGGAATTCTAGCCGCGCGGTAAGTCCGGTTTGCTTTTCTGTTCGCTACCTTATCTTTCTCTGCTTCGGGACCTTTGTTCATTTGCTTTCAACTCCCGAGCTACCTTCAGCTCTTCGATTGTGTTAACGTTCAAGATTGAATCGTCAGGTTCCGCTATCAGAATGGTCTCCTCTAATTCGGGTTCGTCGATTCTGGTTCCATCAATCAAGTTAATTCCAATTGGGACCATTTGTGTCCCACCAACTTGGAATACAAAGGATGGTTTTGCTCCCTGTTTTTCCACGATTTCTGCATGGGCCATGACGCTTAATGCCGGTTTCATTTCCCTTCGGTAAGATTCAATTGCCCTATCTATGAGTACAGGAGTTAGTAGGGGGAGGTCTGCAGAAACAACCATCACGTCACGTAGTTTTCGCTGCTTTATCGCGAATTTCATATCTTCTTCATATCCTAAGCCCTGTGTCTTCATTACTTCGGCGCCGATTTCTCTTGCCACCAGAGCGGTTTTGGGTGTGTTGGGACTGACAGCAACTACGATGCGACCTATGTTTTTTGATTTCTTCAACGCCTCAACTACTAGTACGAGCATGGGCTTACCGCCGACTTCGACCAATGGCTTCTCAAACTCGGAAGCCATTCTAGTTGCCTTTCCACCTGCCATGACAAGAGCTGTCACATCCATTGCGTGGCACCTACAATTACAAGCAGGGAGACGAGCCTAGACAGTTCATTTGCTGCACCCATAGTATCACCAGTTATGCCTCCGAAGGCTTTCCTGGATATGGACAGAAGAACCATTGAAGCTGCTGTGCCAGCCACGACGGCCAGTAATCCGATACCGCGAAGACTCAGTACAGCAACGAGCAGCACGCTAAGGAAAGCTCCGGTTAACCTCATGTTTCGATGCCTCCCATTCATCGACTTAACGAACACGGACCCCAAGCCCTGCTGTGCGGCCTTTCCGGCCCGGGCTTCAACCACCATAGAGAATTTCCCAACAACCTCAGAGACCAAGATTCCCTGAATCACATTCGGTCGCGCTAGGGAGGCAATGCTAACTGCGGTAGCCGCTAAAACAACTACCCCCAGGGCTAGCCCACCGGCACCAGTTCTCGGATCCTGCATAGCACGAAGCTTCTGTTTTCGCGGTCCATGACACATCAGTCCATCCCCGAAGTCAAGTAACCCGTCGAAGTGCTGGACTCCGTTCAATAGCAGCAGGATGCCTACGCCTAGGAAACCGACAATGAGTGCTTGCAAAGCGAATTCGAGCAACCAGACAAACATGCCAGTCAAAAGACCGACGAGAGCGCCGATTAGGGGAAAAATCGGCATATAGTACGCAGCTTGCTGAATTGCATCGTCGTCCATTCCAACTGGGATAATTGTGAGAAAGGCGACGCAATTCTTCAGCCCATGAAGAACACCCAATCAAGTCAGCCCTTACTCTGCCTCGTCGCCACGGAGTACATATTCGAGGAACAACCAGCGATTAACCCACCGATCGCATCATTGGTTATCGGTCCTAGTTTCGCGAGTATACCTGGCTTCTGTTGATCGAACCGGATAAACTCGAAAACGCCCCTAGCACCTGCTATGTAACTCGCGATTGTCATGCCGAGAAGTTCATCAGCAACAAGACCCGGCCGACCCCTGAATCTTTCCATAGTTAGGTTTGGAATCCTGCCCTTCTCCGCGTCTTCCTCAGCTCTGTAACACGCAACAATTAGACAGGACACATTCACGTCAGTGAAGGCATCCTGGAACTCTTCGGTGAGTATCTTAGTCGCCTTTTCTTTGTCTTCAACGCCAGGGTGGGGCACGAAAAGCTCCAGGGCCGTCGCGACCAAATCTTCAATCTTAATACCGTACTGCTCCAAATAGTTCTGTAACGTATCCAAGTACCGATTCATCTCATTCTCGTTCTGAGTAGCTTGCAGCTAATGTGATGATTGTGAATTAGCTTTTATAATCTCTGGCTGGATAATCCATCCAGAAGACCACGCATGACCGCTTCAGTATCGAAAAAAGTCGCACTAGTGGCAACGCTCGTAGCCGTCGGCAGCGTGGTGAGGTTTGGAATAGGAGAACTGGCCATGATCACGCCTACGCCATTTTACGGTGTCGTGGTCAAAGTCGGCTTGTCGGAGACATTGACCTTCATTATGGGCATCATTTACGGACCAGTAGTTGGCTTCCTAGGCGGATCATCAATTATAGTGATTTCAGATCTCCCAGTTCAACCGGGACCATGGACACCTTTTATCGGCGGAATCATCGGAGCAGTGTTCGGAATCGGAGGCGCCATCCTACGGCGTTTCGCCAGAAGTGGACCCAACAGCCTTTGGTTCGCCTCGTCAGCTGTGATCCTAACAGTCATTAGTGAATTTCTTCAGAATTGGTGGATTACGCTATTCTATGGCGTTCCCTTACTGGCTTCGATGATCTCAGGGATTCCAAGTTTGATCACAGCGTTGGTGAACAACACTATCTTATTCACAGTTTTGGCACCAAGAGTCATTTCAACTATCCAAGAACAGATGTAATATGGTGCTCATCAAGCAAAACAGAAGTTAACTTGACACTAAAGCACAACCAACCGGACACTTTTCATGTTCTCTTCATTCTGGAACGATTTCGTCATAGAAGCCACTTTCTTTCCATCCCCTTCCAAAAGGAATAGTTCTATGCAGTTCCCGTGATTGATCTTGCTGTGAATGTGGGTCTTCACGATATCTTGGAATGAATGTTTCAATCGGGTAATGGGCCCCTCATCTTCTTGGCTATGGGTTACCGTTACGACCGCGCTAATTCTGCCTGTCATTGAGTCCTTTTCTTTCGTATCTTCCAACATCAATCTAATCGCAGCGCGAACCAGCTCTGAACGGCCCGTAAAGCCTCTTGATTTCTGCAGCTGATCCATCTGCTTGATCATCTGGTCAGGAAATGACAGGCTAATTATTGCCATAACGAACTACTCGATTAGCAATAATTATGTATTCGACTGAGAGTGTTATTAATTTGGCTTCAGAACTAAGGATTCGATGAGATCCCCCCCCGATTCGATCAGACTGTATTTACCTTGTGCCGCAAACTAATCGGTTGACCTATTTGTTTGCCGAATCATTTGGAGATTTGAAGGGAAGTTATCTATCTGCATTAATCGCTTCAATTGCATTGGACTGATAAACTTTCAACGGTCTGATTCTTTGATAAATGAGCCTGACGAACAAGTAAAAAGCAAACACTATACTTGTTATGAAGAAACTCACCGGATACGGTTCATAAAACGCGACGGATAGACCTAACCACGTTGCGCCTAGGGAGATTATCACAGACATCAATACGCCTCGCCAAGGTCGTTTTGCAAGTCGCTGTGCGATCGCCGCAGGCGTCACCATCAACGAGAAGATCAGAAGTACTCCTACTACCTGAACTGCTATCGACGTCGCAAGTGCGACCAAAAGCATGAAGACTATGCCTAGAATATGCATGCGCAATCCCTTCGCTTCCGCCACATCTTCATCGAGCGATGCAAACAAGAGCGGTCGAAATACGACTGCGACCGCACACAGAATTACCATGCTAGCAATAGCCGTTACTAGAACATCCATCTCACTGATGCCCAGTATTTCTCCGAAAAGAATTGAATAAGCTTCGGTCGCGTACCCCGAATACAGGCTAATGAATAACACTCCGAGCCCGAGCATGAACGCAAGAACGGTACCGATTTGAACGTCGCGATGGGAGGCACGTGGCCCAAGCACAGTCATGCCAATGCCGCCAACGCTAGTAAACAGCAACAGACCGAGAACGGGGCTGACTCCGAATAAGACGGCGCCTGCAGCTCCTGCGAAACCGATGTGGGAAAGAGCATGAGCTGCAAAGGCCGAGCGACGCAATACAACGAAGTAGCCGACGATGCCTGCAACGATTGCCACCAGCGTACCAGCCTCAAAAGCATGCTGCATGAATCGGTATTGCAGCATCTGTTGCAGGTCGATCAATAAATTAGCGCTGAAGGCCATGGCTATTCGTCACCGTGGTGGTCCTCAAGGCCTATTATCGCGACGTTTCCTCTTGAATCACGCATGACCTCTACCTGAGTGTCGTACAGGGCGCTAAGACGGTCCGACGTCAAGACGTCTTTCGGCTTACCCGTTGCTACCTTACCATTCGCGATGTAAACCACTTTATCGAGATACGGTAGGAGGGGATTAATGTCGTGAGCCACAAGCAGTGCTGTTACGTTCCGTGATCTAACCAGTTCATTGACAAGCTGCACCAATTCAATTCCTCGCCGAATATCAAGGCTCGACAACGGCTCGTCGAGCAATAGTACATCGGGGTTGCTGACTAACGCCTCGGCCAAGAATATCCGCTGTAATTCACCGCCTGACAAAGCGTTCAGTGATTGATGGGCCAGGTCCGTGGCTCCAACTGCGTCTAGCGCTACGAGAGCGGTATTCCGCCCGGCCTTTGCAGATAAGTGGAAGCCCCATAGGTGACCGCAAAATGCCAAATGCACTAATTCAAGGCATTCGATATTCGTTTCACTATCAATTACGTGGCGCTGGGGTACATAGCCGATGCGGGAATTCCCACGCTTGGGCGGTTCGTTGAATATTCTAATTGTTCCATCAATTGGTTGCTGTAGTCCAAGAAGCAAACGGAATAGCGTTGTTTTGCCTGCGCCGTTGGGGCCGATGATCGCGACCAGTTCGCCGCGATCGAAACTGAAACTGGCGCCTCGCCAAACAATTTTGTCAGAATAGCCTGCGATTAGGTTTTCGGCAGTAACGATCTCGGGTTGGACTGAGGTTGTGACAGCAGATCTGGTTGTTTTCATTTGTCGAAGTCATCGCCCTAGAGCTTGTGCATTCAGTGCGTTCTGAAGTGTTATCAGTTCTGCATTCATCCAATCTTGGAACGATACGTCGGGTGGTTGTATAGTTTCTGTTACCGCAACTATCGGGATGCCTTTTGCAGCGGCCACTGCCTTGATGTTCTGCGTGAGCGGCGTCACAGTCTGAGCATTGTAGACCAATACTCTGACGCTACCATTCTCAAGCAGCTCCTGGAATTGCACAACGCTCTGGGCGGGCGGGTCGTTTCCTTCAGCAACCGCATCCATAAACGCTTGAGGAGAGACAAGGTCGAGACCCGTCGCGTTCGCCAAATATTCGAAGATGCTTTCCGTAGATGCTACTCTACTGCCTACGAATTGCGCCCTTATCTCGCTTATTCGAGCATTATATTGCCCAAGCGAAGCATTCAAACTGGCATACTGCTGCGTATAATACGCTGCACCCGCCGGATCGATGGAGACAAGGTCTGAGTACATGGCTCTTACAGTGTCGTTCACGTAATAGGGACTGTACCAAAAGTGGGGATTGTCACCCTCTTTCTTCCCGAGAAGCTCGGCGACGTTCAGGATCACTTGATGCGGACTATTGCTTGCCGAGATCAGTTTCGTGGCCCAATCGTCGTATCCGGCACCATTCACAATCACAAGAGCTGCGCCTGCGATTGCTTGCGCATCTCCACTATTGCTCTCGTATTCGTGCGGGTCAGCATTAGGGTCGGTAACTATGCTCAACACTTGGGTGCGCGTTCCGCCCAGTTGAGACACCAGGCTCCCCCAAAAATTCTCCGCGGCTACGATTTGAACCTTTGATGTAGGACTCTGAACGATCGTTGAACTCCCACTGGATAATGACCCATTTGAGAAGTACAATCCTGCGAATGTTGCCACTAGGATTACAGCAACCAGAACTCCAACAACTACATACGTATTCTTTTGCACGTCTCGTTCTACACCAAACTATGCATTAAATTACCATACTCGACTTATTAAGTTTATTTCAATTCTTAATAATTATACCCTAGCGTTTTGCGTTTTATTCTTTATTAGGATTTATATTTTTATTTAATATTCTGACCTCGGATGAGCCTCGAGGATTAATATTCGGAATCGGCGCTAAAGGTGGACGAAATGCCTCGAGCTGAACACGACTTAATCAACATCAAGGCGAACCTGACGCATTAAACGATTACCGCAAAGACGTGGACTAGTTGTTATCTCGTTGGAGTGCTAACGTCTCGTTACTTCTCGCGTTGCAAGTGAGATATACCGGTGTGAAAAGATTATCGCAACTGTGCTCCACACGTGTGCGTTCTTAGTGTGTGGGAAGTTTTGATGCATTCAGTCAAAGATTTGCACAAGATCGTGTCACTTTTCCAACAATCGGGGCGACGAGCGTTCCATTCTGCTTGATGGCGCGAATATGTATCTCCCAGAGGTAATTGCTGATACGCGACGATTGCGCTCTAGCAGTATATTGAACTAAGGGGAGTTGAACTAGAATCGTGCTTTTGAAACACAAGAGGGCCATTTCTTTTGCTTTCGTTGCCATCGCACTAATTGCGTCTTTGCTTTCTGTGCGCGCGGTTACGCCCACGGTCACGGCTCTCGTAAGGTATGATTCTGGTAATCCGACCCCTGACGAACAACTCGTTTTGGAGTACATTAATCGGGCTCGTGCGAATCCCATCGCCGAGGGGCAGCGTTTGGGGATCGACATCCATGAAGGGTTGCAGGATCCAAGTCTCGTGGGCCCTCGGCCGCCGTTGGCTATGAATAGCCTTCTGCTTAGCATTGCGGAGGCCCACAGCGAGGACATGTACAATGGGAATTACTTCTCCCACACAGACCCAAACGGCACAACTGCCTTCGAGCGCTTTACGAATGTGGGCTACGATTACGTGCGGGCGGGTGAAAACATGGCCGCGAGTACGGGTTCGACTGCTGCGGAATTGGAGGACTTTATGATGGTTGATTCAGGCACCGCGGGGCGTCCCCACCGCGTCAACCTTCTTGACCTCATCAACGCTAACCCCTGCAGCACTCCTCCCTGCGTGTATTACGAAGTCGGAATCGAGTACTATGCGGGAGCCACTTCGAACAGTATTGGTAGCGATTTCATCACGGAGGATTTTGGTGCCGCGCTCAACACTGGGCCGTTCCTGTTGGGCGTGGTATACAATGATGTGAATAGCAACAATTTCTACGACATCGGCGAAGGCATCGGTGGCGTAACGATCACGCCAAGCAGCGGCGGTTACTATGCTGTCTCATCGTCGTCGGGCGGCTACGCTATCCCGATCGGTACTTCTGGAACCATCACGGTTACTGCTTCGGTCCCAGGTTTTGGGCCGATTACTAGAACAGTGACCCTTACTGGCGCAAACGTCAAATTGGATTTTACTGTTTCAGCACAAGTTAGTAGCAGCTCAACATCGCAACAAACAACAATACCACAAATAAGCACTACCTCAAGTGTGGTTGCCACTAGTTCTACTCAGATAACGCCGAGCTCAACCATGCCTGCTAGCAGTCCGTCTATCGCACTCAATCCTACTTCGGCCCCTGGTGGATCAACTGTCAACGTAACCGGCTCAGGCTTCTCTATGACCGACACGGGTTGCTTGATCTCAGGCAACTCGGTTAGCGTTTCTAGCTGTGTGATTTCCGGCGGTAATGTGAAGGGGTCTTTTGTCGTCAGTAATGCAGGAACAGGCTCCTACTCGGTTGCTGCTATTGGTGGTCCCGTGGGTGATTCCGCCAAAGCTAATTTCCAATTGATACGCCCCATTCCATCCATGACGATCGACTCTAATTCTGGGATAGTTGGAGCCAACGTTACCGTGTCCGGTTCCGGCTTCGCCCCAGGTGACACGACCTGCACGATAACTGGTTCAGGAAGTTCGATCTCGTCACCATCCTGTTCGATTTCCGCTGGTGCCGTTACTGGTTCCTTTGTTGTTGCTAACGTGGCGGCTGCAGTGTACACCATCACGGTGACTGGCAATCAAGCTGCGGACTCTGTCTCCGCAGACTTCACAGTTGACGCATCTTCGACTCAAACAACTAGTTCTATTAGCAGTACCACAATGACTTCACAGAGTTTAACGACCACTGTCGCGCAGCCGACGGTCTTGGTCGTCACTTCTGTGGTAACTACGGTCGTGAGCTCGCCTACGACAACGGCTTTGAGAACGTCCAGCTCGATTTCCGTCACGATGCCCATGGCAATGCCACCAGTCCCAGGGTTCCCCTTGGAATCGATCATTACAGGCATAATTCTCGGTTTGATGTTTTTGGCGATTGTTAGGCGACGCAGGAAAGAACCCTAGGTCGTAACCGGACGTTAACTGAACCAACAGCTTTTCTCCGCTAGTACCATGACACAGAGATAACAGACGCTCGCGCTAGTGTTCGGCATCCTTTGCTGCCCTAGCCGCCCTAGCCGTCTACCAGTCGCGAAAGGGACCAAATAGGCTTCACTCCCGCTGCAAAAGCCCAATAAACGCGGTTCCAACACCCTCTTTTTCCCTAAGAACTCCTGCGTAATTCTCTATAGAATAGGTTCTAGACATTTACTTAGCAGAATCATAGGCATTTCCCATGGTGCCTTTGATTGGAACTGGACGCCCTGGAAACGAGGGCCGTGGAACCTCTGAGGAGCCGGCTTCAGAACGGAAACGTAATCACCCTTTCTGCCGAACGTAGCCTAAGTTCACAAAATCAGATTACAGCCAATGGAAGATTTCAAGCCGCTGAAGGCCGCCAACGAAAGTTCGAAGTGAAATTCCAAATCAAGGAAGACAAGCTACCGATCGCTGACTGGTCTGTCTCGTAGGAGTTTCATCTGGCGATATTGAGATAGGTAAATGACCTCTCATCCCCCTGCCAGAAGGATCTATTCACACCCTATACTGGCTGTGCCACAGAAGCAAGAGATTTGTTTCTTCTGGCAAGGGGAGTCGATTTCAGCCGCGGACGGGGAAATGATCTCTTCAGCTCTGATTGCCAGTGGAATAGATTGCTTTGGCCATCATCACAAAGATGGGGCACCGCAGGGACTTTTCTGCGCCAACGGCCAATGCTCGCACTGCCTAGTCATAGCTGACGGCATCCCCGTGAAAGCGTGCATCACCCCTGTCCACGAAGGAATGAACATTCGCGCAGTCGACGGGTTACCCAAATTACTAGACGACGATTTACCAGCCGGATCCATCGAAGTTCCAGAAGTATCGGTGGATGTTCTGATTGCGGGAGCAGGCCCCGCTGGACTTAACGCAGCCCTCGAGCTTACTAAGAGCAACGCGAACGTACTCGTATGTGACGACAAACATGAGATCGGCGGAAAACTCACCCTCCAAACTCACAACTTCTTCGGGTCGGTACGTGAATGCCGTGCCGGCACGAGAGGCATCAACATTGCCAAACAGTTCGTACAGGAATTAGCGGAATTTAAAAACCTACAAATCTGGACAGACTCTCCAGTAGTCGGAGTTTTCTCCGACGGTAAAATCGCCGTAGTTCGAGACGGAAAGTACTGCCTCGTTAAACCAAAGCAATTTCTAGTGGCCACCGGAGCGAGAGAAAAGGTTCTAGCTTTTCCGGGCCACGACCTACCAGGAGTATTCGGCGCCGGCGCCTTCCAGACACTCGTGAATAGGGACTTAGTGAAACCTTCAAGCCGAATATTCATCGTGGGCGGCGGCAACGTCGGCTTGATAGCAGCTTACCACGCGATGCAAGCAGGCATTCAAGTTGTAGGCTTAGTTGAAGCTCTCCCGAAAGTTGGCGGATACAAAGTACATTTAGACAAGATCAAGAGGCTCGGAGTCCCCGTCTACACCTCGCACACTGTAGTCAAAGCCTACGGAAACGGCCACGTCGAGGGAGTTGTGGTAGCACAGATCGATGAGAGATTCAAACCGATCAATGGAACCGAGCGAAGCTACCAAGTTGATACCGTACTAGTCGCGGTTGGCCTAAACCCTGTCAACGAACTAGCCCAAGAAGCACGGCGGATGGGGATTCCAACTTATGAGGCTGGCGACGCTGAGCTGATCGCTGAAGCATCAGCGGCCATGTTCTCTGGAAAAGTGATTGCGAGAAGAATGCTCCAAGACATGGGCCTGGACACCGCCATCCCAACAGAATGGTTGGACATGCTTAAGATCCTACGTGGTAAGCCTGGCCCAATCCATGAATTCAAAGAACCTGATTATACAACAGCAAAGGTTTTCCCGGTAATTCGGTGCGTGCAAGAGATTCCTTGCAACCCCTGCGTCGAAGCCTGCCCGAAGGGTTGGGTCACATTGGAAAGCGAAAGCATCATGTCTCTTCCTCGCTGGGACAAGGAATGTGTTGGCTGCCTGAAATGTGCGGTCGTTTGCCCGGGTTTAGCGATTACCGTCGTGGATAGAAGGTTCGATTCAACAGGGAAAAAGGCGCAGGTGTGGCTCCCATGGGAACTTGACGAGAACACCGTGAGAATAGGTAAGGAAGTCGCGCTCACGGGGTTCGAAGGTGAAGACATCGGTGCTGGAACCGTGCTCCACATTCGAAATCTCAAATGGATGGACAAAAGGAAGATGGTACAGGTAGAAGTGGATTCGAAGCTTGCAACAAAAATTGCGGGCATTAGAGTCCAAACTCCGGAGCATGGATCACCGGCCTCGTTTGAATACGGTTTGGAGAATGATGAGGTCATGGTGTGCCTTTGCGAGCGAGTGAGCAAGAAGCAAATCGCTGAACTAGTGCAGATGGGCGTCAGGGATCTGAACGCCATCAAGGCCGCCACCCGATGTGGCATGGGCGCGTGCAACGGGAAGACGTGCGAGAGCCTCGTCAAGCAAGTCTTCCAGGAACAAGGAATCCCGCTAGATTCTGTGACTGGGTACGTGAAGCGACCATTCACCATGGAGGTCCCATTAACAGCGTTATTCCGGGAGGATCGAAAATGACGGACATAGTAGTGGTTGGAGCAGGAGCAGTGGGGCTGCCGTCCGCATACTTCCTCGCCCAAGAAGGCATGCGGGTTACAGTAGTCGACATGGAACCGGCACCGGCGCAGGGAAGTTTCAAGGCAGCGATTGGTGGAGTTAGGGCCACACACTCAGAGCCAGCCAAGATAGCCCTCTGCCAAGACAGCCTACGAATATTCTCCACATGGAAGGAGAAGACGGGGACGGAGATTGGTTGGAAGATGGGCGGATACTGCTTTCCAGCCTACCGCGAACAAGACGAAAAACTCCTGAAAGACATGTTTCCCATACAACACAAGTACGGCTTGAAAATTGACTGGCTTGACCACGAAGGCATCGAAAAGATCGTCCCGGGAATAAATGTTGAAGGGCTAAGAGGCGGAACCCTCTCAATTGAAGACGGACAGGCCTCGCCGTTACTGTTTGCTTCATCACTGACCGAGGAATGCAAGAAGCTGGGAGTAGAGTTTAGGCTCGGGGAAAGCACGGAACAAGTACTCGTGAAGAGCGGTCGAATTGTCGGTCTGAAGACGAATAGGGGAGTTATTTCAGCGGATTACGTGCTCAATGCAGCTGGAGCCCGGGCGAGTCAAATCGCTGCGACCGTCAATGTGCGCGTTCCCGTCTCTCCTGATTCGCATGAGGCCGGAATATCCATGCCAGTGGATCGATTTCTAGACCCGCTAGTGGTCGACATAAGACCTGGACCTGAAGGAAAAACTGCTAACTTCTATTTCGGACAGACGCATGACGGATCGGTCATCTTCTGTTACACTCCCTCTCCTATAATTCCAGGCGAGGATAAGCGATGCACATCCGAGTTTCTGCCGGTTATTGCGAAAAGGCTCGTAGACTTGATTCCTAGGTTCAAGCATTTGGTCATCCGCAGGCTGTGGCGAGGATTCTACCCCATGACGCCGGATGGGCTGCCAATAATCGGAGAAGCCCCGGACGTAAGCGGGTTCTACCTTGCAGCCGGGCTTTGCGGCCAAGGTTTCATGATGGGACCCGGCATCGCCAGAAACATGGCACATTACATTGCACGAGGGAAACCCTACCTCGACACTTACCTCTTCGACGCATTATCACCGCTGAGAGATTTCTACGCGAAAAAAGAAGCACTAAAATGATGCAACGCCGAACCGCTGCCCAGACGGATTTGACTACGATATCACTCCGGATTGTTTTCGAGCTCCATGTACGATGAAGCCTTCCGGTTAGATAACGACTCTGGGGTAGAGCTTGGCGCCTATGGCAACGTTTATCGCGGTGGCAACCACCAAGAATAGTAGGTCGAAGGGCACTCCGTACACGGTGGGTCCGTTGCTTAGCATTAATGCCCGCAGTGCGTCAGTCTCATAGGTTAACGGGTTAACTTGAGAAACGATCTGCAACCACCTTGGCATTATGGAGATCGGGTATATTGCATTGCTTGCAAAGAAGAGTGGCATCGTAAGAATTTGGCCTATTCCCATGAATCGCTCGCGTGTTTTCACCAAGCACGCTATGATCAAAGAGAACGTGGAGAATAAAGCGGCCCCCAGAATTACGACCACCACAACCAGTAGGAGCGAAATAATATTCCAACTCAAGTGTACACCGAGGGCAAGAGCGAGAGCGTAGACGATAGCTGCCTGAGCTAGGCCTCGCTCTCCCGCGGAAAGCGCTTTCCCGAGAACTAACGCTGATCGAGGAGTCGGCGTAGCCAAGAATTTGTGAACGATACCGAGATCACGCTCCCAAATGATCGCTATACCGAAGAAGATGGCGATGAAGAGGACGCTTTGCGCTAAGATTCCAGGAGCCATGAAATCAATATACGGCAGATTGCCGGTTGGGATGGCCCTGACCTGTGCCAATACCTCCCCGAAAATTAACAGCCAGAGAGCCGGCTGCACCGCACGGGTAAGCAGTTCAGTGGAGTCGTGATGAAGCTTACGGGCTTCCAGTTCAGCGATCGTCAGGGTTTTCCCTATGAAATTAGTAATGCCACCAAAATAGTCGATGATTCCGAGCCTTTGCATTAACCCACCCTCCTCACTATTCGCCTTACTCTCGATGTCTCACGATAACCTCCGCCTGAGTCAACCTCAGCACCTGAGTAGTAAGCAAATACATCATCCAGAGTGGCACCATCTCCGACAGACGACTTCAGTTCGGACGGGCTACCAATCGCCGCGACTTTGCCAAGGTGCATTATTGCAATGCGACCACACAGTAGGTCAGCCTCATCCATGTAATGCGTAGTTAGAAAGAGGGTGGTCCCGTAATCCGCTCGCAATTGCTGAATGTGTTGCCATACTGCCTTGCGAGCCACCGGATCTAAGCCTATAGTAGGTTCGTCTAAGAATAGGACTTTGGGTCTATGTAGCATGGCTTGCGCGATTTCCAGCCGCCTAATCATGCCGCCGGAATATGTCCGCACAAGCTTACCTGAGAACCCTGATAGTCCCATGAAGTTGAGAACATCGCTAATTCGTTGTTTGCGTTCTTTGCGTGGGATATCATAGAGTTTAGAGAATATTAACAGATTCTCGTAGCCTGTTAGGGCGCCGTCGGCCGAGAGAAACTGTGGAACATATCCGATGACTCTTCTCACTCCCACCGCTTCACGGGTAATACTGTTCCCGTCGACGGAAGCATTTCCAGCGGTTGGAGGCAGTAGAGTTGTAAGCATCTTGATTACGGTAGTCTTACCTGCTCCATTGGGTCCAACTAGCCCGAATATTTCCGCAGGCTCAATCGAAATTGTTAACTCGTCAACAGCAGTAAAATCGCCGAAACGTTTAGTGAGCGACTGGGTTTGAAGTATGAAACGATCTTTGCTCTCTTGTTGGGTTACTGACTCAATTCTTTGCAGAGTCTTTCCCTCCGGTAAAGAGTTCGCTGAGCATTCGCATAGCCAGTGTAATAGTCGCCCGGTCAGATGCGGAAAGCTGGCGGAGCATCTCTTCCAAGTTAGCCATGGTCGCCGCACGCGCTGATTCAAGTCTGGCGCGCCCAGCCTCCGTAAGCGTCAGCGTCATACGCCGTCGATCCTCAGCGTCTGTTCGACGGCTGACTAATCCACGAGCAACCAATCCATCGACGAGCAATGACATGGTTGGAAGAGTTAATCCAATGTGGTCACCTACTTCGGATAGCGATGCACCCTCGTTTCTGTATACAAAACCCAACGTTCGAAACTGCGGGACAGACATTTCCCTGGCACCGTGCTTTCGCAACTCGGCTCGAATCACTCGGAAGACCATTGGCACAACGTCTAGGACTTCGTGTGCGCACTCTCCTACAGAAGACCGTGTCGTGCTCGCTTGCATTTTCGTTCGCAAGCTAAATTATTTGAACATCTAAGTATTTACAGTTAATGGATGATCCCTGTCTTGGAAAATGAGCCGAAGACCCACTGTGAATTGATGGCGGGTCCGGAGGTAATTGAACCGCCAGCGGAGAAACTGATGGGTTTGGCAAAGCTCGTGCAATGACCTAAGACGCGTCAATATAGCAGTTCAAATCTGGATGCCCGCACCACTATACCCACACACACACGAAAAACGGGGCCGGACTCCACAAACGGAACGTAGGATCGATGGGCTGGAGAGTCTAGCTTCTCTTTCCGCCGTTATTTCATTGTTTGGTCAGCGATTCCTTGTGCTGTCACTCCGATTTTAGTGAAAGATGAGATGTGCGCGGAAAGTCAGCCAGATCATTGTCAATGTCACTGTCAAAATTCCGGAACATACCGTCATTGAGTGAATTTTCAAGTTCAAATTCCAGCTCATTCCACGTCATTTTCACGATTTGGACAGCGAATCGAAAAGATACCGGAAATGACATGAGAAAAAGCATGAAATGTCACGGAAAAATGAGAAAAGAAAAACCCCTGTGACAGGAATTGTCATTGTGAATTTCCTGTGTCATTGGGTGTTTTCCATTTCCCAATGCAAGAAGCGCATTTGACACAGAAACAGAGAAAATCGGGATGGAAAAGTGGAGGAAATGTCAAAGTGAGAAATTGACAGGGAAAAATCGTTAGTACGCTAGGCCAAGCTCGGCTACCTGGCCAGGTTCACAACAATAAGATGGAACGCATGAACGGAGAAATCCGAGATAGAGAACGTGTCACGCGAACCTTGGAGAAGACTGACACCCCGATTTTGAAAGGAATGCAGATTTTCCATAACTATGTACGACCACACGAAGCCCTAGACGGGAAAACACCTGCTGAAACCGCTGGTATTAAAGTGAAAGGAGATAACAAGTGGTTAACGATAATTCAAAATGCGAGCCGTAAAATTGTCAAGTCTTAAACCCCCACGCTACCCTCTCCTAACTCCGTTTCACCTTTGAAACCACGCATCGTTCGGAAAATCCTTCTCCTCTTCTTAGTCTCGTCCCTAGTGTTAGCGACCGTGAAAACCGCGTCAAGCCAGCAGACTTCGAGAAATTGGGCAGGATACGTCATAAACTCAAATGGCATAACAGCCATTAGCGCCAGTTGGACTGTACCAAAAATTCAATGCCAAAGCACAGGGTCTAAGGAGATCGTTTCGCAAGCCGTAAGCGTGTGGATTGGAATTGACGGACTGGGCACAGCTATACCTGAACAAGTAGGAACTTATGGACTCTGTGCCTATGGTTCGCCAAGGTATTTCGCGTGGGAAGAAGATCCAAGCCTCGCCAGTCCTGGAGCCCAAATAGTATTTCCAGAGATTTACTATGGTGAACACATAACCGCTTCAATAGCTTACTTAGGAAAGAATCAGTTTCGATTGAGTATTGCAGACGCACAAGAAGGGGATAACCGGACATTCACCGTAATTATTTCTAATACTGCTAGAGCTTCAGCAGAATGGATTGTTGAGGACCCTTGGGACACAAAAACTGGCAATTACATTAGCCTGCCAACATTTCAACCAGTTACCTTTAGCGATTGTAGCGCAGCAGTGAACAATGTAGCGGGGTCAATCCTTCAGAACCAAGCCTCGTCATGGAGCATGACTGACAGCAATGGTAACATAATTGTTACACCTCAAGGTTTGAATCAAACGGGAACCTCATTTGAAGTCGGGACGACTCCAGTCCCAGAATTTCCAACTACTCCACTCCCTATCCTAATCGTTTCCCTGATGTTTGTTTTAGCTGCGCTTCGAACATCTGCGAAAGCGAAAATACCCAAGATTTTCCCATTTTCCGACAGAACTAGATAACTTCCATCGGCTCTGTAAAGTCTCGGGGACACGGTTCCGAGCGTCAAATGTCGGGACACGGCGAACTTGCGGCACTTCTCTAACCCTCAAATATGTTGGTAGGTCTTCATGTCTAGACCAATTTTGTCCAAATATATGCGGTATTTGGCCGACAAGGTTGTGGACGTTCTGATGTTCGTTTTCATATCGTCATTAATTGCTTCAGTTCCTTACTTCATTATTCCAAGCCTGTCACCGGGTCAAGTGTTTCTCAGCGTAGCTATTGCGACAGGCGTAGCGCTACTTCTTACGTTGTTAATTGGGCCGAAAATTCGTAGTAAAGGTCGGACTAAAGATGATGCTCTTCAAGCACCGCTAGGGGATGAAATACATGCCTATGACTATCCAGAATTGTCAAGCAAACTTCCATGGGAAACGTTTCTACCTCAAGCAAGGGAAGAGATAATTGTCTTAGGCGGATCATCAGAGAGCTTAGCAAGGAAAACCTACCTACTGAAGGAACTACTTCAGCAAAACGGAGACCTGACAATCACGTGTTTGATTGTCAACCCGGGGCACGACGAGCTTTTGGATAAATTAGCGATTGAGAAGCGTTGGGCGGGTCTGAAAGGTTCGGCTCGCTCAACACTTGATAGAATCACCGAACTCAAAACCGAGTTGACTGACGATGAGAGAAAGCGTCTAAAGCTAATGACCTACAATATCGAACCGCCCTTCAATATGGTAATCCTAGACCCACAACTAGACAGTGGACAGATGCAATTCGGCCACTACATCAGTGGAATTGACCCGAAGTATAGAATTGTGAATGTGTTCCGCAAGAGTGGTAGAAAGGAGCTGTTTGACAAGTATTGGAAGGAATACAAAACATTGCTCGACAAGTGTACGGAGTACCCAAAAAAATCCGTATCAGTAGATGTCACAGCCGAAGCACTAAAGGAGGAGGAACTAGAGTTTTGGGTTGACAGTACAACTGATTGGTTTGAAATTGGCATCGAGAATGGCAAGCTGGTTCGTATTGGAAAGCCAAACATGAAATCGGGCAAGATTGATGCTCTCGCACCGTATGCGAACTATTTCAGGGCCAACCATCGCAAACCAGTGAACATGAAAGTCAAAGCAACTTTCATGATTCCGCGGAATAATGCGATGTGTCTTGTGCGTAAAGATGACATAGGACATATCAAGGTTGAAGTTTTTGCGGGCTTCTTCAAAAACTTGATAGGACATTGCGAATATACGAGAAGCCCAGCAGAGAAGAATGAGCTAACCTTTCCATTCTCTTAGATAGAAGTTAGGGGTGGCTGTATCTGATTTCTTTGGTTTTGAAGAGCTCTGTTAACTCCTAGGGACACCCGTTTTGCTGTTAACTGACGGGACACGGCTCTGTGTCCTAGTGAGTTCTATTGAAGTTTACCTAGCAAAGCTAAAGTCCTCAAATCATATGAACAGAAAGGAGTTGTCTTCATCTATTGCCCCTCTCTTCATCACGCGAACCATAAAACCGCATTTCTTGTTTTCAAGGATGAAGCTACCCTCAAGAGTAGAGTAGTCTTCTCCGCCCTGAAGAGAGTCAAGAATCGAACTAAATCTAAAGTCATGTGCCGCCGAGCGGTTCGATAATACCCATTGTTCAACAAGTAACTTGGCACGGTCATGCGAAAGCGCAATGGCTTTCGTAACATCATCAAGCGAAGCTGTGCTACTCAGAGGTTCCTTTTTGGTTAGTTCAGATTGGGGACTAGGTGTTACTGGCTGAGTCGCGCTCGAAGTGGGCAGTTTCTTGATCTGGTCAATTAGGAATATTGCGAGAACCACAAGCGTTGAGAAGTATGTAGCCCTAGTAGGGGGGTCGCTTATCATGAGCAAGTACCCATTGCAACCAACTAGAGCTAAGATAATGATGATTGGGGCATAGTCTTGAATACGGCTCAATCCTTGTGCCCCAGATAGAAAGAAAGAAGCCCTATGATGCCTACGAAAACGGCAAGTTGAGTATTTCCACCATTGTAGCTTCGGTAAGCCAAATAAAATAGACCTAAACCTACTAGGTAGTAGAGAACTTGCTTAGTTTTCAAGCGATGTCTATTCTTACGTGTATCGCCTCCTTGCACCTTTAACACTGTTGGAAAAATTAAGCGGACTTTTTCTTGCCATATAGCAGCATGGTGATTGTTTGGTTCGTAAAGAGATACTAGGCGAAACAGAGCGCAAGATACTCGCTGCCTATCTGAATGGAGAACGGTTGAAGGGTTATCAAACCGTGCTTTGGCGTATTCGAGCCATAGGACTAAAGGCAATAGTGGAAGGCTGCGAACGCGACCTAGCCCTACTAAAACGACTGATGAAATCTAAGAACTAGATTTCAAGACGGAAGACTCGCTAGATTCACGGAACATTTTCACAACTCTCTCACGGAAACACTGTCCCATCTTTGCGCATCAATCTCGAATCTCTTCAACAGTGTTTGCGGCCTATTAGTCGCTTCAGCGTACAACGCTGTCTCAAACTTTGTGTGCATATCGGCCTTTCTCTGATTAAATGTCGGAAAATAGATAGCGTCACAATCACGAATCGTAAAGAAGAGCACAAAGCCGACCAAATGCAAATGATTGAGCCCCGCAGTTAGAGTCAAATGCCTAATCTTAGCCTCAAGAACAGCGGCAGCAAAATCGTCGCATGTTTCGGGACGAGGCTTTTGCTTAAAGTTCCAAGGCACAAGGATCGAAGGGATACCAGTGACGGAAATATTCCATAATTCGTCGGTGTAGTTTGCGTAGGGGTTCTTAAGCAGCAGCTTAAAGTCCTGTGCGTTTTCAGAACCAACTGGTAGCCCAATGGATACGATGTAGAAATTCGCTTCCCTTCTCACGATTTCACCTGAAGGCAACTGAACATGAATCTCACGCATTCTAACATTCTCTGGTTCCTGAGTGGTACTGATTACGAAGCTTTGTGCAAGTCTTTCTGCCGCTGTCATATGCAGATAGATTTGGGCGTCTACTCCTTTCAGGGTCTGAACTAACTTACCGTCATCTGGAATTACTGTGCTTACACTTGGTGAACCCTTATAGCCGGGTGAAAGCACCCAGAATGAAGCTGATTTTTCCTTCACAGGAGCGTTGTCTGCACTAGAATCTTTTCTATCCCAGACTCCGATTTGCACACGATATTCTCCAGTAGGAAAGTCTCTTGGAATCTGAAAGCCCCATTTCGCCTCGTGAACATCCTGTCCACTAAGAACACCCAGATCCCCTTCCTCGGAGCGTTGAAATGTATCATAGGCAGGCCACCATTCCTGTCTGCCATTAGGAAGAGAAACCTTGCAGGTGAAGAAGCCTTGCGCCAATTTGCCTTTGAAGAAAGCCTTGAAAAGTACGCTTTCCCCCAACAAAAAACGCTTCTTTTCAACAATCTCAGCATCGAATGTTCGCCGCCACTTTGCAACAGCCATTGCTATAACAAGAATGGACGCAAACAAAATGATGATACCCAATGCCGCTACGAGTACCGTAATGATGACGACATTTGATACTCCAAATGTAGCTTCCAAGTATAGGCCCGCAGGACTCCCAGGCAGAAAGAGCAACAGTTCTAGCAACGCCCCCGCGATAGCGCCAGTGATTGAGAGAGTGAGCCGAGATACTGCCATAGACTGCGATTCTCACCTAGCCTATTTATGAACAGACTCCCAAGCCGTGTCCCGACATTTGACGCTCGGAACCGTGTCCCCGAGACTTTACAGTGCCCTTCCATCAACCGAAAAGTAACAGTCAGAAGATTTAGACGTATCAACCGACAAGGTACCGTTACCTGAAACGATTTGCCTTAAATGGGAGAGTTACGGGAGGTAAATTCAGTCTCTTCCTAAGCTCTCTCCTCCCACCAGAACAATCCCCACTCCTTGGTCAAGCTCTGTTCATGGGTAGACTGTTCTGAGTTTTCTGCCGACCGCTTCGAAGAGTTTGTTCCATTCCGATAAGCCTGTGTTGATACGGGCTTCATTCAAACTCACCCGCTTCGCGTCATCCCCAAGCAGGTACTGTAAACGGTTCGCAGTATGGGCTTCCACTGGTGGGTCAATCTGAATGTAATAGTGCGTCCCATTCCACGTTCTTGTTGCCTTGATCCACTCAACTCTAAGATTATGCTTAGATAGGGTTTCGATCGATTGGCGGACGTATTCCTTTTCCAGCGCTACATCCACGTGGCAATCTTTATCGATCTTTAGCAATGCTACATTATTCACGCTGTGATCTTCCCTTAACCGATGCCTTAGGTTGATGGGGTTCCTTTCGATGTTTCACTCTACGTCTTTTTCTGGTCTTTGGCGCGGCTCGTCTTGCTCTCCCTAACTTGAATGTGCGCGGTGGCAACTTTCTTGCTACATGTTTCTTCCCGCGGTAAGTTATGACCAGAAACTCTGCGTCAACACGTTTACTGGACGATAATGCCGGTTCTTCACGTTCAATCCCAACCCGGCTTCTTGCGCGGCTAATTCGGATTCCCAGCTCGCGGCGAACTTGCGTTTGAAACCTAGGAATAGCGAAGTCTGTGAGTCGTTTCCTATTATGGCGAATCTTGCCGCGGAGGTAGGCTTTGAAGTGGCCTTCGAAACTTCTCGCCTCCCGATTTCCCTTATCGTATAAGCTGCCAGTGGACAATGTCATTCGGTACAGTCGTACTTTCATTGTTGGTCCCGCGACGAGATAGGGTGCATGTTGAAGTTCACCCAGTTCATCAAGCGAAGAACCCGCTCCACGTCACGAGAGTTTACGGTTGTTCGCCCTCGTTCGAGAGCGGATGCTTGCAATAACGCCTGAAACTGCTTCTGCAACCGGAAACCATACGTGTTCTGAGCTCTAGCGATGGTTGTAGTTGTGGGCAGAATTGCCTGAGCGTATCTGCGTGGAAGACTGATCTTCCGATCTTGCTTCGGGATGCGTTTCAGCTCTATGTCATGTTCCTTGAGGTAGTCTAATCCTAAGACGTAGTCGAAGACTTTCTTGACGCTTTGCATCCCGTAAGAGTAACTGAACGGAATTACACGCGAAAGAAACCCAAGCCTACTCCAATGATGCCTCTGATCCGCCAATTCCTCACCTGTGATTGCGGTGATTATTCCGCATTTCACATGCTTCTCAGCAATTCGCCTAGTCGCGTAGGTTGAGATGGACGCCAACCCTTCCTCTATGAGGGCGTTAAGCGATGTGATCAGCGTGTTAACCGTGGACTCCTTACGCGAAAGCGGCTTCAGCAAGTCAGGGATCACGATATGCCTGATCTCACCCGCTTCGATCTTGGGCAGGTAGTCTCGTTCAAGTCCGAAGGCTGTCAGGTCGCTAATGTAAGCGATGTTCTTGTTCACGATGAACTTCTTCAGCAGCTCAGTCTTACCGCTCTCAGGTTTCGCGATGATCAATAAGCTGTCGCTTTTCTGCACATTCTCAATGTATGCAGTGTAAAGTGCAAGTGTCACAATATCGGCTAAAGGCTCAAGATCCTTCACGGAGAATACCACCCCCCCTTTACCGATATACCCCATCTGGGGTGGGGTATTTCCCGGCAGACAGCTCATTATGGAAAAATGGGGGAGTTGAGAAGTGAACCATTCGGCTGGTCAGCTTCTCACTTTGCTACTGGTTTGACGGTACGTCTCTTGTCAGGGCCAATTTCGATGTCTATCTTCCTCTTTATCCACAGAGCTGTGTTTGAAGTGAAAGCTTTAACGAGTCTTCCCAGATTCGATTGATCGCTCGCGTCTCGGGAATATGGCGCAAAGAGAATTCGCTCCTCTCCATTTGAATCGAGCAAGGTTAGGACTATTGCTTCTCCGAACTTGGTGCTGCGTGGGTCTGAAACGCCCTTGATCGTGTATCGTCCGTTTTCGCTGACTTGTTTAATCGATTTCAGCACGTTCACTTGAAGGTCTGTCAATCACAATCACCTCCTCGCCCGTTCGTTTTCTCGGATCTTCCGCCGAGAGTTTTCTTGTCTGCCTTGTCGTAGAGTGACTTATCCCAGAAGACCCAACTCTTCGAGGTCTTAGCTCCTCGGATCTCGTCCGCAAGAAGTAGCTCAAGACAGTGCTTCAGCACAGTATTCCAGTTCGCAATCTTGCAGGCAGTGCGAATATTCTCCACCGCTAGCGGCAATTCGCTCTTGCGAATCTCATCTAAGATAGCGAGTTTTGGATCGTCTTTTTGCATGTTTTGTCGAAAGTAATGCCGATGCTCGACCGATATTTAATCGAATGTCCCCATGATTTGCCAATCCTACCGAGATGTTTTTGGCAAACTCAGTTTTTGGCGTTTTACCTGCGGGGGGCGCTTTTTATGGCCACACTTATAAGTCAACGTAGAGTATGACGGTATGACTAGCATACCAAATGTGATATCTGATGCCAGTTGTGAAGAAAACGGTCGCTCTTCATCCCATAATGGACCATTATGTTAGGAAGCTTCAGGCCATTCTTGTTGAGAAAGGACGGAACGCTACTTACTCGACCGCGCTGAACTACATGGTATTGTACAACGTATTCAACACAATCTACGGAAAGAAACGTCGCGAGGAGTTGTTACGAGCCTTCCTGGAAGACACGGCAACGCTTAGCGAGATTGCGAAGGAAGACATAATCGCAGAATACATGGAGAAGGTACGCAGGGGAATCGAAGATAAGTACATAGGATAACTCAGGTGCTGAGACGCTTGAATCCGCTTCATCTTTCCGGTTGGGGCGTCAAGATTACTGTTCAGGATTTGAAATCGCGTTCCGAACTCGTAATCACCGATGGACGCGAAGACGACAAACTCGCGACCACTCTGAGGTTCAAACCTAGACGATTCCCGTACAGTAGCATAGTGATCGACGGGCACAGTGGCTACATTTCCCTACGTGCCTTACATTGGCTTTCGAGGAACAAGGTTCCAGTTTTCGTAATGAGCTTCGATGGAACTTTGATTTCGAGTATTCTCCCACCGATGCCCGTTAAGGCTGATCTTAGGGCTGCGCAGATTCAAGCAGCAAGTGACACGAAGAAGAAGTTCACGATAGCCAGAGCCCTAGTCCAAGCTAAGATTGCGAGGAGTTTGCAGGTTCTAGATTGGCTCGGTGAACGTTATGATATCCAAAAGGAAATTCGGCTCACAAGACTTGAATCTTCCAAGCTGAGTAGAGCTACAACTGCACCGGACATTCGCGTGGTTGAGGGGCGTGTGGCTAGGAGGTATTGGGAGACGTTCGGGAAGGTTCTGCCTGAGCATCTTGATTTTCAGGGACGAATGACTTCAAGTCACCAGAACAATGCTTCAGATCCCGTAAACTTAACCCTAAACTACAGTTATGGTTTCCTTGAAGCCGAATGCCGAAAAGCCATCAATGCCGTAGGCCTTGAACCGTCAGTTGGCTTCTTGCATGATTTCAGCGATTATCAGACAAAGCAGTCTTTGGTTTATGATCTTCAGGAGCCGTTTAGATGGCTAACCGACGTATCGGTCATCGAGGCATTTGAGTCTGAAGCGTTGAAGCTATCAGATTTCTACTTCACGGGAGACGATTACCGGTACCGTTTTGAGCCCGACGCTAAGCAGCGATTCATCGCGGTTCTGCGAGAGAAATTCAACTCAGGAGTAGTCTACAAGAATCGCACCATGAAATGGGACACCGTAATTCAAGAGAAAACAATTGAACTGGCAAGATTCATGAATGGACGATCTCGCAAAGTGGATTTCTGCGAGCCAGCGCCTTTCCTTGAGAAGGTCGATAATCGAGCAATTACAAAAGCAATTCTGACCTTGACACAGTCCGAAGCTCAAAAGCGCGGAATCGGAAAGAGTACCCTTCATTATCTACGCAAGAATGTCCATCGAAAACAGTTCCGGATTCATGCGAGCATTCGTGATAGACTGGTTCCAATAGGTGCAACATGACTTGAGAGCAACCACAATACTTAGGTTGAATGCAGTTACAGTAGGCTATGCATTGCTTGTTCTATCAGCCGTTTACTTCTTTTGCAGTCTAATTCTGTGCACAATTTCGGGGTTTTGTCTATTCGGCCTGTTGTCGCCTGCAGTTGGGATAGGACTAGTTCTTGGTTCTTTGATTCTATTCGCATATCTCGTAGCATACGAAGTGGCGCTTGCGAATTGGAAAAGAAGACTGGAAAACCTGCGAGGCGATATTCAGCATCTACAAGGGAAGGACAAGGATAGATTCTTGGATGTTTCTCGCCGAGGGCGTGAACAATCAATGATAGCGATGGGGAGTCTCTTCATACCAACGGCTTTCGTGCTGCTTGGAGCAGCTGCCACATCTTCAGAATTTATTTCCCAGTCAGCTAGAGTTGCATTGGCGGCATCAGCACCTGTATTGTATGTACTCTGGCTGTTCTTGGTTCAACTGTCCACTCGATTGATGGATGATGTTGATTCCGACATGCGGTTGATCGCTAATGATGGAGCAGCCCGTGTGCTACACGACTTCTACCAAGACCGGCATGGATTCGGTCTAATGATGTGGTTGCGGCGTAACCATTGGCTCGCATATGTTCCCCTGCTCACTTTAGGCGCGACGTTAATCATCCAGTCGATTATAATCGGCAAGCCCCCTTAACGGAAACTGAATTGAAAGCGAGGACTGACATTTGTTGTCGGTAAATGAACGTTCGAAGAACTATTCTCAGTTTGTTGAGCTATTATTCGTTGTAGTTCTAGCATTAGGCGTCGAAACTCGAGCGAGGTTGTTCCAACATCCTTACGCCACTTATCTCTTGGTTAATTTCGTTCCTCTTGCCACCTTGATGGTTTCCTTTTTCGTGATTGCTGTTAGCTGGGTCTATTACCATAGATCGGTCCAGAGCCTACCTTACTTGAGGTCAAATTGGACTTGGATCCGGTTTCTTTTGGATTCTCTCATAGCATTGTCTTACACAGGTCTGGTCTTATCCGTTGACTCTATACGCGATTTTGGTTTGGTGTTGGCAGTCATTTACTTCATGTACTGCATTCACGGCTTTTCTACCGTCCTAGAGCACGGTTGGTTCAACCCAAAAACGTTGAAGCCAAACAGTGTACCAATGTTTTGGGCGTTATTTTCCGTATACTTCATTGCAATAGCATATTTGCCATGGTCACTCTTCGATTCTCTATCTGGGTTTCAGCTTGGAAATCTTCTAGCTCTAGTCGCATATTTTGTGGGAATTTTCGCTTCGAGATATTTGCGACATGGAAAATATGAGCTCTTAACCACCAGCGCCCTAAGGAAACTAAAGTTGCAAAGGACTCCGACAGTCGCACTTGACGTAGATGGCGTGCTTGCTGACCAAGTCCCACATGTCTTGGCACGCGCTAATCCAGAGAAACACTTGAACATGACCAAATCGGACATCACTGAATGGGATACTATGGTCGGGGATGAGCGGTTTACAGATTTGATTCTTCGTTATCTAAAGGAACCGAAGTTTGTGGCGAGCATGCCGGAAATGGAGGGCGCAAAAGGACCTATCGAAACAATGCGCATGAGAGCAAACATTAAGGTTGCAAGTAGTCGACCATACGAAACTCAAGTGGATACAGAAGGCTGGCTTCGGAGCAAATTCCAGTTCGATGGAGTGGAATTCGTTAATACTACGAATTCAGGTAAGGCAGCGACAGACGCCGATATGCTCATTGACGATAACATTGACAATATAACGAGCTTTGTTACCGCTAAGAGACGAAAGTGGGATAATCTACTCGCTCGACGCAAATATGGTATTCTGCTTCTCCAACCATGGAATGAGAAGAAGATAGGACGAATACAATCTCTCGTAGAGGACAGAAGGATCATCATTGCGAAAGAATGGAGAGAAATCGAATCATGGCTAGCATGAGGTCAACTCCGTAGACTTTCACGAGAGTTCCGTTTTCTCGTGTGAAGGGACGAAGTCTCTAGGTGTGTGTGCGCACCACTATACCCACACACACACACTTTTACTAACGACGGACGACGGTTCAAATTACATTGCCTCCAATGCTCGGCAAGCGGCACACTAAACGATAAGATAGCATATCCCGGAGTTTTACTGGAGAGATACGCTTAGCAAGACTCTGCCTGAGTGGCTGGAGTTTCAAGGTCGGATGACTTCGAGTCATCAAAATAATACTTCCGACCCATTCAATGCCGCTTTGAACTATGGCTACGGTTTTCTTGAGGGTGAATGCCGTATCGCCATTAACGCGGTTGGCTTGGAGCCTGCGGTCGGATTCTTGCATGATTTCAGTGCTTACCAGACAAAGGAAAGTTTAGTTTACGATCTTCAGGAACCGATCAGATGGCTAGTCGACCTATCCGTGATTCAGTCGTTTGAATCGAAGGCTCTTGAGTTGCATGATTTCTATTTCACTGGGGACGACTACCGGTATCGCTTTGAACCTGAAGCTAGACAGCGATTCATCGAAGTGTTACGTGAGCGATTCAACTCCGGCGTGGTGCACAAGGGTAGAAGAATGAAGTGGAATACGGCGATTCAAGAGAAAACAAGCGAATTGGGGAGATATTTGACTGGTAAGTCTCGTGCGCTTGATTTCTCCGAACCCTCACCCGTTCTTGACAGGGACGATAGTCGAGCGCTTAGGAATTTGATTCTTGGACTAACGCAGTCTGAGGCCAAAAAGCGTGGGATTGGAAAGAGTACACTTCACTATCTCCGCAAGAAGGCTGGAGATGAGGCGCAATTCAAGACCTATAGCAAGGTCACCGAGCGAATACTGCATTGACTAAACCCGCGCCTTATCCACCCACAGCTATCAAAGAAGTGATGGCCATAAACACTCTCAGGGAATTGGTTGATGAAAATCAGGTTATGCTTCATATCCGGCAGCAAGATACTGTTCCCGATATAGATGGCGACTTGGACATACTCGACCAAGATCATCGTCCAATTGGAAAGCTCGAAATCCAAGTCAAGAAACTACCGGACGATTATGGTACTAGTCCAAAGCTTCAGATTCGATTGTCTATCTTTGGGTATGCTTCCATAACAACAAGCAATCCTGTACTACTGGTCGGCGTGAACGTTCATCAAAAGAAAGCCTACTGGTACCATGTCCCCATGAACGTAAATCCACCAAGCGGGCAGGAGACCGTTACAGTTCATTTCCCATTGACTCAAGTCATCGACAGGAGAGACACAAGATATGTCGTGGAGTGGCTTGCTATCTCGCAAGAGCATCACAGGAAACTAAGAGAATATGACAAACTTCAGGTAACCTTAAGCCAACTGTCAAAGAGATCAACTCTTACAACAGCCGGCTCCGCAAGCCCTGGATTTCGTGAGATTCACGAATTCTTGGACGAGTTGAACGCTTTGCTGGATGGGCCATTCTCTCTGGTAAAGAGAAGATTCTATCCCGGGTCTTGGAAGGTTGGTCTTGCATATCGCGATTTTTCCTCTAAATCAATTACCTACACCCTGTACCCCATCCAGCCTGAAGAAAACTCTGTGCAGATAAGGACAATAGATGCAACCCAAGACCTGCTGTCTATCGACGGCATTAGGGGATACTTTGTTGAGAATCCGATCAAGATCCATCCGAAGCAACATGCAGTAGAAGTAATAGAGGAATCGATGAGACAAATATTCGAAGGAAAACTACTCGATCATAAAGGGAGCGATGCTTTAGCCAGAGAGTTCATGTTCGCGATCATTGACAGATTCACAGAGCAGTTGGGATTAGAGAAAAAAGGCTCTTACACACTGGCCGAGATAGAAACTGCGTTCTATAGTCGTTTGCCGATCTGGGTTGAAGAAGCTGTTCGACTCATGGTGCGCGAAAATAGGAATGGAGTGAAGTCGCCCCTCGACTGCTTGTACCGCAAACCATACTTCAATCCCGATATGCTGAGCCATCACATTATGCCCGAGGAAATGAAGAAATTAGACGAGCTTGTGACGACAAGAATAGAGCGCCATGGCCCTGTTCCAAAGATTCCTATCGGCTACAAAGACATCCCACTTGGGTTATTCGAGGAATATCATTCCTACTTGATCTCTAATGACATTACAGAAATTCATCGTCTCTATGACCCACCAGACTACTCCAGGATCCCTCACGGCGGATACTTCTGGGATGCTTACTCTCCAGAAAGCGTTCAAAGAAATTTGCAAGCGCTCTTCACTAACCTACCTCCAGCATATTCTGGAATTGTCGAGCAAAACTTTCCCCAACTGAAGGGAAACCTATTGCCATTTTTGGGCGCTACGAGAGTGATTGCATTCTTCGATGCTAAAGATCAAATTGGGTCAATTGCATCAATCACATTATGCTATTTGAGATGCAAAGATGAGAACGGCTTGCGTATTGAATTGTTTAAAGCTGGTCAAGACAAAGATTTTGAGACTAAACTAGATCGAGCATTCAAGGACCACCATATCGAGCTTGACGGAAAAAGCTACGAATACGTTACGAACAGCTCTGGAGTTATGAGATTCAAATATGACGAACTGGCGATGTTTGACTTCATCTATGAAGAACTCGAAGGCGCGCTTCACGGCTGCATCACTGAGATGAAAGAGTCCAAGAACTAACGGCCAACCGTTCACCAGTTTTGCTCTCCCTCTCAATGTTGTTTGTTATTTGCTGATGGTACATACGAACGTGAACCTCATCCTGACAAATGTGAGCATCCTTGAGCATCATCATTTATTTCTCGACACATGAAGCGGAAGCAATTACTCCGAGGCTAAAGCAACTCTTCGATGATGCGAACATCGTGTTGCTTGAACAAGATTTCAGAGAGGAGGATGATCGCAACCTAAATTTACTTAATGAATTGTCACGAGGGAATCTGATCGTTGACGATGTACTCCAAGTCACCTCAGGACGATATGGTCAATTTCATCAAGGTTTCACGAACGGATTGCTGCCCCTGGTCTATCGGAGTGGAAAACACATCTTACTCGAACGCTCACCATACTCCCTATATGCTGTATCCACTCAATTCTACCCGCTCTTTCTCCAAAAGTTTCAAGACATGCCACTAGCAAAAGCTTGCCGATTGCTCACAGAGAATCTGTCCAAGCAAGCCACTTTCAACAAGACGCGCGATGAAGAGTTGGCTCAACAATTAGCCGAGGTTAGTAGTCAGAATCTTACCTCCAAGATCCTCGTGATTAGAGGATACGGGCACAGACCTTCGCTTGAAGCAGCCTTAACTTCTCTCGGGATATCTTTCACGAGTGTTACGTCTCATACGCAGATGTCCACGTTTTTCATTGATGAGATTGTGCAGAAAATCATTGCCGGTGGAAGACCCACTCGCATAGAGTTGCTCAGGTCGCTCGTTGAGCAGGTCGAGACGAGGACAACGGAATTCAGTCCGACGATAGCAAAAATAAGGGCCACTCGCGATCGCGTGGCTGCCATGAGCGAGATGCATTGTGAGAAGTATCTGAAGAGGCGATTGAACCTAACCTAGGAATGGATGTTTTGAGGTTCAGCCCGAACCCAGTAAGCTCGATATCAAAAATCGTTTCTTAAGGAGATCCCAACGCGCAGTTGACTACCTAATGGATTGCAAAGAACTATGAGGATCACACTTATGGCGCTCTCAAAGAGCTGCTAGCGCTGCTTGTGCGCAATGTCGAGCAGGGCATGATAGAGATGCCCTGACAGATATCCAACGAAACATCATCGTTAATGCTGGCGATCGATCATATTTCATTCGATTCTCTGCACTGGACAAATCTCATAATTGTTAGATTGGGTAGGTTAGCAAATGGATAAGAAATGGGTCGAAGAATATGTGAACAAACAAGTAGACGCCGCAACAAAACAGGCGGAGAGAGGCATCCGAGATTATAGAGAATTTAACATAATGAACCTAATTGGTTGGGATTTCAAAGCACCATATTCTAATTGCCTCATTGATCTTCCCATATCAGTTCAGATGCCCTTCTTCGAACAACTAATCATGGTTCTTCGTCCGTACCATACGGAAGCGGATTTCAAGAAGGAATACGGGTTTTCAGTCGAATTGGTGTTAGACTTGTGGCGTCAGAAACGCCTACTTGTAACTACTCTAAACCCTGAACGATACGTAGGTCTAGATTATCTCGACCCCATTCTAGAAAAAGAGCCTCTCTATTTGGAAATGATCGGAGAGGTTTTCCTCAAGAACATATGTGACTTGAACAAAGGAGAGGGCTATTTCGAATCATGTCTCGAAATGGCTGCTGAGAAGATCCGCACGAACAAATCGCTCGTGGAATCATTGATTCCAGATACAATGCCGAGACTTAGTTATCGCACCATGAAAAAGGAAGACTTTATCCCACTATTCGCAACGGCTTACGCATCTCTATGCGGATTCGGATATGAAGATCTAGCCACAGGTCTGCTTTCGCGACTTAGCCGTTTGTCGATGGAGGAGCTTCTGAAATTCGACGAACTCCTCATTTTCTACCCGAAATTCAGGGCTATGGAGGGGGTAGTAACTCTTCAGCCTTCGGATTTTCATTTAGCTACCGAGATCGGCCTCGCTACTCGTGCTGAAAGATTCCCGGTTGAGGTAGCCAAACTATTGGTAAGAGAACTAGAGATACTATGGATCAAAGACATTGGTTCGGAGCAGGTAGTGGAACTTCGGGGAAAGACCGCAGAACTCAGAAAGCTGCTTTTCGAGATAGATCGTTTTGCATCCTCTGGGCAATTTGAGAAACTTCCCCGACAAGAAGCCGTAGAAAAGGCCTTTGAAGAAGCGCGAGCTGCTTCTGCTGAGATCGCTAGAACCAGAAAACTATCAACAAGGATGATTCATGCATCGCTAGGCATCCTTGGTGGAGCAGTAGGCAATGCTCTACCGGGTTATATCGGATTGCTGACAGGCGCTGCCCTCGGTGGTCTTGTTGCGATCCCCTTTGTGGAGCAATCTGCTGAGGTACTTTCTAAGTTGGGTAAGAAGAGTCATGCCCTAGCATACTTCGAAGTTGAGCAAGACTTACGAAAATCGGATCAGTAGGTGACTGCTTTGGAAATTTATGGACCGATCGTAGATTACGAGGAACTTTCCACTGCGGGGTAGGTCAAATGAAAGTAATGTGGGATGGCACTGACCTTAGGATTAGCGTAGGAGATGAAATAGAGATTGTGCGAGGGATTCAATCTAGCGGCATGGAGTTGAGAGCAACTCTTGTCAGGAATATTACGACGGGAGTAGATTATCGAAGTCGAATCGAAGGGGCGACTATGTCACGAGGACCTACAGATCTTAATCCACCTATCCGAGGTTATGTCAAGTCAGTCCAAGTTACGCAAAATACTAATTTCGAAGTAGACCTGAAGGCGCCTCCATTAACAGGAGCGGCACTGCGGCAATACCGGAGCATTATAGATTCTTTACTTTTCGAACGTTGTAAAGATAAGGACTACCACGACGTTATCACGAATGCCTTCGTAGTCTTAGAGGAGAAAATTCGTGCCAAGTCCGGCGCCCAATTCGATGTCTATGGGCAGCAACTGATTGATTATGCATTTAACCCAAAGTCCGGAAGACTATACGTTGGAGAAACTGAAAGCGAGAGGGAATCATACTTTCTAATACTAAGAGGAATATTCGGGTCCTTTAGAAATCCAAGTTCGCATCACCTAACCGGTAACGAAAGCGACGTCGAGAGCTTTGAGATCATCCTGACTGTCGATTTGCTACTGAAGCTGGTCGAACGGGCACGCGTACGTGATTAGTCTATCCGAAGTCGTTTTTTGATATCAGGCGAGCGAAATGATGGTTACCTGCAATTATCTCATGCGATGCTTCATTTTTCTCCTTTAGTGTATGTCATCACTGGTGCGAGCGTCAGAAATCGGACCCTTCGTTCATGCCGTTATTGTGTGTGTGCGCACCATTGGACCCACACACACAAAGAACGACTGACGACGCTTGGCCAAATAACCCCCGTCGCGGCAGTAATGATACACAGGTGCTAATAGTTTCAGCAGAGCATCCTGAACGATGTATTTCATTCCTGTCGTACTTACGGAGCCTGGAAGTCCTCTCAGGATTTACCCGTTCCGAAAGAGAAAAAGGATTGCACGTATACGAATAACCTTGCGTGAAAGCATCTGTCACTCAACAATCTGATCGAATCGGTTAGGATAGCGAATCCTTACCAGTATCTAGGTCCGCTTAGCCGCAAAGAGCTTTTCTTTGATCGCGAGATCGAAATAAAGAATGCAGTGATAGCCTGTGAGCAGATATTAAGGGGCACCGTTGGCGGGTTGCTTGTCATTGGCGGAAGAGGCTCAGGCAAGACAAGTTTCTTGGACGCATTGTCCCGGGACCTTTCCGAAAGAAAAGTAGCTTACGCTCGGCTTCCCCTATCTGAAGACATGGTAAAACCTGGAGAGGAACTACGGCTCTTCAGAACTATATTGACGGAACTTAGTAGAGTAGCATCGGAAACTGGACTAATTGACAAGACTACAGGTACAAAGATTTGGGAGGCGCTGAAGGGCATCGCTTCCGTAGACGAGGTCGGCATTCAGATTCCCGGAATCTCATTTCTTGTGAAGGCCAAAGAAATTCAGAACACTCAATTTCCATACATCATCTTGCGAGACGGTCTAACCGATTTCGTGAAGTTGCTGAAAGAGGATACCGTGAATCGCAAAGGAGTGGTTCTAATGTTCGACGAAGGCGATCATTTGACTACAAATAGGACACTGATGGAAATTCTCAGAAATGTGTTCCAGGACATGCCTGGAATGTGTCTTACGATTGCAGGTAGCACAAAACTGTTGGAGCAAGCAAGTGATGTCTTCTCGCCGTTTCCCCGATTCTTTTATAAAATCGAGCTAGGACCGTATCCAAATGAGAGCATAGTCGACGATGCAATCAGTAAGCCATTAGCTTTCCCACGAGCCGAGTTCGTAAAGCAAGGTCTTACGTTCGAAGTAGTTCATGGCGGCTTTGACGGTATAGTCAAGAGAACGACAGATCGAATGCCATTTGAAATCAATTTGCTCTGTCATTTCGCATATGATATTGCGGTTGAGAGGATCGAGGTTGGTCCTAAGCATGTTACTCTCTTCATGAAATTCGAAAAGCCACTGTTAGATGAAGCCATGAAGCAGCTCAGGGGAACAAAAGAATATGATTCATTCGTAAGTGTTCTCGACGTTAACGAAGCAGTTGTAATGAGGATTCTATCTGCGTGCCAATTCGGTGCTACAGTCAACGAGATTGCGCTTCTTACGGTGCTCAATGAACTGGGAGACAAGCTTCAAGACGTTCCAATCGGTACGATTATCGAGAGGATCCAGGAAGTATCCATTTCAGCCAACAAAATAGATGATATTATGGCCTCAATCGTCCTGAAGGGTTCACGTCTTTCGATCCATGTTCTGAGGTCAGGCTTCACTAAAAGATCTCTTTACCAAGTAGAAGATCGATGGATTGCATCATACTTCAAGTATTCTGCGACCCTTCGATCAGACGTCGACATTGAATTAGGATTAAAACCTACCTTCGGTGGAATCCGGGTATTTGGAGACCCCATAGCAAGCGTTTTGCACAGTGTATTCTTTCCCAGAATTGCACCTTTGCTAGGAGGAAGTGACTCCTTTAGGGCACACATGGGGAGTGAAAATGGCAAATGGCTAAGACCCGCCAAAGGGAGAAAGATGATCTTAGCTTCTTACTCTCGGACAGCTGATGAAACGATATATCATATCGCTTTTCAATTAAGAAAGACTGCTTACGCAGGTACCCACAGTGAGGAAATGACGAAAGTTCTTAATGCCCTCAAAGAATCAGGATTCATCGCCGACTTCGAAGTGACTGAGAAATCGTCACCTATCTAGAGTCATCGTAACCGGCAAAGACGGGTAACCGCTCTTTCGTGTGTGTATCTATTGGTGCGGCCATCGTAATTAGGATCGTCGTTCCTACGTCAGAAAGTGTGTGTGTGTGCGCGCACCACTATACCCACACACACCTAGACGTACGACGACGGTTCAAATTTGGACGGTCGCATCAGTGATACCGCCCCCCCAATTTTTCTATACCAGAAACCACTTGTCGTTGGTTTCGTGACTGAGATTGAATTTAGATAGGATTACGGGGTTCGTAGATGACGAACGTTCTCTCAGTGTCCAGGTCAATGTTTTCGACGGACGTTATCGAATAAACAGAAGAAAATGGTTCGCAGTTACGCCGATAATCCCAGTTGTTGAACGCTTCAAAGGCATCGGTAAATAACTACTCTTGGTTACACGAAATTGGTTTGCATATGGATAAGGGGATCATGGTAGCAGGGGTATTACTACTGTTGGCGGGCCTTACAGGAACCGTAAAGCATGTCGATACGGAGTGGATATTCCTCCTGTTAGGCGGTCTTACATTGACCGTCGTCGGTGCGAGAAGAAAGTAACCGCGTGAAAGCCTAAGGGCTCTGTGCGAAAAGGGGTAACGTAAGGTTGTCGGTTGACGGCCGAAATTCTTGTGGCTGTTACCAATCCGTTGATAACCGAAAACCTCGAAACCCAGCGAGATAGAGGCTCGTAAAAAAAAGGAGAAAAAATAGGGGAAACGAAGCTAAGTCTGAGACTTCTAGCTGTAGGGCGTCTGGGTGATCAAAAGGTCTCCGTACAGCCAGAGTGAGTATTGGCCTTCTAGGTTGCTCTGTTGTGGAGTGAATAGTACGGTGTATCCTTCTCCTAGGGTCGCGTACCCTTGAAGTACGAGTGACCCGGGATTATTTCCGCCTACCTGCAAATTGAGCTGAAAAGTGTTGGTCTGGCTGTTGGTTTGGCCCTGGCCTCTGATTACCGTGTAAAACACTGGGCCGATTTGCAATATACCGCTCATTTGGGTGAGCTGTATATTTCCACCGTTTAGGTTCGCCATCCCTCTCAGGTAGATTCTTGCGCTGGGTGAAACGGTGCTGGTTGTCGAGGTCGCGCTGCCTCGGGCTATGATCGTTACCGTTTGCGAGGTCGCGTGAACCAAAGCAGGCTGAATCGCGAGGATTGAAACGACTGCGAGCAGGACTGCAAGCGTAAGCTTTCTGGTTTCCGTGTTCAAAGTAACATTTCTCCTGCACTATATTGCATGGACGCTGGTATATTAGTGTTCGCATTATGGGACATTAATGTACGGAGATTGAGAGACTCCTCAGTTCCTCTATCCCCGCTTGCTCAGCAGGCGTTTTACCTTCGACGGTCAACCGTTAAGGTAACGTCACCTTTTCTCGGCTGGAGTTGAACTTTGAGTGCGATTCAAGTCGCGCAATTATGTCCGCCACACTTGACAGATCGTAGCGAAAATAATGAAACCTACTCTGCTGAGTCATCTTTTCGCCTAGATGTTTGTCAAGTTCATTCCACGCAATTTTGAGACGATGAGCTGCCGCACCTCATTATCATCAAGCAGGAGCGACATCAACCTGTCCGCCTCTGTTCGTTTTTGTTCAGCTTCCATGGCAACTTTCAATTGCAGCGGCAACCCACACTTTGAGCAAAAACCCGATTCAGCTACGTTTGACTGGCTGCATCGTGGACATTTTATCGGGTGAAGAACTGGTGTACTTGTATCTGTCTTTGCTTGCATTCCATGCATCGCCAAGAGCGCGTTGTCAACAAATTCCAATTCAAGGACCACTCGACATACTCACTACAGTGAGAGACAAACTTGACGAAGCTATAGCCGTCCAAAAAGAATACGACAAACTCGCAACTTGCGTGTAGTACTCACGCAGACTATCGTTATTCCTGTTCTTTCAGGGCTTCGTTAATTCCCTTTGTGATTTCTTGTGGCCGCGGTCATTCCGCGTTCGCAGTCAATCCATCTGAGTATGCGAAGAATACTCCGGTGGGATCATACTTTTTCCTCAACTCAGCCAAGCGATCCCAATTCGATTTCGTGTATGACTTCTCCACGAATTCAGGGAACTGAACAGTGTTCGACTCCGACACGTAATGTCCCATCATATGCGGTTCAAGCAGGTCAACGCACTTGCGATGCCAGGCAATGTTCGTCTTATCATCGGCCGCATTTTCCCACATTGTCCACGGTCCGCCGTAGAACTTGGCGGTCATCGAAAAGGCCGCGTCGGGAAGTTTCGCCGGAACATTCTCGCCCGTAAATACGGTGAACAAGAGAAGATTTAGGTTCGAAGGTGACGCTTCGAAGTGATCACGCACCGAACCACAAATTTCTGGTAATGTGGCGTTCGAGAACATTGCATCGACCGTGTTGCGCAGATGTGCCGGCCATAAGGCACCGGAAGCATCGAAGAGCTGTTCGAACGTAGCGGGTTTGCAAACATCCTTCTTTATGCACTTCGACAACAATGGGCATTCTTCGAGAATAGCCAATACTGGTTTCGCTTCATCCGGTGTTTCGGCGAACATGGTGGCGGTGATCATGGAGACTTTTCCGTTGCTCGCCTTGCATTTGTCGGCAATTTCTGCTGGAGCATTTAGCAAGAAGAAACTCAGCTCGACATTATTTGGTAATCTGTGTGTAACTGAGCCAAGCCAATCCGCGACTTCTACAAGATTTTCCATCGGATAATAGTAGGCGCTCGTCGTGATCGCTTTCGGGAGCGGATACAATTTCAGGTGATATCTTAAAGCAACTGCGAACAACCCTGGACCTGCGCCCCTCGCTGCCCAGAAATAATCAGTATTCTGATCTTTCGAAGCAGTGATCAACTCCCCGTTGGCTGTAACCATCTCAATGGCTTCTACACTGCCGATAGCCGGGCCCCATTCTCCCTGATTCCACGACATGCCACCGCTGAGCAGATAGCCACTCAACTTGACCTCGGGGCAGTGTCCGTTCGGGTAGGCAAGGTTGTATTTGCTCAAATATTGGATCATCTCGCGGTTGCTAATGATCGGTTGAACCACAGCCTTTCGCGCATCAGGATCAATGGATACAACCTGATTGAGATTGTGCAGATCGATCATTATGCCACTGTTTCTCAATGATGGAGCGCACCAGTTGTGTCCGCCGCCACGTACTACAACTTTTATGCCGTTCGACCGAGCGAAATTTATCGTTTCAATAACATCATTGTCGTTGACAACACGCACGATCAGTTGGGGATGCCGATCGGGTCGAAGTTCGTTCCAGAGACCACCAAAAGCGATTTCATTAAACTCAGAATCAGCGGGAGTGAAGGCCCGTCCCTTCAGTCGACTCCTGAGCGCATCGACATCAATTTGTCTCAATTACACCAAGATCTGTTTATGGTTGTTAACGTCGATTAGTAACATCCTCGGGGATATATGATAAATACGCGTAGATATCTGTAAATGCTCTAATCAGAGTTAGGAGAACTTGTTGTATGGTAAATGTTGTTGCGATTAGAGGCGCGTTTTTTGATTTCATAGACGATCCTTGGAAACACGTTGGGCACGAAGAGACGTCGGCGAGGTTCCATCCGGACGGCCTTCTGGTTATCGAGGACGGCAAAATCAAGGCCTTCGGCCCATATGATCAAATTTCGCCAAAGTACCCGGGGGTTTCCATCACACATCTGAAAGAACGCTTGATACTACCCGGCTTTGTCGACGGTCACATACACGTCCCACAGACGCGGGTTCTGGGTGCATTCGGACAACAACTCTTGCCATGGCTCAACAAATGGGTCTTCCCGGAAGAAAAGAAGTATAAAGATCGCGAGTACGCTAAAGAAGGCACCCGCGGATTCTTCGAGAATCTGATTGCTTCGGGAACCACAACCTGTCAGGCATTCACGACCATATCCGCGGTTGCCACCGAAGAGTTCTTTGAAGAAGCAACTCGGCGCAACATGCTGGTTCTCGGGGGATTGACTGGTATGGACCGCTTTGCGCCTCCCGACTCTATGGACAGCGCCGAAAACTTCTACAAGGATAGCAAGCGTTTGATTGAGAAATATCATCGCAAAGGAAGAAATCTTTATGCCATCACGCCGAGGTTCGCGCTCGGCGCCACTCCAGATTTGATGAAAGCATGTCAACGCCTGAAGCAGGAGCATCCCGATTGTTGGGTAAACACTCATATTTCCGAGAACCCGTCGGAAATCCGAGGCGTGAAAGAATTCCATCAATGTCAGGATTATCTCTCCGTCTACGAAAAATATGGTCTGGTTGGCAAGAAATTCTCTGGCGGCCATGGCGTTTGGTTGTCCGATGCCGAATTCCGTCGCGTTGCTAGAGCCGATGCTTCGATCACCTTCTGTCCACTCTCGAATCTGTTCTTGGGCAGCGGTCTGTTTAGACTCGGTCGCGCCACTGATCCGGATCATCGCGTTAGACTTTCGTTTGGTACCGATATGGGCGGCGGCAATCGTTTCTCGATGATCAACGTGCTTGACGAGGCGTACAAGGTCGGCATGGTCAACAATACGTTGCTCGACGGCAGCGTCGATCCGCGCTGGGAAGACCCTGAGGAGTCTGAGCGGAACAAGCTATCGCCTTACAGGGCATTCTATTCAGTTACCCTGGGGGGTGCCCACGGTCTGTATATAGACGACCGCATCGGAAACTTCGAGCCGGGCAAAGAAGCAGACTTTGTTGCACTCGATTGGGAAGGCGGTCAAAGAGCCATGGTCTGGCGCGGGTCCCTCTTGGTCGGCAAGAAAGGGCCGACCACAATGCAAGAGGCGACGGATCTGTTGTTCTCAATCATGGTAGTTGGGGACGACCGCAACGTCGACGAAACATGGATCATGGGTAAACAAGCGTACAAACGATCGTGGTAAAGACTGCGAAGGAACCTGCGCCGGCAGAGTCGCTACCCCCTATAAACCCGTGGAAATCATGGACAAAACGATCACTGTAAAACATCTGCAGAGTTGGAGATTTGACCTAATCCACCGAAATCCGACAAAAGAAGAGAGATCCAATGACTGAAACAGCCACAAGTGATGTCGCTGCACTAGTAACAAGGTTGGAAACGACTGACGATTCGGATACAGCACATCTGACTACTTGGCTCGTAAAACTGCTGATGTCTGGCGCAAAATTTCCCGGGTTCATGAGTGGAGAAATTATACCGCCGAGCACCCAGAATAAAGATTGGACTCTGGTACAACGATTCACCAACACCGATCAAGCAAAAGCCTTCAAACAATCAGATAGACACCGCGAACTTTTGAAAGAAGTCTCCGACACCAAAACAGTCAGCCCTTTAAGCGAAATAACTAGGGACGCTCCGACTTCCGGCAACGTAGGAACTGCAATCGTTACCGATATCAAACCCGGCATGGAGGACCAGTACTTCGCCTGGGAAGAAAACATCCAGACCGCACAGGCAAGATTTCCCGGCTATCGTGGCAATTACTTCCAGCCACCGGCGTCAGGCTCACACGCAAAGTGGATTACACTCGTCCGTTTTGACACGCCTCAAACACTGGAAAAATGGTTTGCCTCGGACGAACGCAAACAACTTGTGCTACAGGCGCAAAATTTTGTCACTGCAACTCAGTTCAAAACTATGAAAAGCTCGTTCCCTGGCTGGTTTCCCACCGACGAAACAGGAGAACCGCCAGCGAACTGGAAATCAGCAATGCTCGTGTTGCTCGGATTGTTTCCGACCGTCATGCTGGAAATTCGTTTTCTAGCCCCGTTGATTAAAAGTCTCCATCCCTCTCCAGCTAGTTTCTTGAGCCTTGTTTTGAGCGTGGCCGTCACCACCTGGGGCACGATGCCGGTATTCATCCGAGCTTTCCGTTGGTGGCTTTTGCCCAAGAAAGAGTCGCGCCAGATGGTCAACATCTATGGAACGGCCCTCGTCATTGTTTTGTTCGTCGCCGAAATCGCAGCGCTCTGGAGCCTGCTGCCTGAGCAAATCTGAACCGTCGTCGATCTGGTGTGTGTGACTTTATGAAAGATCATAGCCGTCGCGAACAAGATGCTCAAGATAACATGGTTCATGCTGACCAGACGAGAACCGTACGAGTCCAGAAACGAGAAACGCTACCAGCAAAAACTTAACTCAGTCGCAGCGTGAAAGAACAATCCACTGGCAACAGAACCCCAAGGATCACCAGCCTAGACCACAACATCTTTCATGAGTGTGCGCACCATTAGACCCACACACACTGAAACGGTAGCTGTTTGCTGTTAGGGGAAGTATCGAGTCAGGCCTGGCAAAGGCAAATGAGCTAGTTGACTCCTTTACAGCGATGAAGTCAAAACGGACCGGGTTTGTAGATTTGGCGATCTTCGAGATAGGCGGTTCGCCTGGCATCGACGTCACTGCTTTCTCAACTTTGCTAGCGGCTATCGGAACCCTCGTTACGGCGCTCTTGATCTATTGGCAAATCCGAAAATCGGCTCAAAGTACGCTTGGGGATCTCATCCTAAGATTTCATAATGATTTCTTCTTTCGCAGAAGGAATTCAGAAATCATCAGGGCAATTGAAGAGCATCAACCTGTGCTGAAGGGGAACGGAGGGAAATTTGATGACGAGGACCTCGATGATTTTCTTGGAATCATTGAGCTCTTAGATCTGTATATCAAGAAGGGTCTTCTTGAGAAGAAGATGGTCGATGACATGTTTGGCTACTATATCGTTGTATCTTATGAAAACAAGGAGATCCGAGATTACATTGACTTGATCCGAAAAGACATGAAGGATGCGGACTACTACAGTGGAACCGAATTCTTAGCCAAGGAATTTGGGGCCAACTGAAGTCCTGATTTTGCTTTGATTCTTTGGTTAAACCGTCGTCGTTCGGGCATTTGAAAGTGTGTGTGTGGGTCTGGTGGTGCGGGCAATCGGATTTGAACCTGCAAAAACGGTGCACGCACCTATAATCGACGTTAATCTGGAAACGATTTTTCCGATATTTGCCAGACCGTGGTCTGGAACCGTTGATGTGGCGGGTCCGGAGGGATTTGAACCTTGTCGGCCACTGTTGTGGTTCTCGACCTTCGGGTCTCCCTCGGGCTGTTAAGAGCTTCGGCCTTGGCAAACACGTGCCCAATCCGCCGCTCTACCTGGCTGAGCTACGGACCCACCCGGAAGCTTCTGAAAGTTTCCTCACAAATTAAAGCCTTGTTCGCACAAAGGCCAACCCAGAGCGGTTCACGTTGGGGAAGCTAGTCTTCATCGGTTTAGGGCTGCACGACGAACATGGCATGTCACTTCGAGGCCAAACGGAAGCAAAATCGTGCGCCCGTCTCTTTGCGGAATTCTACACCAGTGTAATGCCCGGCCTAAACCTAGAGAACCTGAAGAAGATTGTTGGCAAATCTGTGCGGGTACTCTCGCGCCTTGAGGTTGAAGAAAGGGCTGAGCAGGTGATACTGTCCAAGGCTAAGGCGGAAAAGGTTGGGTTCCTGGTTCCAGGGGATCCTATGATTGCGACCACACATGTTGACCTCCGGTTACGCGCACACAAGGCAGGGATTCGAACCAGCATAATCCACGCGGCGTCGGTTGGGTCCGCGGCGGCAGGTGTGACAGGGCTGCAATCTTACAAGTTTGGGAGAACTGCAACAATCCCTGCTTCTTGGCAGGGGGAATTTCCTGAAAGCGTCTACCTAGCCATCAAACGCAACTTATCTTCAGGGCTTCATTCGCTTGTGCTCTTGGAAGTGGATGCTGAAAACGAGCGCCACATAAGCATCCCCGAAGGCCTGAAACAACTCTTGGCCGTCTCAAAGGGAAAATCAGAAACCGCAATAGTACCCGAAACGTTGGTTGTGGGAGTATCCCGTCTCGAAGCGCCCGACATGCAGGTAAAAGCTGGCACCGTCGAAGAACTAATCCAGATTGACTTCGGGGATCCACCGTACGCCGTCATATTCCCAGGTGAACTCCATTTTGTGGAAGCAGAAGCCCTCGAACTATTCTGCGGTGCACGCAAAGAACTGGTGGCTGGAAAAGCATGAGCAACATGAGCGAAGACCCAGCGGAACGCGCCAGCAGGTACATCACAATCCTAGAGAAAGCTCTCCTGCAACATAGCCCACTGAAAGAAGGCACGATGGTCGGAGAAGCTGGCATTATGAAGGTCTCAGACGCCATACACCGCTACTTGCAGGACGCACGATTCTATATCGACAACGGTAAACCCACAACATCTCTAGCATCAATCGCATACGCTGAAGGCCTACTTGACGCATTGAAATTCCTAAACCTCACCAAGACCATTGAGTCAGAAACCCAATAAGCCCATTAGTCAAGGGTTTGTTTCCACCGTGAAGATACTCGTGACGGCTGGGACACAATGAACTCAGAGAACCTGAAGCAGTACATCAAAACGGCCTACCTCTTGCAGCTCAGGCATGGCCCCTTCACCCAGGAAGAATTCGAAATATCGGCTGAGGTAACTGAGCTTCAACATCTCCTCAACCTAGGGTATTTGGCGAAACATGACAGTGGCGAAGTCCGCTACTCGTTGACAGAGAAGGGCCGCAGCCAAATCAAAGTAGTTCTGGCTGGTGGTGTTTACGATGTGCTTCACCTAGGCCATTTGGCGGCACTTTACGAAGCTAAGTCTCTTGGTGATCTGTTGGTTGCCGTTGTTGCGACGGATATTACGGTTGAGATGTTGAAGGGGCGAAAACCCCTGTTTCCGGAAAAGGATAGACAGGCGCTGGTCGAAGGCCTGAAGCCCGTTGATAAGGCGATCTTAGGGTACGAGGACGTGGGGTTCGGTTTTGAGCAAGTCTTGACGGAGGTCATG
>Ga0187865_1000421_pt1 | contig 59142 bp, 48 predicted proteins | sample June2016WEW_11_1_2_FD_132989 | JGI IMG/M metagenome (GOLD analysis project Ga0187865, IMG submission 132989) | Peatland microbial communities from SPRUCE experiment site at the Marcell Experimental Forest, Minnesota, USA - June2016WEW_11_100 | ecosystem: Environmental > Terrestrial > Soil >... | reverse complement strand
GTACCACTTGTGGGGCAGGCTTTTCAGCCTGCGGACCCGCTTTCCAGCGGGTCCAGCCGGCCGGAAGGCCGGCTTGCGGGCAGGATTGCCCGCCCCACAATCCATGCAGAATATCGATTTCACAAAAACTAAGTGGCATTGGGCTACCAGCCTGCCCCACATGCTACGAGCGTGCCCGTGCCGCCCCGCCGGATACAATGAGTTATGCCTTTCGTTGGGATTCCGGAAGCCATCGAGGAGATCCGCGCCGGCCGCATCCTGGTGGTGGTGGACGATGAAGACCGGGAAAACGAGGGCGACCTCACCATCGCCGCCGAAAAGGTCACTCCCGAGATCGTCAATTTCATGGCCACGCACGGCCGCGGGCTCATCTGCCTGCCCCTGACGGCGGAGCGCTGCGACTACCTCCGGCTGCCGCTCATGAGCCCCCAAAACACCTCCAGTTTCGGCACCGCCTTTTGCGAATCGATCGACGCCCGCGCAGGCGTCACCACCGGCATCTCCGCCGCCGACCGCACCCGCGCCATCCTCACCGCCATCGATCCGGAATGCCGGCCCGAGGACCTGGCGCGACCGGGCCATGTCTTTCCCTTGCGCGCGAGGGAAGGGGGCGTGCTGGTGCGCGCCGGCCAGACGGAGGCGTCCGTGGACCTCGCGCGTCTCGCCGGGCTGACGCCCGCCGGGGTCATCTGCGAGGTCATGAACGACGACGGCACCATGGCGCGGGTGGCGCAACTCCGCGAATTCTGCGCCCGCCACGGCCTGAAGATGATCTCGGTCGCCGACCTGATCCGCCATCGCATGAAGACCGAGCGGTTCATCCGCCGGCTGGCGGAAGGCTCCCTTCAAACGGAGTTCGGCGAATTCCGCACGGTGGCGTACGGCAGCGATTTGAACCCCGAGTGCCATCTGGCCCTGGTGCGCGGCGACGTGGCCGGCCAGGAGCGCGTCTTGGTGCGCATGCATTCCCGGTGCCCGTACGGCGACGTTTTCGCCTCCACGACCTGCGATTGCGGCCGCCTGGTGCGCCATTCGCTGCGCGCCATCGCCGCGGAGGGCCAGGGCGTGCTGGTTTACCTGCATGAAAGCGGGCCTGGCTTCCGCATGGAGCGCGACGCTTATGGCCGGCAGCGCATGGTATCGCATGGCCGCGATTTCATGCAATACGAGGACCAGGCCGGGCAGCGGCAACTGCAACACGAACATGGCATCGGCGCCCAGATCCTCTCGGACCTGGGATTGCACACCATCCGGCTGCTCACCAACCATCCGCGGAAGATCGTCGCATTGGAAGGGTTTGGCATCGAAATCGTGGATCAGGTTCCGGTGGAGCGCTGAAGCGCAAGGAACTTTCGAGGCCGTGAGCGCGTTAATAATAAGGCAGGCACAACGTCCTGAATGCTATGAAGGCACAAATTCTCGCCACCGCGACGCTCTTGGCTGTTTTTTCCGGGGCGCTTCCCGCCGCCGACCCGCGACTGCTCAACCTGGTAATGCCCAATGCCACCGTTCTGGCGGGCGTGAACGTGGATCAGGCCAAAGCCACGCCATTCGGCCAATACGTGCTGACAACCCTGCTCCAGTCCCAGGACCAGCAGTTGCAGAAGTTGGCGACGCTGACCGGATTCGACCCCCGGCGGGATGTGCATGAGCTGCTGCTCGCCTCCACCAGCGCGCCCGGTAACAAGACCGGCCTGGCCCTGGCGCGCGGCGTCTTCGATCCCGCCAAAATCGCGGCCGCGGCCCAGCCGGCCGGGGCAGGCGTCGAAACGTACGGCGGCGTGTTCATCATCGAAGACCCGCAGCACCGGAACGGTTTCGCATTCCTGGATTCCACGCTGGTGGTGGCGGGCGACCTGGCGAACGTCAAAGCCGCCATCGACCGCCGCGCCGGAGGGCCCACCATCCCCACCGCGCTAGCCGCGCAGGTGAACCAGTTGAGTTCCGCCCAGGACGCGTGGGCCATCTCGACCGTGCCGCCCTCCACGCTGAAACCACCGGCGGCGGCCCCGCCGGATGCGGGAGCCAAATTGCAGAACGCGCTGCAGAAGATCGAATCGGCCAGCGGCGGCGTGAAGTTCGGCGCCGTGGTGGTGTTGACCGGCCAGGCGCGGACCGCTACGCCGCAGGACGCATCCTCGTTGGGCGACGTTCTGCAGTTCCTGGTGAACATGGCGCAACTTCAGGACTCGCAGCACCCCGAAGCCGCGGCGCTGGCGCAGTCGCTGGTGGTTAGCACGCAGGGCAGCACCGTGAAGATCACGTTGAGCGTGCCCGAGGACCAGATTCAGCAACTGGTGAAGCCCCAGGCGGCCGCTCGCAAAGTCGTTCAGATGTAAAGACGCACACGGCTAAGTGCAGATACTGCCTTCGATAGTGCAGTTTTCGCTGTTTCAGCACGTCGTCGCCCGGTGGCCCTGCTTGTCCGCCTCTCGATCGTAATGGAGGCAAACGTGCCCTGCCTTTCCTGTTGGAGCATGCAAAGGCCAACCATCCCAGACTTTGGAGGAACATCTTGACTACATTAGAGACATTAACGGAAACGGCGTCGGAGCTTGGCAAAGAGGCCAGAGAGTCGGTGGAGGAGTTGGGCCGGTCCGCCGGCAGGAGACTGGATCAGGCGCGAGACGATACAGGGGACGCGCTCCATGCGGCTGCCTCCTCCGTTCGCACAACGGGACGCAAGGGTTCCGAGGCAATCGACAACTGCTCGACGCGCACAGCGGATCGACTGGACGCTACGGCATCATACATCGAAGATCACGATCTGAGAGATGTGTTCACCGGCTTGCGGAAGTTTGCCCGACGGCACCTGACAGGCTCTCTGGTGGCCGCAGCCGCGGCCGGCTTTCTTGCCGGAGCCGCCATTAGCCGAGTGACGCACTCGTGCGGAAAAGCGCGTGAAAGCACGTAATCTCGGCCCATCATTCTATTTCAAATCGCCGAAATGCACCGCCTCGGGAACGGCCGGCTCATCGAGTAATTGAATCGTGGTGGAGGGTCCGAGATCCACGGGGTTCCCCCACGCGCGCAACGCCCAGACGATTTTCTTGTCCGGCGTGACTTCCAGCGCCTGAACCGGAGCCGTGGCGGGATCGACCGGCCCATTCCACTGATTGAACCAGGTATTGACGATCGTGTTCCCATTGGGCAGCCGTTTGGCGATCTGCATCGAGTTGAACAGGTAGTCCGGCACGTCCGCGGGCGAAAACTCCCAGACCGCGGTCCCGGCGGGGTTCACCTCGCGAACCAGCTTCGCGCCGGCGATGAGGGTGTTGCCGTTCTTCAAACGCTCCGCCGACCAGGTGGCGGCTCCCGGCGTGTGCGACCACAGTTCCTTGCCGGTGGAGTCGTATTCGACGATCTTGCCCATGTCCATGTGCGCCACCAGCAGCGTGCCGGCGTCGGTGAGCCGCGCGTGACGGAAATGGCCGTGCACGCTTTTCGGATTCTTGACCGGAACGATAAACTCACGCTCGGTCTTGCCGGTGACGATATTCACCACCACGACCTTGGCGGGATCGCCGTTTTGCACGTAGAGCACGCGGTCCTTGCCGATGGGCTGCGCGGTGTGCACCTCGGCGCCCGGCGGCGCGTCATAGCGCCAGAGCGCCTTTTTCTCCGGGTCGATCAGGGTTACGCCGAATTGGTGCGCGAAGAGCACGTTGCCATTGGAAAGCAGCACGGCATCGCTGATTTCGCCCTTGGCCGTGCGATCGTGAAACTCCCAGACCACCTTTCCCTTCCGCACGATGTACATGTCCTGCGACTGGGCCTCTCCGGCGTAGAAGAAATCGTGCTGCGCCAAACCTCTGCCGGGCAGGACGGCGGGGAAGTTGGGTTTCTCCGCGGGCTGTGCCGCCGCGCACATGGCGCCAGCGGCCATGATCGGGGCAATGAATCGTAGCGTCTTGCGATTCCTCATAAGAGGGACTCTTTATACGTTACCGCGTTGCCGGCGCAGGGAGGGTTCGATGGCGGCGGCGGCCGCCGGGGCGTCGAAAGGCTCGCCCAGGAAGCGCGCCAGTTTCGCCGCCGCCGCCGCCGGGTCCGCCAGCGCCTCCGCGTAGCTCAGCGCCAGCACCGGGATTTCGGCGCGCCGCCGCAGCCATGTCTGCACGCGCACAAGCTGCTGCGTATACGCGCGCATCAACCGCGCATCCGCCAATCCGCCGCCCTTCCGGCCCAGCCGCTCGAGCATGGCTTTCTGCGAGGCCACCACCTCCCGCATGTCGCGGTGCATGAAGATCAGCCGGTACTGCTCGCCCTTCGGGAGGAAGGGAAGCAAATGCGAGACAATTTTGACCGCCTTGCCGCGCGCCTGGGGAACCCAGGAAGCGTCCTGGTGCAGCTTGGTGGCCTGTTCGTGCTCGAAGTAGCCGCGCGGGTTGTCTTCGTCCGGCGGGCGGTGCTCATCGGTGTATGCCGGCAAGCCCGCGGCGGCCAGCATCTGCATCGCCATGGATGTTCCGGCGCGCGGCAGTCCCGCCACCACCGTCACTACCTGTGAGCGGTCGGCGGGCGGGGCCACGTCGCTGCGGTCGAAGGGGGGTGGCGCTCCCGGCCTGCGGGAGTCGGCGGGCGGGGCGGCCGGCTCCACTTGCCGCCGCCCCTTCGCCCGGCGGCGGAACTCGGCGGCGCGAGCCATATACAGGCTGCCTTCGCCGATGCGCGCCCGGTCCCGCGAGATCAGCCGGCCCAGCGCCTCCAGCGCCGCCGGGAATTCCGGCGCCTGCGCCAGCGCCGCGCGGTAGGCCTGCTCGGCCTTCTCTTTCTCGCCCAGACGTTGCAGCGCCATCCCCAGAAGCTGGTGCAGCGCCGGTTGGTAATAGATGAGCGAGAGAGATTCCACCGCCCGGTCCACGGCCTGCTCGTAGCGGCGCGCCTGGAAGTGAATGCGCGCTTCGAGTCCCAGCGCCTCCCAGTTGTCGGGGTCGGCCCGCCGCACGCGCTCGAGCTGCTCCATAGCGCGGTCGAATTCCTTGAGGGTGGCGAAGCCCTGGGCCAGGAACAGGCGCAAGCCGGGCGGCTGGCGGCGAGCCTTGGCGAGCGATTCCAGCAGCGCGCGGGCCTGCCCCTTCTGGCGCGCGGAGCGGGGCTGGCTCAATACCAGGCGGCAGCGCAGGAACAGGCGCTCCATGACCCACCCGCTGGCTTTTTCGGCAAGCTGCCGCCGCTCGAACATCTCGCGCCGGCCGCCGGGTTCCTCGCGCCCCCCCAATTCCCGGTCGGGTTTCTGCTCGCGGCGGCGCTTCAGCTCTTCGGCGGCGCGGGGCCGGAGCTCCACGCAGGCCTTGTTGAAGCCGTCCAGCAGTTGCCGGCAGCCCTCGCGATCCCCGGCCTGCATCAGGCAGGCTGCCAGCGTGAAGTAGTACCGGCCCTGTTCCGAATCGCCGGCAATCAGTTCGCGCAGCAGCCGCGCCGCCAGGTCGGGACGGCCGCCATCGGCGTGGGCCCGCGCCAGATTGTAGCGCTGCTCGGTCAGGCAATCCGCCACCGCGTCGCGCCCGTCTTTCCCCGGCGGCGCGACGTAGCCCAGGTCCACAAGCTGCTTGAGCGACTCGGCCGCCGCCGCGCTGTCGTACTGTTCGTCCGCCGAGTGACGCCCGTCTTCACCTTCCAGCGCGTCCCAGCTCTCGATCTTCTCCACCGCGCGGCCATCCTCGAAGGCGTTGACCAGCACCTTGCCGTCCATGTCCAATCCGGCCGGAAGCCCGAGTACATGCAGGGCGGTGGGGGTCGCGTCCAGCACGCTGGCGCCGTATACCTGGCTGCCCGCCCGCACGCCCGCGGCGCGCAGGCAGAAGATGCCGAACGAGCGGTGCTCGACGGCCGGCCCGGCGGCTTCGGCGGGGATGTAGTCCGGCAGCAGGCGGTCGGAGTGAAAACCGTGGTCGCTGAGCAACATCACGGCGCACTCCGGGCCGGCCAACTGGAGCAGGCGTCCCAGCATCACGTCGTGGTAGCGGTATCCGTTCTCCACGATGCCGGTGAACAGCGCGGGGTCGGTTCCGGGCCCAGAGGGCGCCCCCCGCATGCGCTTGCCGGCGTGGTAGCGCATGAAGCGGTGGCAGAAGTGGTCGATGCCGGCGTAGTAGATGGCGGCCAGGTCCCACGGCTCGGTTTCCATCAGGTCGGTGGCGGCCGCGTGAACGCTCATGGTCTCGGCGATGATGCCGGCCAGGTCGTGCAGGCTCCTGTCCTTCTGCTGGTCGATCTTTTGCCAGCCGGGCACGAACAGGCTGAGGATTTCGCCGCTGATCTCGGTGGGATGCACACGCAGTTCGGCCATGCGGCCGGCCAGGGATGCCGGAGCTACGGTTCCCAGCGGCATGGGCGCGCCGGGGTTGCGTTCGCTCTTCAGCGGGAACAGGTCCGACACCATGGCGCCGCGGATCGGCTCGGCGGGGTGCGAGGGCCACCATCCCACTACGATGCTGCTCTTCCCGCTCTGGTGGACGATATTCCACAGCGCCTTGGTCTGGCGGCCGAGGTTACTGATGGGGCGCACGCTCAGGCCGTCGGGAGTGGGCTCAGTGAAACCGAAGATGCCGTGTTTGGGAGGCCGCTTGCCGGTGGCGATGGAGGTCCACACCATGGGGCTGAGCGGAGGATGGATGGTGGCGAGATTGCCGCGGACGCCCAGTTGGAGGAGGCGGGCGAGATGGGGCATCTCGCCCTTGGCCAGTAGCGGATCAATCACCTTCCAGTCGGCCGCGTCCCAACCGACTAGAAGGAGGCGGCTCATGCCGCGGGTTTACGCGCGGCGCGCCAGCGGCGCAGGCCGGTAGCGCCAAGGGCCAGGGCGGCGAGGCCGGTCAGGGCCATCGTCGAGGGCTCGGGGACGCCGCTGTTTCCGGTGTCTCCGGCCGCGATGAAGGCGCCACTGTCATCGTAGGCCACCCCGAGAATGTCCACATCGGGCCCGGTTCTGTCGTCCACGGTCTGGTAAAAATACGCCCAGCCATATAGATTGCCGCTGCCGCCATTGAACAGGAAGAGCTTGTAGAAGTTTCCGTCGGTTCCGGAATGGCTGTGATGCGAATGGGTCGTCGGAATAGAGGTTGAGGCATAGTACTGACGTTGATAGTACTTGTACCCATTGTCGGGGTTGGTGGTGGTGTGGGTGATCTTGCCAGGGCCCTGTACGTGCCCATGATAAAGGTTCGTCCGGCGCAGCCCCAAGCTCATGGATGGGTATCCGTGGCCGTGAAGGTTTTTCCACGTCTGTCCGCTGACCGCCTGGCCCAGTTTGAACAGGAGATTGAAGCCCCAAAGATTGTTGAAGTGTCGCCAGTCCGTGCCGGTTCCGGACCCGATCGAATGCGTGTTGTGACGCGTCAACAAGCCAAAATACGTCCCGCTCAGGATGTTCACCTTAGCAGAAAAGGTGGATCCACTGCTGAAGCCGACTTTCGGGTTAGAAGGCAACGAGACGTTCACAATTCCGGCTTGAGCCGTGCCGGCGGCTACACCGAGCGCCCCCGCGCCGAGGGCCGAGAGCGATGCCAACCGCGCGACGTTCTTCTTCTTGATCCGCATAGTCTTCCTCAAGAGGGCTACGCGGGAGTTAATCTTTCATCCAGGGTTACCGTTTTCAGTCTTCCGCGTTTCCCGGCAGGGCGATCGTTCGCAACCCCAAAGAAAGATTCTGCATCAGGTCAATGCTCAAATCAAGCCATTTTGAGAGTTAAATACCTGAGTAGTACCGTGCTGTAGTATATTTCCACACCGACGGCTTCAGGCCCACCTGCGCCACCGTATTTGGCTGCGGGGCCAGGTCAGACTAGCTCAATGTCTTTCATCGGGTAGTGCTTACGGTTGCGTGTCCACAACGCGCAACCATGCACTGCCGCTGCCGCCGCGATCAGCGCATCGCCCAGGGTCAGGCCGTGGCTGCGACGGAACCGGCGAAGATAAGCTCCGGCGCGGCGGCCGATATCATCGTTCAAAGGCACACAGATCAATGTGTCCAACACCTCAAGGGCCGCAGCTTCCTCCCCTGGCCGCAACCCATGCCACAGTTCAGCCGCGGTGACCGGCGTATAGAGCACCGGCTCCGTGCCGCCGGTGATTCGGCGCCATTGCGCGAGGATAGCCGCGTCGCGCTGCCTGAGCACTTCGATCAAAATGCCGGTGTCCAAGAGAACGGTCTTCACTCGGCCAGTCTTTCCAGGCGGGAATCGCGCCGCAGATCCCGGACGTAGTCGTCTGTCTCACCGATGTCCGTGCGGTCCTTCCAAAGGCCGATGATGGCTTCGCAGGCTTCCTTCCTCCGGGCGCTGTTCCGGCTATACTTCTCCCGGATGGCGTTTCGCACCAGCTCGGAGACAGTCCCGCCGGACTGCCGGGCGATCATGTGGAGCAGCTTCCAGAGGTCGTCGTCAAGATAAAGTTGTGTCCGCCTCACGATGTATATTATACACCGCCGGGCACAGGTCCCGGAAGAATGGGCACCGGCGGCAGCGCTCGCCTTCGTTCAACGGGAACTCCAAGTTGGATTGCGCCTCCTCAAAATCGCGGACAATCTGCTCCGGCCGTTCCAACAGCGACGGCGTCAAGTCCACCTCCACCACCGTGTTGGGCCGCAGGAAGTACAGCCAGGCGCGGTCCGGGACGCGGCCGGCAAAACGCTCCACGGCCAGCGCGTAGAGCCGTAGTTGCAGGGCGTGATCCCGCGCGCGCCGATGCGCTTCCGTGGCGGTGACGGAATCGGTCTTGTAATCCACGATAACCAGTTCCCCGCCCTCCTCGAACCACAGGTCCACTTGGCCGCGAATCACCAGGTCCTCGACGGCCATCAGGAAATCGAACTCCCGCTCCACGCGGCTGGCCCGCTCCAAGCGGCGGCCCAGGGGGCTTTGGCGGAAAACCTCGGCCAGGCGCAGGGCCTCCTCGTCCGGCTCGGGAACCGGGTTTCCCGCCAGAAGCGCGTGCACCTGGGTACCGAGATCGCTGGCGGAGAGGCCGCCCACTTCCTCCGCCTCGGCCGGTTTCCGCGGACGGCCCTCGAAGCCCAGGTAGTGGCCGAGGTAGTACTCCCGCGGACAATTGGCGAACGCCACCAGATCCGTGACGGTGGCGTTGCTGTTCTGCTGTTCGGCGACCGTGGGCGGGGGGAGCAATTGTATGTTGTCTTCGGAGTTGACAGGCCGAAGGGCCTGTCCTACTGCGGGCAGCTCCGGCAGGCGGTCCGTCACCAGCAGGCGCAGGTTCCACGGCTTGCCGTCCGGGGCCGTGCGGGTCAGCAGCTCGTCGCGGCACGGGTCCAGCGGCAGTTGCAGTTTGTCCGCCACCAGCCTGGCCCATTCCTTGGGCTGCTGCTTTCCAGAAAAACTCAAGACAAGCTGTTGCTCGGCGCGCGTCATGGCCACGTAGAGCAGCCGATGGCTTTCCGCGTTCTCCCGCACGGCCCGCTCTTCGCGGATCTTATGCTGGAACAGATCGTCCTTGTCTTCACGCACGGCGGGGTTGCGCCAGCGCGCTCCCAACCCGATCCGCGGAGAAAACGTCACCGCCGGCAGTTTGGTCTCGACCCCCTTGTGCAGCGCGGCCACGAACACAATCGGGAACTCCAGACCCTTGGCGGAATGCACGGTCATCACCTGGACGGCGTTGGCGGAATCCTCCGCCGGCGCATCGGATTCGCGGGGGTCCGAGGCGCGGACCAGTGCCAGCTCCTCGACGAATTCGTCCAACGACATGCGGGCCGCCGCGTCGCGCGCTTGCGCCAGAAACTTGCCGATGTTGGGCCCGCCCTGGTACCCGCAATCGTCGATGGCCGCGAGCAGCAGGCGGTCGAACGAAACGTATTCGCGGCGGATGCGCCATTCCCGCAAGCGGCCGCGGAAACGGGCGAGCCTGGCATAATCCTCGGCGTCGAACTCCGCCGCGGTCTCCGGAGCCAGCCGCATCAGCGACGCGCCGAGGTTGTCCCCCATGGTTTTGAGCCGCAGCAGGGATTCGTCGGATGCCGCCACCAGCGGCGACCGCAACACGGCCGCGAGGCTGATCTCATCGCGAGGGTTGGCGATGACGCGCAGCAGGCAGGTGAGGTCGTTCACCTCGCGCGTCTCGTAGAAACCCTTGCCGCGGTTCACCACGTAAGGAATCCCGGCCCTGTCGAAGGCGGCGCTGAACGCCGCCATCACTTCCGTGTTCCGCACCAGCACGGCCACGTCTTTGAAATCAAAGTCGGCTTCCAGAATGCGGCGCGCCACCGATTGCGCTTCCATCTCCAAATCCGTGGCGGCCAAAACGTCCACGCACACCGGCCTGGGCCCCTCGAACACCCTGCCGGCCGTCAGCCTGCGCGGTTCAATTCCCGGCGCGCCATCCACAATCGTCTCCACGGCGCTCAGAATCTCCGGCCGGCTGCGAAAGTTGTCGGCCAGGTTGACCAGGCGCCTGCCGCCGCGCTCAATCTCCGCGCGATAGTCGAGAAATCCTTGCGGCTCGGCGTGGCGGAAACCGTAGATGGACTGGTTGATGTCGCCGACCGCGTAGAATCGGTCGGGCGGCCGCACCAGTCCGAGCAGTCGCGCCTGCTGTCCATTGGTATCCTGAAACTCGTCCATCAGTATGTGGTCGAACTGGGATTGGAGGCGCGCGCGCGTGTCGGGGTGTTCCACCAGCAACCGGACCGCGAACTCCTCGAGGTCGGCGAAATCCAGCGCCCCCGCCTGCCGTTTGCGCTCGCGGTAGAGGCAGTCGAAGCGGCGCAGAATCTCGATCAGCAGCTCGCGTTGGGGAGCGTAGAACCCGGTAATCAAGGGGTATTTCAGCTCCTTGATCCGGTCGCGCAACTTCGCCACCAAGTCGTAAGCGGCCGTGCCTCTCTTGCACTTCCTCAAGTCGACCGAAAAACCTTCGATCGCGCGCAATGCCTCGAGCGGCCCCGCCGCCGTCGCGATGCGCTCCGCGCCTTCCAGGATGGACTCCTTATACCGCCGCTGCGCCTCGTTCCAGTTGGCCGCCGGCTCGTCGCGAAGCGCGTTCGTCAGGGCGGCGATCTCGCCGGCCGTGACGCCTGGCGGGACTGGGAAGCCGGCGAGATCCTCGACCCGCACGCCCGCGCCGCGCATGGTGTCGTAGGCCGAGAGAACCGCCTCTTCGAATTCGAACGAAGACAGGCCGCGGATCAGCGCCCGCAGCCGGGCGGGGTGCTCTTGAAACAACGCATCGATGGCCCCGGCGATGGATTCCTGCTGCATGCGCCACGCTTCGTGCCCCTCGACGATGCGGAACTCCGGGTCGACTCCCGCGAAGACGGCATTCTCCCGCAACAGGCGCGCGCAGAAGCCGTGGACCGTCGAGACCCAGGCGCGCTCCAGTCTGCCGCGGATTTCGGCGACATCCTGAAACTCCTGCGCCAGCTTCTTCCGCATATTGCCCGCGGCCTTCTCGGTGAAGGTGATGGCGAGGATGCGCAGCGGGTCCACCCCCTCCGCGACCAGGCGTCTGAAGTACTCGACCAGGACGGTGGTTTTCCCCGAGCCAGGCCCCGCCACCACGCAGGCGTCGAGATGGCGCTGGGTGACATCGACGGCGTCGAGTTGATCGCGGGTAAAGATCATGCGCCCTCCGCCCGGCCCAGAGGGTACCCCGCCGCCCGACCCAGAGGGTACCCCGCCGCAACCCGGCACGCATCGCGGAACTCGCAATAGCGGCACTTGTCCGGATTGGCCGGCGCGACATCCACGCGGCCCGCGCGGATCTCCGCCACCACCTGGAGCGTCTGCGCCTTCTTGCGTTCGAGCCAGCCCTCGGGGATTTCGCTCCACCCCGCGTACACCACGCCGCCCTTGAGCCCCACGTAGAACATCCCCGCCGCCTTCACTCCGAAGGCTTCTTCCGCCGCCATCACATACAGCGGAGCTTGCAGCAGGTTTTCATCCTCGATCTTGTCCTTGGTGTTCTGCGCGCTGCTGTACTTATAGTCGATCACGTAGGCGCGGCCATCCGGCGCAGTATCGAGCCGGTCGATCTTGCCGGAGATGGCGAGCGATTCGTCGAGCGGAAAGACAAATCTCTCTTCCATGCGGGACTGATAATCGCCGCGCGGCCACTGGCCGTCGGCGGCAAAGGCCCGCAGATCGTCGAGCATGGCGTTGTGAATCCGCTCGGTGTGATAACCGGAAGGAATCCGCTGCTCTTCCACCGAGCGCGCGAAAACGTCCTCGAAGAGCGGCGCCACGTCCCCCTGGCGAGCCCACCATGCCGCCAGCACCTCGTGAACGATATTTCCCTGCATGAGGAAATCGAGCCGGTCTTGGGGTCTGGAGGGCGCCGGCTTCAGCCGCAACGTGCGGCGGCCGAAATACTGGAAGGGGCACTGCAAGAACGATTCCAGGTCCGTCGGCGAGAGCTTCGCGGTCTTCTCGCGCAGGAGCTCCAGCAAGCCCGGCGTGCGGATTTCCGCCGGCCCCCGCAGAGGGCCCGGAGGGCCCCCCGGATAGCGCGGCTGGGGCCGCACGGCGCGCGATTCCTCGGGCGCAAGCAGATGATCTTCCAGGTAGAGCGAGGGCAGGTTGCGCTCGCCGCGCGCGTCGAACTCCGCGTGCGACAGCGTCGTCAGCATGGTGGCTCTGGTGATTGCCGAATCGAACAAGGCGCGCTCTTCGCGTTCGAACTCCGCCGCCGTGCGCACGCGGACGCCGGCGGCGTTGAGGCGGCAGCGGGCCGCATCCGGGAAGAACGGGTCTTGCGAGTGGAACCTCGGGAACTGCTTCTCCACCATCCCGCACACGAACACCACCGGCAGCACCCATTGGCGCGCTTCCTCGGCGCTGAGGACCTGGACCACGTTGCGGCGTCCGTCCGCCAGGCGCAGCGGCTTCAGCCGGAGGACCGATTTCAGCGTCCGCCAGAAATCCTCGATCCCCATCGGCCGCTCGCGCCCCAGCGCTAACGCCGCCTCGTCCAGCGCTTGATCCAATTCGGGGACAGGCAACGAAACCCTCAAACTGCGCGCATCCGGACGAAACAGATTCCGCAACGTCCGGAACCGCGCCGCCCAGTCCTTCGGAAGCAGCTCGAACGAGCGCCACTCCTCGATGGCGCCGAGGGCGTCGATCAGGCGCACGAGCCGCTCCGCGCCCGGGGTATCCGCCAGCAGCGCCTTCAACGCTCCCAGCCCGGCATTGGGGATCTGCTCGCGCACCGCGAAATCGAAGCGGTCCATGACGTCGGAATCCGCGAACTGCGGCGCCAGGCGCAAAACCTGCAACGTCTGCGCGTGGCCCCACCCGCCCAGCATGGCGTCCACCGCTCCGCTCAGAAACCGCACCGCCGGGTGCCGCTCGAGCTCCGAGTCGAAGTAGAAGCGGGCGGGAATGCCGAAGCGCTCGAGCGTCGAGCGCAAAACCGGAACATAGGTCCCGGCGGCCCGCACGATGATACCCATCTCGCGAAACGGCCGCCCGGCCGCGGCTTGTTCGAGGATGCGGCGGGCGATCTCCTCGACTTCGCGCTCGATCCCCGGCGCGCGCACCAGCGCCTTAGCGGGCGCGGGACGGGGCCGCGCGGCGCGCTCCTCACGGAACCCCATGGCATGGAGCCGCGTGCGGACGTTTTCCGTGGCATCGCCATCGCCCAGGGTCAGGGTGAGGTCCGCGTGACGGCTCAACGCGCCGATGACGCGCAGTTCGGGATCGGGCAGCGCATGGAACCCATCCAGCCAGATGGCGCCTATGCCGCCCAGCCCCTGGCTTTCGATGCGCTCCGCCGCCCGCTCGAGCCGTTTGGCGCGCATGGCCAGGCCGCGCCGCTCCAACTCGCGGTCCACTTCCTGGTAGACCGCCAGGAAGGCCGCGCCGAGCGGCGATTCCGGAACCGAGCTCGACAGGCGGGCGCTGTCGCACCCCGCCGCAGAGAACTCCGCGATGGTGTGCGTCAGCGACGCGCAGAAGCCCGGCATGTGGGCCACGCCGGCGAACTCGGGGCGGTTCACGCGCCGCGCAGCCTCTTCCACAATGAGGTGCAGCACGGTTTCCGGCGCCTGAGGAGCATCGCCGGCCCAGTCCTCCACAAATCCCGAAAGCGTTTGGATCAGCCGGCGGCGGAATACAAAGCCTTCGCGCGCGAAGCGGTTTTGCAGGTGCTGCGCCATGGTCGCGGTGGGCGCCAGCAGCCGTACGGCGTCATTTCCCGCGCGCAGAGCCTCGCGAAACCGGTCGAGGACGAAGGCGGTTTTGCCGGAGCCGGCGGGACCGGTGACGAGGAGCATTGGCACCAGTCTAGCGCCTCAGTCAACCGGCAGCGTATGATATCGTAGTAGTCGAGTGGACAGACAACAAGCGCATCAGTTGATCGATCAGCTCGGCGCCGCCCAGTTCGACGCCGTCGTCAGACTGCTCGAAGTGATGCTTCGCGGTGACGACGAAGAACTGACTGCGGAAGACCGCCGCGCGGTCGCCGCCTCGCGTGAGTACTTCCGGCAGAACCCGGAAGGGGGCATTCCCTTCGAGCAGGTCGTCGCCGAGTGCGACTTCACCATGGACCAGGTCCGCCACCACCAGGGCGAGTAAGAGTCCAAGTGAAGAGAATTCGATTTCATCCGAGCGTCCGGGAAGAAGTCCGTGCTATCGAGCAGCGTGCCGCTCTGAACATTTTGTCGGCCATTCACCGCTATGCGGCAACCGGTGCTGGCAGGGTCAAGCCGCTGAGCGGGGAGTTCGAAGGGCTGCTCCGGCTTCGCGTCGGCAACCACCGCGTGTTCTTCGACGAGACCGGGGATACCATCACTGTCCACCGCGTCCGCGATCGCAGAGAGGCTTACAAGTAAGAAGGCCGTCCGGTGAGGGGAAAGGAAAATGCGTCTGTCCCCTTTTTACTGTAGTCGCTGAACGTGATGATGATTTCCCTGCGAATGTTCATGATCAGCGCAACTCGCGCCGATGCATGCACCGTCAGGCTCTTCAGCAGCCAGACCTCCTGGCTGACGTGCGCCTGCTCGACGATCAGACGGCTGCCCTTCGCGAGCCGCACCAGGAACCCGCCCAGGGAAATCGTGTCCAGGGTTTCCATCTCCACCTTTGCCCAGTGGTAGTCGTTCTTATCGATCCACAGCCGCGCCTTCACCTTGGGGAAGTACGCCGCCGCAGGCAGTTGCGGTTTGTAATCAGGCTTGGGCATGGCGTCGATCACGTAAACCTCGCCGCCCGCGAGCGCTTCCTCCCCGATCAGCCGGAAATCGAACGCGTCCGGCAGTTCTTTCAGGGGGTCCCGTTGGCGCTGCCTCCTGCGCTCCCAATCCGCAATCCGGCGCTCGCGCTCCTCTTTGGATTCCTTGCGCCGCTCCTCGATGCTGTTGCGGAGCTTGTCTTCCTCTCTCTTCTGCTCCTTGGACGAAAGCGGCCGGTCGTTGCGCGCCACCAGGCGGCGGTAGGACGACCCCTCCAGCAAAGTCACATCCGAGGTTTGAACCTCAGTGTCCTTCACCTTGCCGGAGCCGTCCAGTTCGCGCTGCTCACGGCGCTCGAGATAGGTGTAGTTGCGCGCGATTTCGAGGTTCTTCCGGTCGATCTCGACGGAGCGCCGCACGATTTCGCGCGGGTCTTGCGCCGCGAGGATGGCGGGCAGACAAACAATCAGAGTGAAGACGCGCACCGAACCAGCTTCTCAAAGCGGGAGCCTGGCCGGACGATGGTCTGGTTGCGCTCGGGTCCCGTGGAGATACAACCCACCTCCACGCCTGTCCGGCTCTCCAGAAACGCCAGGTAATCCTTGGCCTTTTCCGGCAAGCCGTCGTACGAAGAGACGCCGAACGTAGCGGCTCTCCAGCCGGGCACGCGTTCGTACACCGGCTCGATCTTTTCGATTTCCGCCACCGTGGGCGGCATTTCCGCAACTTCCCGCGTGCCCGAGCGGTAGCCCGTGCAGACCGGAATGCTGTCGAGCTCGTCCAGCACATCGAGCTTGGTCACCACCAGGCTGTCGAACCCGTTGATGGCCGCGGTGTAGCGCAGCAGCGGAACGTCGAACCAGCCGCAGCGGCGCGGCCGCCCGGTGACGGCGCCGAATTCGTTGCCGCGTTTGCGAATCATGTCGCCCGTCGAATCCAGGGCTTCGGTGGGAAACGGCCCCCCGCCCACGCGCGTAATGTAGGCCTTGGAAACCCCGATCACGCCGCTGATGCGGGTGGGCGCCACGCCCGTGCCGGTGCAGGCGCCGCCCGCGCTGGCGCTGGAGGAGGTCACGAACGGGTAGGTCCCATGGTCGATATCGAGCATGGTCCCCTGGGCGCCCTCGAAGAGCACGGTCTTTCCGTCGCGGATCGCCTGGTTCAACAGCATCGCGGTATCGCGCACCATGGGCCGGATGCGCGCCGCAAACGCCTCGTATTCGTCGCGGATGCGCCGCAGGTCCAGTTCTTCGTAGATGCCCAGGGCCCTGGCAATGACGACTTTCTCTGCCATCACGGAGTCGTATTGCGCGCGGAAAACCACTGGGTCGAGCAGGTCGGCGATGCGCACGCCGCGCCGCCCCATCTTGTCCTCGTAGCAAGGGCCGATGCCGCGCGACGTGGTGCCGATGGAAGCGGACAGCTTCTCCATCATCCGGTGCACCGGAAACAACACGTGCGCCCGGTTGCTGATGAAGAGGTTGCCCCTCACGGCGACGCCGGCGGATTCGAGAGCGTCGATTTCCCCCAGCAGGGCGGCCGGATCGATGACCAGGCCGTTGCCGATCACGGCCTGCTTGCCCGGATGCAGAATCCCGCTGGGAATCAGCTTTAGAACGAACTTCTTATCGCCGACCACCACCGTGTGGCCCGCGTTGTGCCCGCCCTGATAGCGCGCCACGATGTCGAACCGGGCGGAGAACAGATCGACGATCTTCCCTTTGCCCTCGTCTCCCCACTGAGATCCCAAGATGATGACGTTTCCCATTTTGAGCAAACCCATTCATTTTACCGTAGTCGGGCAGACGATCGCTTTTTGTCGTCTGGTAGCGCCGTGCGTGGCCATACGCACGGATTCATTCGTTTGGCGGGGGGCTTTCCGTCTGCCGGCACTGGCATTCTCCTCCGCCACGCTGTATCTTCAGAATTGCACGTTCTCTTGCCGCCTTAGCGGAACGGCGGCTGGACTGAAAGGAACACCATGGAATTCACAAGACGAGATTTAGGCAAGATCGCGCTGGCGTCCGTGCCGCTCTGCAGGGCGTCTGGCGCGAAGATGATCGACTCGAAGTTCGGGGGCGTTCAGATCGGCGCCATCACTTACAGCTTCAATCGGATCGCCAGCCCCGATCCGGAAGCGATCATCAAGGCGTTTGTCGAGATCGGGCTGGGCGAGGCCGAGCTGATGTCGAACCATTGCGAAGCATTGGCGGGCGCGCCCTCGATGCCGGCGTTCGGCCGCGGCGGCGGCGGGGGCCGCGGGCCCGGCGGTGCGGGCCCGGGCGGGGCGCCCAACCCGGCGGCCGGCGGCGCGCTGGGACAGCCGGGAGCCCAGCGAGGGCCTGGCGGCGGACGTGCGCAACTGACCCCCGAGCAGCAGGCCGAGAGGCAAGCCGCCATGGAGAAACTCGCGCAATGGCGCGCCTCGACGAACGCCAATACTTGGAAGGCCGTCACCAGGAAATTCAACGACGCCGGCGTCGATGTCGCCCTGCTCTGCTACAACATGCAGGACGGCATGAAAGACGAGGACATCGAGTACGGGTTCAGCATGGCCGAGGGTCTCGGCGTGAAGGGCATCACTACGAGCACGACCCTCACCATGGCGAAGCGCATCGCGCCGGTGGCGGACAAGCACAAGCTGATGGTCGGTTATCACGGCCACGACGCCACCAACGACCCCAACCAGACCGCCACTCTCGAGAGCTACGACACGCTGATGGCGTATGGCAAATACAACGGCATCAACCTCGATATCGGCCACTTCACCGCCGCCGGGTACGACGCCGTCGCGTTTATCAAGCAGCACCACGATAAGATCACCAACCTGCACATCAAGGATCGCAAGAAGGACCACGGCCCCAACGTGGCCGTCTGGGGCACGGGCGACACCCCCATGAAGGAAGTGCTGCAACTTCTCAAAAAGGAGAAGTACGGCTTCCCGGCGAACCTGGAGCTGGAGTACCCGATCCCTCCGGATTCGAACATCATTGCCGAGGCCAAGAAGTGCCTCGCTTACGTGAAGAGTTGTCTGGCGTAGTCCGCGGACTACAGATTCGGAGTTTGCCATGGCATTATCGAGGCGTTACTTCTTCTACGGCAGCCTGCTGGCCGGCGCTCTACCGGCGGCGGGATTCGGCAGCACGCCATCATTGAAATCCGCGGGATACAAATCCCCCAACGAAAAACTGAACTTCGCCGCGATCGGCTCGGGCGGCCAGGGAGCGTCCAATCTCTCGGCCGCGGCGCCCACCGAAAACATCGTGGCGCTGTGCGATGTGGACGACCGCCGCGCGGCCGCCACCTTCAAGCGTTTCGAAAAGGCGCCGAAGTTCCGGGACTTCCGGCGGATGCTCGATCAGGAAGGCAAGAACATCGACGCCGTAATCGTCGCGACGCCGGATCATATGCACGCCACGGCGGCCATGTGGTCGATGGAGCGCGGCAAGCACGTTTACGTGCAGAAGCCCATGGTACGCACGGTCTGGGAGGCGCGCCAATTGCGAGAGGCGGCCGCCAAGTACAAGGTGGCGACCCAGATGGGCAACCAGGGCTATTCCAATGAAGGCACGCGGCAGTGCGCCGAGATCGTCTGGAACGGCGATATCGGCAACGTTACCGAAGTGCACGCTTGGAGCGACCGGCCGATGTGGCCGCAGGGCCTCACCGAGATTCCCAAAGAGGATCCGGTTCCTTCCACTCTGGACTGGGACCTCTGGCTCGGCATCGCCGCCAAGCGGCCGTTCACGGCGGGCGGCAAGACCGAGCCCGACCGCAACGGCGGCTTCTTTTATCAGCCATTCAACTGGCGCGGCTTCTACGACTTCGGCTGCGGCGCTCTGGGCGATATGGCCTGCCACATTCTGGGCGCGCCCAACATGGCGCTCCATCTCTCGAATCGGAAGCTCGTCGGCGTCGAATGCATCAAGAAGGAAGGCGTGAGCCCCTTCATGTTCCCCAAGGGCTCGGTCATCCGCTTCGACTTCGCGCCTTACGGCAACATGCCGGCGCTGAAGGTCTTCTGGTACGACGGGCTGAAGGAGAACCCGACGATCGCTGGCGTGCCCGAAGGCGAGTGGATCGGCGATCCCCCGAGTCTGCCGCGTCCCGGCGGGGCGGGCGGCGGCGGGCGGGGCGCAGGGGGGCGGGGCGCGGGTGCAGGCGCGCCGGGAGCGACTCCCAGCGGTGCTCCAGGAGGGGCCCGTGGCCCAGGAGCGGGCATGGCGCCTCCGGCTTCCAACGAATTCCGGTCTCCGGGCCGCGTTTTCAATAAGGACGAGTTCGAGGCTCTCAAGGCGTCCAAAGAGCCCCTCCGCTTCCCGCAGCCCGATGGCAGCCTCTTCATCGGCGACAAGGGCATGCTGACCACCGGCACCTACGGCGACGTGACGCGCCTGATCCCGATCGAGAAAATGAAGGACTACCGGATGCCGCCCCCGCTGCTGACGCGTTCCCCCGGCCACATGCGCGATTTCATCCGCGCCTGCAAGGGCGGCGACCCCGCATGCTCGAACTTCGGCGTGGCGGCGCCGTTCGTGGAATGGATGCTTCTGGGCGTCATTGCGCTCCGCCACGAGGGCAAGCTCGAGTACCAACCGGAGAAGATGCGCATCACCAATAACAGTGGCGCCAATCAACTCCTCAAGCCCGCCTTCCGTAAGGGATGGGAGTTCCACACGGTCAAGGCATAGTTGTGGGGCAGGCATTCTTGCCTGCGGCCGCCTTTCAGGCGGCTCTTGCGACGGGTGCGAGAGTTTCCGATCCCCGCAGGCGCCGGCTGAAAGCCGGCTGCAGCCAGGATTGGCTGCCCCACAGTCGTTCCGCTTGCCGCAGACCACCGGATAACCGGACCCCCTTTCTCCACGGGCCCACCCGGTCGTGATACGCTTGCAATTTATGCAGATTTCGGATGTCTACCTCGGGCTGGGCGAAGAAGCGTTCGGACAACTGGTCCGCGGCATCTCCATCGGCAAGCTGAAAACCTACCAGATCTACGAAGGCTTTAAGGTGCGGGCGCGCCTCCACAAAGTGAACACGGAACTCTTGCGCAGGTCCGTGCCCCGGTTCTGGGCGCGCATCGCCGAGCGGGAGGAAGACTTCGCCAAAGACCTGGCCCAGGCAGTGCTGGTGTCGCACATCGACATGATCACGGCGGTGCTCGACTTCGTCGGCGCGCCGCATGAGAACGGTTTCTTCGCCAAGAAAATGGACCCGAAGCCGTATTTCACCGAGGGTTGGGAGGGCCGGGTATTGGAGAAGTTTCGCGGCCTATACCCGGAACCGCTGCTGCTCTTCTATATCAACCATTTGAGGTGGGAAACGCTGGGCGCGGGCGAACCGTATCGCCCGGCGTCTCCCAACACGGCTTGAGTTCGGCTTGTTACGTGCAGATGAATGTATGAATGATGACAGCTCCCGGACGGAACCGGTTGCCACGGACCCACCGCCGAACGCCGATTTGTGGCGGAACTCATTGCCGGGGAATGAGATGCGAGTAAGGTTCCGCCCATTGACAGGAGCGTCTGCTTGACTTGGGGCTGTTGGATTTTCAAGCACCGGGATGAACTCTTGGGGGACAAGCCCCAATCCAGGTGCTCTACGCCCGAAACGAATTGGCCGCCAAAACACGCGAGGTGCCAGAAATGAACCATTGCGATTTCCATTATTCTCACCTATTGCCCAAGAAACCGGGCATTCTCCCGCTAGAGGAGACGATGACGAAACAGTGCCGCCGGTGTGGCGCGCCATTCGTCACGCGGTCCCGGATACGGAAGCGTTGCGATGCATGTCAGGCGATCGTCTCGGCGGAGAAGCAGAAGAAGGCCAATGAGCGCCTGAAGGCGCGCCGCGCCGCCCGGCGCATGTGCCTGCTGCAGGCCAGCTAGCTGGTCCAGCCCGTGGCCTCATGCCATGGGCCCGTGCCCAGCTTCAGCATGGTCACGATAGCCTGCGATTCGGCCGACCGGCCTTCACCCACGGGTCCTACCTGTTCCGCAGTCTTGAACTTGACCGATACCCGATCCGGTTCGAGGCCCAGTGTCTCCGCCAGTTTCTCCCGAATGGCTTGCCGGTAGTCCTTCAGCTTGGGCCGTTCCAGAATAACCGTGGAATCCACGTTCACAATGCGGTACCCGAGCGCTTCCGCCAGGTCCTTGGCATGGCGCAGAAACACCAGGCTGTCGCAACCCTTCCATCGAGGGTCGGAATCGGGGAAATGCGTGCCGATGTCGCCGAGGGCAGCCGCCCCCAGAATGGCATCGGTGATAGCGTGGGTCAGGACGTCCGAGTCCGAGTGCCCCTCCAGGCCGAATTCGCTGGGCACCGTGACGCCGCCCAGGATGAGCGGCCGGCCCGCCGCCAGGCGGTGCGCGTCCCATCCCAGCCCGGTCCGAATCTCGCTCAAGGCTGGACTTCCTTGGCGATCTCTTCATGAAAGAAGAGGCGCGCCAGGTCCATATCGCCGGGTTTAGTGATCTTGATGTTGCGATCGCTGCCCAACACCACGCTCACTTCCACGTCCAAGCGCTCCACCATGCTGGCCTCGTCCGAGCCCAGGAAGCCGTCCTCACGCGCCAGCTCGAATGCGCGCGCCAGCAGATCGTAGCGGAAGACCTGTGGCGTCTGCGCCATCACCAGCTTTTCGCGCGGCAGCGTCGCGCGGATGCGCACGCGGCCGGTTGCGCGGCTCACCTGCTTCACCGTGTCCACCACCGGCACCCCCACGATGGCGGCGCCGGTCTCGGCCGCTTCGTCGAACACCTTGCGAATGGTTTCCGGATCGATGAACGGCCGCACCGCGTCGTGGACAGCCACCAGATCGGTTTCCGGACCCAGGGTTGCGAGCGCGTTCTCGACCGATTGTTGCCGGCTGTTGCCGCCTTCCACCGCGCGCACGCGCCGGCCGGGAAACTCCCGCGCCAGCATCCCGCCGACCCACTCCAGATCCTCCGCGCGCACCGCCACTACAATCTCGGCCACGCGCTCCGAGGCCGCAAACCTGCGCACCGTATGAATCAGGATGGGCGAGCCTTCGAGCAGCATGAACTGCTTGCGGCTGGTGCCGGTTTTCTCGGCGGAGCCCTTTCCCATACGGGTGCCCAGGCCCGCCGCGGGTAATATCACGGCGACTTTCATGTGCATTACGATTCTATCGTGGTTTTCTCAGGGCCGAGATTGGTCATGGGCTGCGGGTCGCTCTTGCGCACCGGCCGGTCGTGCCTCTCCACCCCCGCCACCGCGTGCATCCGCTCATCGAACTTGCCGAAAATCATCTTCCCCGCGGTGGTCTGGAGCACACTGGTCACAGCGATGTCGATGGTCTTGGAGATCATCTTCTTGGCGTTGTCCACCACCACCATGGTGCCGTCGTCCAGGTACGCCACGCCCTGGTTGTATTCCTTGCCTTCTTTGAGAATGAACACCCGCATGGTCTCGCCGGGCAGGACGATGGGCTTGAGCGAGTTGGCCAGCTCGTTGATGTTCAGCACCTCGACGCCGTGAAGTTGCGCCACCTTGTTCAGGTTGAAGTCGTTGGTAATGACCTTGCAGTCGTAAACCTTGGCCAGCTCGATGAGCTTCATGTCCACTTCGCGGACGTGCGGAAAGTCCTCCTCCACGATCTGAACGGTGAGATGCGCCATCTTTTGGATGCGCTGGAGGATGTCCAGCCCGCGCCGGCCGCGATTGCGCTTCATCGAATCGGCCGAATCGGCGACCAGTTGCAGCTCGCGCAGAACAAACTGCGGAATCACCAGGACGCCGTCCAGGAAGCCGGTCTCGGCGATATCCGCGATGCGCCCGTCGATGATGACGCTGGTATCCAGAATCTTGAACGACTTCTTCGACGACTTTTCGCCGCCGAAGATTCCGCCCAGGGCCGCAAGGTTGAGCATATCTCCCTTCTTGGCTCCCGCGATCAGGCCAATGTAGGTCATCAACAAGAGAAGACACACTTGCAAAAAGGGCGGCGCATCCGCATGGCTGAGGACCAGCGACATCAGAAAGGCGCCGATGATTCCCAACACGGATCCGGCGGCCGCGCCGATCAGCCGCTTCAGGCTAACCCGCTCCAGCCGGATTTCAAAGAAGATGATGCCGGCGCCCAAAATCAGGCCGCCCACCGCCGCAATCTCCCGAGACTCCCGAGACAAGCCAAACGGGTGCAACAAATAGGCGGAAGTGGCGAGAACCAGGATGAAAATGACGCGAACAATGATTAAGTCGAGCAAGAGGGCACCCCCTTAGGGTGAGTTCAAGATCCAGAGTGATCCCCATAAAACTGCCATTTGATCCCGCAAAAATCGCGAGTTACGTCGCGCCAAAAGTATAACACCTCCCGCAAGCGGGGGACTGTATGGCGAGAGACTGGGCGCAGAAGTGGACAACTACGGGTACGCACGGCGTTCCGGTAGCGCCGGCGGTCTTGCCGCCGGTTCGTTCCACTTCGGACAACCCCACCGGCGGCAAAGACCGCCGGCGCTACTAAGAAGGTCGGGATCGCCGCGGTATACTCAATTGACCCTGTGAGGCGGCTCCTATCATTGCGAATCGCGGTCGCGGCGATGCTTCTGCTCGGGGCGGGCGCGTCCGCCTTCGCCGGCGAGTTGGAGCGCATCGATGGCGATCTCCGAAAGGCGCTGCTTGATCTTTCGGAGCGCATGGACGCCAAGTGGAGACCGGAATTGCCTGTTCCAGCGGCGGCCGCGGCTTCGCCAGGTTCCGCGCGCGTGGTGGTGGTCGGCTTCACCGGCGGTTTGGGGCCAAGGGTCCATTCCGGCTCCGGAGTCGCAGTGTTGACCCGTCGAATCAACGGCATGGGCGACGAGGGAGTCGCGGCGCTCCTGTTCGGCTGGAACGATTGGCGCCAGGCAGCCGCGGAAGTGCTGAAACTCGCGCATGCTTCTCCAGGCTCCCCAGGTCGTCTCCCCCAGCCGCTGATCGTGGCCTGTGGGCACAGCCTGGGGGCAAACGCGATCGGCAAGTTCGCGCGCCTGCTGGGCCAATCGGGGCTGGAGGTCTCGCTGGCAGTCTATATCGACGCGTTTTCCGCGGGGAAGTCCACGGTGCCCGCCAATGTCGCTTGCGCCGTCAACTTCTATCAGCGGGCCGGTATTCTCAAAGGAATCCCGGTGCGGGGGCGATCCAGTCTGGCCGCCTCGGCGCCCGCCCGGACCACGCTGCTGGGCAGCTACCTTTTGAAACCGCGGGACCGGCCTCCCAAGGGCCAACCAAGGCCGCTCCGTCTCCCGTTAGTCGAACCACACAACCTGCTGCCGTACGACCCGCGCGTGCAGGGATATGTTTGCGACTCGGTCCGCATCCTGTTGCAGTTGTCGGCGGAAGGGGCGGGCGATGGTGCGCGAGCCGCCGAAATCGGCGCCAGATAAGCCCGCTTGAGGGGCCACGTAAGAAGAACTTCACATTCCCGAGGTCTTATTTCAGGTTAGGGCAAAGAGGAATTCCGCCGTTCGATAGAACAGCGGCACCATCACCCTGGCGATCGGCCAGGCGTCCGCCGCGGCTACTCCCGAGCTGGAAGTGGTCAGCAGGGAGAAGAATGTTTCCAGTTCGCCCAGTATGGGCCCGCCTTCGGCCCACACGTTCAACTCCAAGCTCTTCTTCATCGAGAGGACATCGAAATTGGCGCTGCCCAGCGTCCAGCGGTCGTCGAAGATACTGAATTTCGAGCGGAAATACGTCCGGGCCGGGTACCATTGGACCCCGCTCTTGGCGACCAGCCCGTGCAGCGGCACGGCGCGCAGCATGTCCTGGCGGCGTTGGGTTCGCAGGGGGGTCACAATCTTGACGTCCGCGCCCCGCCTTGCCGCCGCCCGCAATTCACTCAGCAGATCCCGGGTCGGAAAGAAGATCGGCGCGGCGATCCAAATCCGTTGGCCGGCGCTCCGGCATGCGGATAATAGCCAGCGGTGGATCTCCTGACTCTCCGCATCGGGGCCGGAGACCAGCAGGGACAGACCGTTGCCGATGGTCCTTCCCGTGGAGGCCAGCGCCGGGCGGCGCCGGCGGGTTGCCAGCGTCTTGAATTGCTCGAAGATCTCGACAATAGTGCCCGTCTCCGGCGGTTCCAGCAGCAGGAACAGGTCTACCGAATCCCCGAATTCGTTCTTGAAAACGATACTGCCCAGGCCGAACAGAGTCCGGTCGACGACCAGAACGCGGGCATGGATCCGGCATAACGCCGCCAGCGGGTCGCGCAGGAGCCATTTCCGGAATGGCCGGAACACGCTGACCGACACCCCCGCCGCGGTCAAAATCTTCTTCACCCGCGCGAAGGACCGTCGCGACCCGTAGCCATCGACGATCACCTGGACCCCCACGCCCCTGCGTGCCGCCTCACAGAGAGCATCGATGAATCGTCCCCCGATCGAGTCGTCCGCGAGAGTGGATAGGGTAACCAGCGCTTCTTCCCGCGCCCGCCGAACGGCGTCCTCGACGGTCAGAAACATCGCCTTCCCGCCCGTGCAGAGAGCAGAGTCCGCCATTGGATTTCAGAGTTTCAGATCGAAATGACAGACGATTCCAGCATGCCGCCGCAAGCGGATCGTTCAGGGGCGTTCGGAATCGTTGCGATAATCGGCCACGACGCGCGCGTCCGACAGGGCAATGGTGCGCGAGCAACTGCGCGCCACGCCGGCGTCGTGGGTCACGATCAGGATGGTGGCGTTCAACTTCTCGTGCAACGAGCGGATCAGGTCGAGGATTTCGGCGCCGCTGCGCGAATCGAGGTTGCCGGTGGGCTCGTCGGCCAGCAGGATGGGGGGGAGAGCCGCCAGGGACCGCGCGATGGCCACGCGCTGGCGCTCGCCGCCGGAGAGTTCGTCCGGCTGGTGATCGAGGCGGTGGGTGAGTTGGACCAGGTCGAGTAGCTCGCGCGAGCGCTCCTGAATCTTCCGTTTCGGCCACCCGCGCAGGTGCAGCGGCAGCGCCACGTTCTGCAGGCAGGTGAGGCTGGGCATCAAATTGAAGAACTGGAAGATGAAGCCGATCTTGTCGCGCCGCAAGCGAGTCAACTCGTCGTCGGTCAGGCGGGCGATGCTCTGGCCATCGATGTGGATCTCCCCGGAGGTGGGCTGGTCGAGCCCGCCGATCAGGTTGAGCAAAGTGGATTTGCCCGAGCCGGATGGGCCGATGATGGAGACCATCTCGCCGCGAGCGACCTCGAGACTGATGTCCTCGAGGGCGGTCACGCGCTTCTTGCCGCCAAATTGCTTCGAGACCTGGGTGAGGCGAATCAAACAAATCTCCCGTTCCTAGAAGCTGTACCGCAACTGCAGCGTCAGGTAAGAATCCACATTGTAGCGGGCCAGCGGGTCCGATTGGCTGCCGCCGATCCAGAGAAACCTCGCAATGGCACGGAAAGTCGAATAGAGGTTTCGCGAATAGAGAAGCCGGGTCACAAACGCTTTTCCGCTGGGGTGCACGAACCACTCGGCCGACACGGTTTGCCGGGGGTTTGGATTCCACGCCACGTGCCCGGAAACGGAGTCTCGGGTGGCGCGGTCCAGATCCAGGGTGTCGGGACGCTTGGCTTGAGTGAGCTTGTCGCCGGTCTTCTCCGCCTGCACGGCGTACGTCCAGGCGCTGGTGACGTGAGGAGACACCGCGTCGATGTAGGCCGTTTCGACCTTCCACAACAGGCCCCGCCACGGCGCGGCGAAATCGGCGCCCACCATGCGCATTTTCGGGTAGAGCGTCTGGTAGGACTTCACGAGGTCTTCAAACTGCTCGCCGCGGGCGGAGGGAGGATCCACCGTGTATCCCGGCCCCACCACGCTCCGGATGGCCGCTCGGCCATCTTCCAGCGCGGCGCCGTCGGTGAGCGCGATCTCGATCCGGTCCACCGTCGACCCGCGCCCGAATACGTGCTGGGCGCCGTACACATCCATCACGGCAACGTTGCCGCCATATATCTTTTCGAGGCTCTCATCGCTCAGCAGTCCGCGGACGGTGAATGCCTTCACCCCATCCACGGTGTGCAAGCCCAGCTTGCTGCCGATCGCCCAGCCGTGCGCGGCGGCGAAAGACCGGGTCATGAGGAGAGAATCCGGCTGAGCGATGAAGGCGATCGGGTCAACCTCCGCGGAGCCCTCGCCGGTACGAAAGAGCCAGGGCTGCATGGCCGCGTCGCCGGTGATGTCCAACCCCACGATCAGCAGCCGGGTGGCGGCCACGTCGGTCTCGGCCAGGGCCTCGATCACGGGGCTGGCGGCGCGCACCTGGGGCACGGCCTGCAACTTCTCGATAAACGCTTCCGGAACGCCCGCTTCACCGGCAGCCACCTGTAGTTGGCAGGATCCGGCGATCTGGTCGACCGTCTGCCGGAAATCGCTGATTGCTCAGGAACGGCCCGGCGCCGTGGGAACCAACTTCTCGATCTTCTGCCACGCCACTTTGGCATCCGCCTGCTTCAGCGCTTGAAACGGGCCGAGCGCCCAGATCGAGTCCTTCACGCGGACCAGCTTGCTCAGGAAGGCCCGGTTATCGACAGCCAGGGGACGCCAACTCTCACCACCGTCTTCGCTTACCAGGAAGCCGTTATCCACCGTGATCCAGCCGCGGTTGGAGCCATCGAACAGCACGCAAGTGAGCCAGCTTCTCACCGGGCTGGTCTGCGCTTCCCAAGTGGCTCCTCCGTCGCGGCTGCGCAGAATCTGTCCGGCGAACCCGACGGCCCAGCCGTTGTTGGCGTCGCGGAAATACACCGAGCTCAGCGACCACGACGCGGCGGCAGTCTTGATCTGCTCCCAGGTTCGGCCGCCATTGGCAGTGCGAAGGATGGTACCGGCCCAGCCCACTGCCCAACCGCGCTCCGCGTCCAGGAAGAAGATGCTCTCGAGAGATTGCGATGTGCCGGTGGTCTGCCGGGCCCAGGTGCGCCCACCATCGCCGGAATGAAGCAGCACACCGGTGTAGCCCGAGATCCAGCCCGACTGGCCGGCGAACTCAATGTCGGTCAAGCTCTCGGTGGTCCCGGACTGCCGGACCTGCCAGGTCTTGCCGCCGTCCTCGGTGGCCAGCAGCAAGCCGCCGTCGCCGGCCACAAAGCCGCGATTCACCTCCGTAAACGCAATCGCGCGCAGGCGTCCCTTGGCGCCGGTGGCGCGCGCGGCCCAGGCAGCGCCGCCATCGGTTGTGACCATCACGGTGCCTGGTTCGCAAAGAACATACGCCACGGAGGCAGTGGGCGCGGCCCCGTCGCGGAAACGGCAGGATGTCTCCTGCGCACCGGCCAGAGAAACACCCATCGACAAGATTATGGCTAACCGCTTGAGCATTCCTGAATCCTCGTTACAAAGGTCTTTTCCTCCGTTGATTCTAACGCGATTCGGCGCGCCAAGGTAAACACCCTCAGGGAATCTCAACAACGGCTGCGCCGGGTTCCGCTGAACTGCGGGGCGGCAGGGGTGATACAGTGTTGAGACATATGAAGACGCATCTTTCGCTGTTCGCGATCCTGCTGGCGGGCGCGTGTTTCGCACAACAGCCAGCCAACTATCCCATCGAGGCAGGATTCATCGACGCCCACGGAGTCCTGATTTACTACGAGTTGATGGGCCGGGGGACGCCACTCGTGATCTTGCACGGCGGTCCGGGAGCGTCGCACGACTATTTCCTCCCGTACCTGCTCCCCCTGGCCCGCCAGCACAGGCTGGTTTTCATCGACGAGCGCGGGTCTGGAAAGTCCGAGAAGTTGGAGGACCCGAGCGGCTACACCGTGGAGAACATGGCCGAAGACGTCGAGGCCGTCCGGCAGGGGCTGAGGCTGGGCAAGATCGGCCTTCTTGGGCATTCCTGCGGCGGAGTGCTGGCGCAGGCTTACGCGTTGAAGTACCAGCGCAACCTGACTCACCTGGTGCTGTGCAGCACGTTCCACAGCACCAGCAAAATGAACGAGGTTTTCCGGCGCATGATGGCGGAGATGAATCCCGAGCTGCGTAACCGGATCGAATCGCTCGAAAAGGCCGGGCTGTACGGCAGAGGCAAGGTCTACGAGCGGAACCGCTATTCCAACGGCTACATGGTGGCAGCCTGGGGTGAGGCCTATTTCCCCTATCTGTACCAGCGGCGTCCGGACCCGAACTACGATCCGGCCGCAAACGGCATCATGTCGTGGGACCTGTACCGGGAGATGTGGGGTTCCAGCGGGGAATTCATCATCGACGGAAACCTGAAGTCGGTCGAGTACGGCGACCGCCTGAATTCCATCACCGTGCCCACGCTGATTACGGCCGGCGACCATGACGAATGCGCGCCATCCATTTCGCGCGAGATGCACGAGAAGATCTCCGGCTCGAAACTGGTGATCCTGCCGCAGAGCGGCCACATGACGTTCGTGGACCAGCCGGGCCTGTTCTTGAAGGCGGTGGGCGAGTTCTTGCGGTGAGGACTCCGCCCTGCGCTGGCTGCTATCCTGGCTCGTAACCAAGCTGAGCAAGGAGGTCGCCGGTATGTTAGTCGAGCAGCAAATTGCCGAACGGAGGGAAAGGGCGCAAAGCGCCGTGGTCCGGGTCCAGGAGCGGCCCGCCGGGGGCCTCTATGGCGACTATCGCGTCGAGTCCGCCAGCGGAAAGACGTACCGCGTCGCCATGCGCGGCCCGGGCCTGTTCGAAAACTATTGCTCCTGCCCGGATTTCGCCGTCAACACCCTGGGGACCTGCAAGCACATTGAAGCGCTGTTGCTCCAGTTGCGGCAGAAGCACGGTACGGCGCTGGAGCGAAAGGAATACGCGCGCACGCGCGCTTCCATCTCCCTCCAGTACGGAGAAACCATCGAGATCCGGCTGCGCCTGCCGGTTTCACCATCGCCTGGCTTGAAAGCGCTGGCCGGCGAGTGTTTCGATCCGGCGGGACTCCTGCGGCGGGAGCAGTTCCGCCATTTCGGAAACGTCCTCGACCAGTTCCGGAAAGCCGACGACCAGGCGGTCATATACAGCGATGTGCTCGAATACATCGACCGGGAAAACGAGATCGCCGAGGGTCTGGAGTATGAACGCAAGCTCCTGGCGAAACTCCGCGGCGGCCAGAATCCACTGGATGGCGTTCTCAAAACCAAGCTCCTGCCATACCAGACGCTCGGGGCCATCTTTGCGGCCTGCCGCGGCCGCGTGGTCCTGGCGGACGACATGGGCTTGGGAAAGACCGTTCAGGCGCTGGCGGCCGCCGAACTCCTGCGGCGGCGCAAGGGGATCGAGAAAGTGCTGGTGGTGGCCCCGGCGTCCGTCAAGTACCAGTGGAAGACGGAAATCGAGAAATTCTCGGATCTCTCCGCGCAGGTCATCGACGGGCCGCTCGCCCGGCGGCGGCAGTTGTATGCCTCACCCGCGTTCTTCAACCTCACCAGCTATGAACTGGTCCTCAAAGACGTGAGTTACATTCACGAATTGAAGCCGGACCTGATTATTCTCGACGAGGCCCAACGCATCCGCAATTGGGTCACGGCCACGGCCCGCACCATCAAGCAATTGAAGAGCCGCTACGCCTTCGTGCTCACGGGGACCCCGCTCGAAAACAAACTGGAAGAGCTCTTCTCGGTGGTGGAGTTTATCGACGGGCGCCGCCTGGGTCCGGCGTTCCGGTTCCTCCAGGAACACCGCATGGAAGACGAAAAGGGACACCTGCTCGGCTATCGCGGCCTGGATCGCATTCACGCGCAACTGGAGCCGGTCTTGCTGCGGCGCACGCGCAAAGAGGTTCTCACGGAACTTCCCGAACGCACCGACCAGATCTTCCGCGTTCCGATGACCGACGAGCAGGCCGAGCCGTACTGGGAGCAGAGCGAAATCCTGAGCCGCCTCATGCACAAGTGGGAGCGGCAAGGCTGGCTCTCCGAGATCGACCTGCGCCGCATTACCTGCTGCCTCCAGAACATGCGCATGCTCTGCGATTCGACTTTCCTGTTCGATAAGCAGACCAACCATTCGCCCAAGCTGGAGGAGTTCCGCGAGATCATTCGGGAACTGGCGCTCGAAGAAAACCGCAAGGTGGTGGTCTTCAGCGAATACGAGCGCATGACGCACCTGGCCGGCGAGGAGCTTGGCAAATTGGGAATCGGCTGCGTATCGCTGCATGGCGGCGTGCCTTCCCGCAAACGCGGCGACCTCATCGAGAAGTTCCGGCGCGATCCCGAGTGCAAGGTGTTCCTCTCCACCGACGCTGGTGGCGTGGGGCTGAACCTGCAAGCCGCGTCGGCGGTGGTGAACTTCGAGCCGCCCTGGAACCCGGCGCGCCTGGAACAGCGGATCGGCCGTGTGCATCGCCTCGGCCAATCGCGTTCGGTTCACGTGATCCACCTGCTGACCACCGGCAGCATTGAAGAGAGGGTCTGGGAGACTCTGCAACGGAAGAAGTCGCTGTTCGCCGGAGTGTTCGACTCGCCAACGGCGGAGGTCAGTTTTGCCGCACTCGGGCGCAAGAGCGGCCTCGAAGCCATGAAGGAGGTCGTTGCCGATCGACCCCAACCCGAGAAGCCAAAACCTGTGATCGAACAGGCGCGGCCCGCCGCGCCGCCCGCCCGCGTCGAGACGCCGTCTGACACCCTCGGAAAGGCCGCGGCCGGCCTGCTCGAAGCCGGTATCAAGTTCTTGGAGTCGATGACCTCGGACCGTCCGCTGGAGCAGGTTTTGTCGGGTCTCATCTCGCGGGACCCCGGCACGAACCGGCCGGTGCTGTCGATCCCATTGCCCGAATCCATCACCGAGGGGCGATTGAAGAACGCCATCGCGGGGCTGCTCGGCAGGCTGTAGCGCCGGCGATCTTGTCGCCGGCCTGCTCCTGTCCGGACAACCCCACCGGCGGCAAAGACCGCCGGCGCTACCTCACACTTCGACCATCATGACGCCCAGGGCGGCGGCGGCGTTTCGTATCCGCCAGAGCATTTCCGCCAATTCGAGCTCTTCGAGCGGGTTCAGTTTTACCGATACGGCCTCCAGCAGCCTGGCGGCGGCCCCGCAACGCTTCAGCGCGTACGCGAAGGACGGCGCCGGCGGCGGGGTCTTGGCCCCCGAACGCCGGCCCAGTTCCGCTATGGCGGCGGCCACCCGGCGGCGCTGCTCGGGAACAAACGCGATGAGTTCGCCGTCCAGGCGCACACCGGCGGCGCTCACGTCGGGAGCAATGGCGCGGAATTCTTCGGCCGTGATACGCGTGAGCTGCGAGGCGTGGAAGAAGGCCGGACCGAACTCTTCCAGGTGGCGGATGCTCTCGTCCACCTTCCTGCGGCTGGCGCCGATATGCTCGGTACAGAACTCGTCCCAGTTGTTGGCGCGGTCCCGGTACATCTTTTCGTCGCGAATGCGGCGGAGGCATTCAACGTCCGCGGCGGAGCAGCGTCCGGCGATGAGTCCAAAGGCCTCGCGGCGTCCCAGCCATTGGCCCAGTTCAAGATCCCGCGGCGCCGGTTGGCCGGCGGCGGGCAGTTGCTTTTCCAACGAGTCGTGCATGTGGCAATTCGAGAGAATTTGGGCGGAATCGCCCAAACCGCGACTGAATACAAAAGGTTTAGGTGCGGTTTTTTGGGCGAATCGCCCAAAACGGTCTCCCCCTCCGCTTCCATCGTCCCACGAGGACCGTCGCCGAACCGTTTCGCCGGAGCACACTTTTCCCGCCATCCTCCTGATGCCAATGCGCTTAAGAATTTTGCAAAATTGTGTGAACGAAAAACCGTCAGCTACAAGTCTTTGGGCGTCAGGCCGGTCTTTTTGGCGAGGACCTTTCTGGCCGTGGGGCCGAGAGGGACCCTGTCGTGGTAGGCAAACAAAACATCGGAGTAGCCCGGACGTTCGAGGATTCGGTGGGACGTGCCACCCTGGCGTTTGATCCTCCAGCCGATCCGCAGCAACGCGGCCAGAGCGTTCGGCATGTCTCGATCATGCCACCAAAATCGCTCATGCGCCTTCGCGCCGCCGTTACCGCGCCTGCCGCAGCCGCCGGTGGTCTTTCAGGATGCAGCGGTCCATCACCACTTCGAGGGCCGCCTCTTTGGCCCGGCGCGCGGCGTCTTCGTGGATTACGCCTTCCCGCATCCAGATGGCCTTCGCGCCCTTGCGGATGGCGGCTCAGTTTGAGCGGGCGGTGCCGGCGGCTGGCGCGATCCGCGCCTACAGTTCCCAAGGATTGAAGATGCTCACCCCGAGATCGAGAAAATCTCTTACGTTTCGTGTCACCAGAATCAGGCCGTGTTCCAAAGCGGTCGCGGCAATCAGGCCGTCAATGACGGCCAGCGGAGCGCCTCTCCGCTGCGCTCGCGCCGAAAGAACGGCCCAGCGGTCGCCAATCGCCCTGGTCACCGGGAGCAAATTCCTGCCAAAGGACTCCAGCAGTTCGCCTTCGAACCACTGCTCCAACTGCGAGCGCCGCTGGCTTGCGGGAAGGATCTCAATCCCCCGGCGGATTTCCGCCAGGGTCAACACGCTTGCGCAAAGAGAACCGGGGGCCGCAGCTTTCAACCAATTCTTGACCTTCGATCCGGCTAGCCTCTTCGCGAGAATTCCGATAGAACGTTGGTGTCGATCAGGAAGGCACTCACAGGTCGAGTGGCCTTGGGTAATCTTTTTGCCTCTCCAGATTCAACTCCGAGCCGGCAAACGGCGGCTCACTGAGAATGTCGGCAAGGTTTTTGCGCGGTTTCCGCGAAACTGAAATCGGTTCTTCGGTTCGGGATCTTTCGCGCAGGGCAAGGACTCCCTGCACGATCAGTTCGTCAGCCGATCGAAAATGCCCACTCTCGATCTCTTCCTGAACGAGCCGTTCTGTTTCGGGCTTGAGTTGTACCGCCACGCCTTCAAGATACGTGAATTTCCGACGGGTTGCAAACGCTACGACGCCTGCCGCAGCCGCCGGTGGTCTTTCAAAATGCAGCGGTCCATCACCACTTCGAGGCCCGCTTCCCTGGCCCGGCGCGCGGCCTCTTCGTGGACTACGCCTTCCTGCATCCAGATCACCTTCGCGCCCTTGCGGATGGCGGCTTCCACAATCTCCGGCACGAACTCCGAGCGCCGGAAAATGTCCACGATATCGATTGGCTCCGGAACCGATTCCACATCGGGGTAGCACTTCTCACCCAGGACTTCGGCCTCATGGGGGTTGACCGGGATGATGCGATACCCGGCCCGCTGCATGTATTCCGCCACGCCATAACTGGGACGGTAGCGCTTGGCGGAGAGACCCACGACGGCGATGGTCCGGCAAACCCGCAGGATTTCGGGAATCTGCTTCATACGGCTTCCTGTTGGATGGCGCGGGCGGCGGCGCGCTTCAATTTTTGCGCTTCTTCGCCGGTCAAGTAGCGGAACTGGCCGGGCTTCAGGGATCCCAGTTCGATGGGGCCGATGCGCACCCGCCTCAACTTCTCGACCAGAAACCCAAAATGTTTGAACATCAGCCGGATCTGGTTATTGCGGCCCTCGAAGAGCCGCACCTCGTACCACGGATTCTCAGCCTGGTGGACCACTCGCAAACCGGCCGGCATGGTGCGGCGGCCGGAGAGCGGGATGCCCTCCCGAAACTGCTGTTCCTGTGGGCCGGTGAGCGAGCCGTTCACTTTCACCACGTACGTCTTGGGCAGGTGCGTGGCGGCCGACATGATGGCGTTGGCCAACTCGCCGTCGTTGGTCATGAGCAACAGGCCTTCGCTGTGATAGTCCAGGCGCCCCACCGGGTACACCCGCTCCTTCACCCCGCGCAGCAATTCCATGACGATGGCGCGGTGCTGCGGGTCGCTGACCGTGGTCACCGTGTTGTTGGGTTTGTTGAGGACGATGTAGACCAGGCGCCGGGGCGCGTGAATCAGGCGGCCGTCCACTTTGATGTGGTCGCGCTCCAGGTCGGCTTTGGAGCCGAGTTCGGTCACCAGCGCGCCGTTCACGGTGACGCGGCCAGCCAGCATCATCTGTTCCGCCTGGCGGCGGGAGGCCACGCCGGCCTGCGAGAGGATTTTCTGGACGCGCTCTTCCGGCATTAGCCCTCCTGCTCCGGCAGATCGGGGGCCGGGGGCCAGGGGCCGGGGGCCGGGGCCTCGGCGTCGGGCGGGTCGGGGTCGGGGGCCGGGGGCCAGGGGCCGGGGACCGGGGGAGCGGCCTCGGACGGGTCGTGGGGCTGCTCCACCGACTCTTCCATGCCGGGCAGCAGTTCCGGCTGCTCCGCGTCGGCGAATGCCATGCGCCGGATTTCTTCGAATTCCTTGAGCGATGGCAGTTCGCTCAGGTCCTTGAGACCGAACTGGATGAGGAATTCCCGGGTGGTCTGGTAGAGGATCGGCTTGCCGATGACGTTCTTGCGCCCGGCCGCCGCGATCAGCTTACGGTCGAGCAGCGTCTTCAGAACGCTGGCGCCCTGGACGCCCCGGATGGCCATGACTTCGGGCGCCGTGACGGGCTGCTTGTAGGCGATGACGGCCAGGGTTTCGAGCGCCGGCAGCGAAAGCTTGAGCGGCGGTTTGAGGCTCTTGACGAAGCTGCGGACGGCCTCGTGGTGCTCCGGCTTGGTGGTCATTTTGAAGCCACCGGCCACTTCCCGGATGCTGACGCCGTGCCCCGGCTGGTCGAATTCCGCCACAAGCTGGCCCAGCAGAGCCTGAATGCGCTCGGGGGGCTGCTGGAGCGCGGCGGCCATCTGCGCGGCAGTGAGAGGCTCCTCCGCCACGTACACAATGGCCTCCAGAACGGCCTTCAGTTGCGCGTCTTCCACGGGAACGGGCGGTGGCGCGCCCTCGGGAGCCAGCAATTCCTCCATGGAGAGCGCCGGCTGCGCCTCGGTCTCGCCGGGTTCCAGGCCGGCGCTTTGCGGGGATGTTTCCAGTTCTTCCATGCCTTATCAGATGTAATCTTTCTCGATGGCCGCGATGGGTTCATCGGAAGCGAACACGGCGTCGAAGTTATGATGCCGCTTCAGGGCGATTTCGCCAAACAGGCTCCTCTGCGTCACCACCACGGCTTGCATCCGCACCATCTCCAGCACGGCCAGGAACAGCGCGATCATGGCGCGGCGGCTGCGCTGCTGCTCGAAGATCCGCAGGATGAAGACCGGCTGGCCCTCCCCCGCCTCCACGAAGCAATCCCTCAGATAGTGCATCATTTCCGCGACCGTCACGTCGGCGGGTTCCACTTCGTAGGCGGGGCGGTCACGGGCGCGTTCCAGCATCTCGCCGAAGGCTTTGACCAGGTCGAAGAGGGTGATGGCGAGGCCCGGGTCGTCGTCGTCGGAAACAAAGGCTTTCATCTGCGGATTCGACCAGACGTTCTCCTCGATCATGCGCTTCTGCTGGAGCATTTCCGCGGCATTTTTGAAACGCTCGTGTTCCAGAAGCCGGTCCACCAGTTCCTGCCGCGGATCTTCCGCGGTCTCGCCGTCCGGTCCGAGGGCCGGGTCGCGCGGCAAGAGCATTTTGGACTTGATGTGGATCAGGGTCGCCGCCATGTAGACGAACTCCGCGCCGAGATCGATATCCATCTCGCGCGCCTGTTCCATGTATTCGAGGTACTGTGCCGTGATGGTGGCGATGGGGATGTCCTTGATGTCGATCTGCTGCTTGCGGATCAGGTCCAGCAGCAGGTCCAACGGCCCCTCATACTGCTCCAGATGGATATTCAGTGGCGACGACACCGCTTTCACGATAGCATGCGCCGCACGGCGCTACCTCGGCGCCCGCGGTTTGTGGTAAACCGGAGTGAGAATCGAGTGGCAGGGTGGTAGGGTTCCGCGCGCTTTCGATTGCGATGCTGCTGTGGCGTCACGCCGCTGTGCTGGCCGGCCAGTCCCCGGTGTCGCCGGTCATCGACGTTACGGTCCTCGATCAAAGCAAGCAGGCGGTTCCCGGCGCTCGAATTCAGCTCAAGCTGGGCGACAAGGTAGTGGCCTCGGCCGAGACCGATGAGAAGGGTCGCGCCAGGTTCACCCTACTCACGCCTGCCCGCTACGCCATCATTGCCACGAGAGAGGGCTTCGAGCCGGCGCAAAAGGCCGGCCTCGACTTGGCGCCGGATGGCTCCATCTCCATCGGGCTGACCCTGGTTCCCCTCACTCAACGCGAGAGTATCGACGTACGGGACACGGCCGCTGCCGTGGAAGTGGGCGCGTCAGCCCCCAGCCAGTTGGCGGGCCAATCCGCCAAGGAACTTCCCAACCGTCCGGCTACGGTGGCAGACGCCCTGCCCATGCTTCCGGGAGTGGTCCGCGAACCGGGTGGAGGTCTCATGATTTCCGCCAGCGGAGAGCAGCGCAGCGCCATGATCGTGAACTCAGCCGACGTCACGGACCCCGCCACGGGTCAGTTCGGGTTGACCATACCGATCGACAGCGTCGAGACCTTGAACGTGTTCCAAACGCCCTATCTCTCGGAGTACGGGAGGTTTACGGCGGGCCTGGTGTCGGTGGAGACGCGTCGCGGGGGCGACAAATGGAAATGGGAATTGAACGATCCCCTCCCCGAGTTCCGCATTCGCAGTTACCAAATGCGAGGTCTCAAGGACGCCACGCCGCGGCTCAATTTCGAAGGGCCTATCGTCCCCCACAGGCTCTACCTGGTGGAAGGGTTCGAATACGAGATTCGCAAGACCGCGGTCTACACTCTGCCCTTTCCCGAGAACCAGAAATTAGAGGAAGGAATCAACTCGTTCACTCAGTTCGACTGGATCGTCTCGGACAAACACCTGGTGACCGCCACGGTGCACGCGGCCCCGCAACGCCTGGGCCACGTGAACATGGACTACTTCAACCCGTTACCGACCACCCCCGACGCCAGCACGCACAGCTACACCGGGACCGTGTCCGACCGGCTCACCCTGTTCGGAGGCCTGCTCGAAAGCACCTTTTCCGCCATGCGTTTCGACGTCGGCGTCTGGGGCGAAGGCGACCAGGATCTGACCATCACTCCCATGGGCAATCGCGGGAATTACTTCGCCAATAAGACCCGCGATGCATCGCGGTACAGTGGGGCCTCGATCTACTCCTTTGCCGCCCTCGCCGGATGGGGAACGCACAACCTGAAGATCGGGTCCTATCTCGCGGGAAGCTCGGAGGACGGCCAACTAGCCGAGCATTCGGTAGACATCCTGGGGTCCCGGGAACAGTGGATTGAACGCATCGACTTCCCCAGGAGTCACACGTTTCAAATCTCGGATATCGAGTACTCTTTTTACGGACAGGACCATTGGATCGTTTCGCCGCGGCTGGCTCTGGATCTTGGCGTGCGCACCGAATCGCAGGAGGTTTCGGGAGCGTTTCGCGTGGCGCCGCGGGGGGGGATTGCGTGGACCCCGTTTGCCCATGCAGGCACCCTGGTCCAGGCGGGATACGGACTGTTCTTCGACCGCGTCCCCCTCAACGTTTACTGCTTCAATAAGTACCCGGACCAGGACATCACCATGTACGGCGCCGGCGGGGAGGTCTCAGCCGGGCCATTTCTCTATCTGAATACACTGGGGCAAGTGAGGGTCAAGCATCCATTCGTTTTTCAGAGCCCGCAGGACGGCAATTTCTCGCCCGAGAGCGCCATCTGGAGCCTGCAAATCGAGCAACCCCTGACGCCATTCCTGAAGCTCCGGGTGGGGTATCTGCAAAACTATTCCCAAGGGCTGGTCATCCTGAATTCAGTGGCGCCGGATCCGGACACCAACACCGGTGCTTATCTGCTCTCGGGCGTGGGAAATTCCCGCTATCGCCAACTCGAGGTCACGGCGCGCATGCGGCTCAAGGGCGAGGGGCGCCAGTTGTTCTTTTCTTATGTGCGCAGCCGGGCCCGCGGCGACTTGAACGATTTCAGCAACTATTTGGGCACTTTCCCCATTCCGATTATCCGCGGCAACCAGTTCGGGAACCTGCCGGCCGATCTGCCCAATCGCCTTCTGGCCTGGGGAATGGTGCAACTGCCGCGGAAATTCCGCATTGCTCCGGTGGTCGAATATCGCAATGGATTCCCGTACTTCGTAACGGACGCGGCCCAGAACTACGTCGGAGTTCCCAACCAGCACCGTTTCCCCAACTTTTTCTCGCTGGATTCCCGCATTTCGAAGGACATCCAAGTCAATCCGAAATACGCGGTTCGATTGTCGGTGAGCAGCTTCAACCTCACCAACCACTTCAATCCAGAGGCCCTCCACTCCAACGTCGCCGACCCGGCCTTCGGTTTCTTCTTCGGCCATCGCGGCCGTCGTTTCACCGCCGATTTCGACGTCCTGTTTTAGAACCATTGTGGCGCAGCCTCTCAGGCTGCCGTCTCCGCACTCGTGCGGAGACGTTTTGTGGGCCGCGAGCCACGCGTCCCCAAGAGTGGGGGGTGCCCTCCGGGCCCGGCAGACTGGGAGTCTGCGCCACGTCGTTTGAGCATGTAGCGTTTTTCAACATTCGATGGGCCGGCCCTGCCGGATATCGGTGTTCGCTGTCTGAAAAAAGTGAACTTTTGGCCGGGGGGCGATAACCTTTGGCACTCGTTCATCGTCTTCACCGTTGAAGCAACACCACAGTTGTAACGGGGCCCACTGGGCTGGAAGGAAAAAAATGCAATCTCTCTCAAGCAGCGCCCCCGCTCCTGGCTCTGGCGGTGAGCCACAGGGTATCCCGCCTTTGCCTGTTCCCGGTCCGGCGGCCGTGCCGCCCACACGACCGGCGAAACGGCGGGTTGCCATATGGGGGATTCCCCTGGTTTTAGCCATACTAGGTGGAGGCATCGCACTCTATCTAAACACCCAATCCGGCCAGAAGGCGTTGGGGAAAGGGGGCCCACCCGCCACAGTCGTGCCGGTGGTAGCGGTCTCGCTCGGCGATCTCCGCTCCACCGTGCGAGTGAGTGGCACGGTGGCCGCACAAAACTTCGCGGCCTTGCTGGCGCCGCGCATCATGGGCAGCCGGACCGGAATGAACCGCGGCGGAACCGACACTAATTTCGGCGGCGGCCCCAGTGGCGGCAGTGGTGGTCTGGGCGGCGGCGGCCCCATGAACGATTTCAGCCTGGTGCTGATGACGCTCGCCAAGCCTGGCCTGCGCGTGAAGACCGGGGACGTGGTAGCCCAGTTCGATCCGCAGATGCAGCAGACGCGGCTGGACGACTACAGAGACTCGGTGATCCAGACGCAGAACTTCGTCCGCAAAATGATCGCCAACCTGTCGGCTGTCAGAGACGCGCACGACCAGACGGTGCTTACCGCGAAGGCCAATTGGGACAAAGCGGTTCTGGACCTGCAGACGGCGCCGATCCGTTCCGCCATCGACGCGGAGAAGTACAAGCTCTCGGCGGAGCAGACCGACGCCACCTATAAGGAACTCGTGCACGAGGCGTCCCTGGTGATCGAGCAGCAGCAGGCGCAGATCCGTGTGCAGCAACTGAACCTGGACCAGTCCGCCATCGAGCTCAAACGGGCCGAAATGAACGTCCAGAGGATGACCATCAAGAGCCCCATGGACGGAATCGTGGTGATGCAGAGCATTGTACGCAATGGCGAGTTCGGGCAGATCCGGGAAGGCGACCAGGTTTTCGCGGGCCAGCCTTTCATGCAGATTGTGGACCCGAGTTCCATGGTGCTGAACGCCACGGTCAACCAGGTGGATGCCGAGAAACTCCGGCTGGGAATGAAATCCAGCGTCCGGCTGGATGCCTATCCCGATATCGAGTTGCCGGGCACGCTCATCGGCATCGGCGCGCTTTCCAAAACCAGTACCTTCCGCGCGAGTTACGTTGGGGAGATCCCCATACGGATCAAGATCGACCGGACCGACGCACGCGTCATCCCGGATCTGACGGGAAGCGCGGAAATCGTGCTGAATTCCGAGAGAAACACGCTGCTGGCGCCGCGCGAGGCGGTTTTCGAGGAAAGCGGCAGCCCGGTGGTTTTCCTGCAAGGTCCGGAGGGCTGGATACGAAAACCGGTGGAACTGGGCGTGGTGAACTTCACCACCGTGGCGATCCATTCCGGCGTGCAGAAAGGGGACGTGATCGCGCTCCAACGGCCCATGTAGCCGGTATCGCGGACTGCCTCGCGAAGCTCATCTTCGAAGAAGCGCTACCCATCGAGAAAGTATTATGGCATCGAAAGATCTGAGACCCAAGCAGCGCCTGGGGCGCTCGCACCCCAGAAGGGTGAAAATCATCACCTGGATCGTCGGGCTGGCTGTCGGTGGCGGCGGCCTGTATGCGGCCTATCGCTACACCGGGACGACCGAGGTGGAAGTCGCGGTGGCGCGCGTCAGACGCGCGGATTTCATCATCAGCGTGCGGACGCGCGGCGCCATCAAGAGCGCCCGTTCGACGATCCTCACGGCTCCGCAGGTGCCGGGCCTGCGCATTGTCCACCTGGCGGACAACGGGCGGCCGGTCAAGAAAGGCGACGTCGTCGTGGAATTCGACGCCATTCAGCAGGAGCAGAATGTCATTGCGCGGACCACGGCCGTGCGCGCCGCGGACGGCGACATCGAGCAACTCAAGGCGACCCAGGTGATGAACAACGAAGCGGACGCCATGAGCAAGATGCAGGCGGAGTACGGAGTGGAGAGCTCCCGGCTGGACGCCAGCAAGGCCGAGGTGCTCTCGGTGGTGGATGGCGCCAAGAACCGTATTCAGGTGGGGGTCATGGAAGGATCGTTGCAGCAGGTCAAGTCCACCATGAATGCGCACCAGGTGGGAAATGAATCGGACCTCGCCCGGTCCAACCAGCGCAAGAACAAAGCCGTCGCGGACCTGAACCTGGCCGCCAGCTACCTGACCATGATGCAGCTTCGCGCGCCGGCCGACGGCATTGTGAACCTGCTTCAGAATTTCCGTTCGCAAGGCACTTTCGGCCAGACGCCGCCGCCGTTCAAGGAAGGCGACAATGTGTGGACCGGAGCGGCCATCGCCGAGATCCCGGAGCTCTCCGAGATGTACGTGGATCTGAGCCTGGAAGAGGTGGACCGCGGCAAGCTCCAGCTCGGCCAGGCCGTGCGGGTGCGCGTGGACGCCATTCCGGACAAGGAATTCGCGGCTGAAATCACCTGGATCAGCCCCATCGCCGCGCTGATCTACAAGGGAGGCTCGACGCCCGAGAAGACGTTCCCGGCGCGCGCCACGCTGAAGAATTTGGACGACCGTTTGCGGCCGGGCATGAGCAGCAGCGCCGAGATCATTATCGAGCGGCAGCCGAATCAACTGCTCATTCCGATTCGCTCCAGCTTCGACAAAGACGGCAAGCCCGCGGCCTACGTGCAGATCGGCAAGCAGTTCCTGATCCGGCCCATCCAGGTGGGCAGGCGCAACGATGAAGACATGGTGGTGACGGGCGGCCTGAAGGAAGGCGAGATCGTGACGCTCGAAAGCCCGGCAGAGGCGGCCAAGAGGGCCAAGAAGAAGCTGTAAACGCGCGCAGGAGCGCCCTGGTTCGCGGAGCGTCTCCGGAGTGGGAATGGTTCTACATGTTTAAGAAGGTACTCGTTCGGTTGTTAGGGCTGGCGGTCCTGGTGGGCGCGGGATATGGCGGCTACCGGTTCTTCAAACAACTGCCGGAACGGCAGGAACAGACCGCGACGGCCAAAGTGCAACGCAGCGACGTGGTCATCCGCGCTTTCTCGCGCGGAGAGCTGCACGCCGTGCGCTCGTCCACGCTGATGGCGCCCAACCTGTTCGGCACGGTCCAGATCACCCGGCTGGCTCCCATGGGATCGCTGGCTCACGAGAAGGACCTGGTTGTCGAGTATGACGATTCCGAGCGCCAGGCGGCGCTGGAAGAGGCGCGGCTGGGCGTGCAACAGGTGGACGAGCAGATCAAACAGGTCAAAGCCAGCCAGGCGATCCAGGCGAGCCAGGATGCGGTGACCCTGTTGGGAGCGCGTTACGACGTCCGGCGGGCGGAGCTGAACGTGCAAGAAAACCCCATCCTGGACGCCATTGACGCCAAGAAGAACATCCTGATGCTCGATGAAGCCAAGCGCGCGCTGCAACAACTGGAAGTTGACGCCAAGTCGCGGCAGGACCAGTTCGTTTCGCAGCTCGCGGTCTACCAGGAGCAACGCAACCGCAGCCTGCTGATGGTGACGCAGGAATTGCAGCGCATCGCGCAGACCAAGTCCCTGGCGCCCATGACCGGGTTAGTGGCGATCCGGCAGAACCGCGCTGGGATGTTCAACTTCGGCCAGCAGATGCCCGACATTCGGGAAGGCGACACGCTCCAGCCGGGCATGCCGGTGGCGGACGTGCTGGACCTTTCCGAAGTGGAAGTATGGGCCAAGGTGGGCGAACTCGACCGCGCCAACCTGAAGGAAGGCCAGGATGCGCTGTTGCAGCTCGACGCCATTCCGGACAAGCAGTTCCACGGCAAGATCAAGGCCCTGAGCGGCACCGCAACCTCGGACGTTTTCTCCGGCGATCCGTCCAAGAAGTTCGACGTGGTGTTTTCGGTGGACATGCGGCAACTGCTCGCGGGACTGGGGATGAAGCCCGCCGAAGTCGATCGCATCATGGCGACGGCGGTGGAAAACGCCCAGAAAAACCTGGCGGGACCCCGCGGCTCGATCTTCGCCGCCGCGCCGGCCGAGCAGGGTGGGGCGCCGAGCGGAACGCCGGGCGCGGAGGCCAACCAGGATCAAGGCGGCGGGGAGGGACGTGGCGGCCGCGGCGGTCGCGGGGGCGGCATGTCCCAGGCGGACCGCGAGAAAATGCAGGATTTGATCAAACAAGCTCAAAATGGAACTCCGGAACAGCGCCAGAAGCTGATCGAGCAGTTCACCCAGGCAATGGCTGGCAGCCAAGGAGCCTCGGGGCGCGGCGCTGGCGGGCGGGGCGGCGAGGGCCGCGGCTCCGGCGGCGGGCGGCAGGGTGAAGGACCAGGGACCGGCGAAGGCCGCGGCTCCGGCGGCGCGGGCGAGGGCGGCCGGCAGGGAGCCATTGGCCGCGCGGGCGACAACACCCTGCAAGACTTGGTCAAACGGTACACCGTTTCGCAATACACGGAAGAGGAGCGCAACAACGCCAAACTGCCGCTTCCTCCGGAACAGGACTCGCAGGTCCAGGTGCTGCTGCGGCCCGGGCTGCTGGCCGACGTGGAAATCCAGGTCGAGAAGATTCCGGATGCCTTGCACGTCCCCGCCCAGGCGGTCTTTCAAAAGAACGGAAAACCGACGGTGTTCGTGCAGCAGAAAAACAAGAGATTCGAGCCCCGGGAAGTGCAGCTCGTCAAGCAGAGTGAATCCATGATGGTGCTGGCCTCCGGCGTAAAGGCCGGCGATATCGTGGCGCTCTCCGATCCCACGGCCCAAAAGTCGGGAAAGAAGGAAACGGGCGAAAAGAAATCGCAGGGCAACCCCATGGGCGGCATGGGGGGAGGGAAATAGCCATGACGCTTTTTTCGCACGTGATCCCCGAATTAAAGATGGGGATGGCCAGCCTCTTTGCGCACAAGCTGCGCAGCCTGCTGACGATGCTGGGCATGATCTTCGGCGTGGGCGCGGTAGTGGCCATGCTCTCCATCACCGCCGGCGCGCAGAAGGAGATGATGAGCTTCATCGACCAGCTCGGCGTGAACAACATCATCGTGGAGGCGCACGAAGCGGTGGACCGCAACGAGCTCCAGACCGTCCGCGCCGTTTCGCCGGGGCTGAGTTTCCGCGATTTCCGGGCGATCTCGGAAAACGTGCAGGGCCTGGTGGCCATCACGCCGCGCAAACGGTTCAAGCCGCAGAAGCTGCTGCCCAAGACCAGCCAGGAACCACCCCAGCTCATCGGGGTGCTGCCGAATTTCGTCGAGATCAACAGTCTGAAGCTGATTGCCGGCCGGTTCTTCACGGACGCAGAGAACCAGGCGTCGGCGCCGGTGTGCGTGCTGGGCGAAAGCGCCAAAGTGAACCTGCTGGGTTACGACAATGCCGTCGGCAAGTACGTCAAGGTCAACGACACGTGGCTGCAGGTGATCGGGGTGCTGACGCCCCAGGCCGGCAGCGACGCGGAAGTGGAAGGCGTGCAGTCGGTAAACCGCAACAACATGGTGATTGCGCCGCTCAACACGGTGATGCGCCGGTTCGAGGACAACACCAGCTATCTGAAGGACGAAATCGACGGCATTTACATGAAGGTGGGGCAGGGCGTCGATTCCATCGAAACGTCCAACGTGGTGCGCGCCATTCTCGAGGCTACCCACAAGGACGCGGGCGATTTCACCGTGGTGGTGCCGGCGGGGCTGCTCGAGGAGCGGCGGCGGACGCAGTTCATCTTCAGCATTGTCATGATCTGCATCGCCGGCATTTCACTGCTGGTGGGCGGCATTGGCATCATGAACATCATGCTGGCGACGGTGCTCGAGCGGACCAGGGAAATCGGCATCCGCCGCGCCATTGGCGCCCGCCAGAGCGACATTGTGCGCCAGTTCCTGACCGAGGCGGTCCTGATCTCGATTGCCGGCGGTCTGATCGGCATCGCGTTTGGGTTCACGTTGTCCCAAATCATTGCGTCCGCCGCGGGCTGGTCCACGGTGGTGACCGGTTCTTCGATTGCGATTGCGTTCGGCGTGTCGGTTTTCATCGGACTGTTGTTTGGAATTTATCCGGCCGTTCAGGCCGCGAAATTGGATCCCATCGAGGCCATTCGTTACGAGTAGAACTATGCTGTTCCGAACTTTATTTGCAGGCATTCTCCTGGCGGCGTGCGCGCTGGCGCAGACGTCGTCGTTTCCCAAGCCGGCCTACTTTCGCGAGACGTTTCAGAAGGCCCAAACCAAGGTCGAATTGAAAGACCCGGTGCGGCTGAAGGACTTCGTGGCCGGCGACAAGCTGGAGCTTTCTCTGAAGCACTACCTGGAGCTGGTGATGGCCAACAACACGGACATCCAGCTCCAATTGATCAGTCTGGAGATTCCCAAGAACAACATTCAGGCGGCGTTTGGGGTGTGGGATCCGAGGGCCCTCGCGAGTTTTACCACCACGCGGGCCACCACCGTGCCGACCAATGCGACCACCGCTCAGAATGCCGCGTCCCTGACGAAATCGCTCACCCAGCCTTACAACCTTCAATACAGCCAGACGCTGCCGGAGGGGTTGAGCTACACGGCAAGTTTTTCCGGGGCGAAGAGCTCCCAGACCAACTCCTACAACAACTACAACCCGTCACTGACGGCGAACATGAGGTTCAGCGTCAGCCAGCCGTTGCTCCAGAACCGCGGCTCGTATGTGAACCGCATTCCGCTCATGATGGCTCAGAGCAATTACCGGGTATCGGAATACCTTCTGAGGCAGCAGCTCTTGAACCTGGTGAACACCGCCGAGACCGCCTATTGGAACGTGATATCGGCGCGCGAGAACGTGAGGGTGGCGGAAAGCGGCCGGAACAATGCCTCCGAGTTCCTGAAGTACATGGAGAAACAACTGGAACTCGGGGCGCTGTCGCCGCTCGACATTTATAACCCGCAGCAGTCGCTGGCGAACGCCGAGCTGAGTGTGTCGCAGGCGAAATTCACTCTGGCCCAAGCCGAGGACGCGCTGCGTCACCAGGTGGGCGCCGACCTCGACCCGGAGATCCGCAAACTCGCGATCTCGCTCACCGAGTCGGTGGACCTGGGGCCGGCCGATTCCATAGCTGTGGATCGGGAGCAGGCGGTGACGAAGGCGCTGGCTAACCATCCGGCGATGAAACAGGCCTTGCAGAAGCTGGATATCGACGACCTCGGGATCCAGTCCGCGAAGAACGGCCTTCTTCCGAGCCTCTCCTTTTCCGTGTATTACCAAACCAACGGCACCGGCGGCATGTATAACCCGGGCTTTTCGACAATCACCGGAGCCGGCGCCGTATCGACGGTCATACCGGGCGGCATCGCCGATGCGCTGGACCAAATGTTCGGATTCGGGTATCCAGCCTACTATGCGGGCCTCACGCTGAACCTTCCCATCAGGTCTCGCAGCGCCTCGGCGGCCATGGCCACCGCGACCGTCCAGAAGAAGACCGACATGCTCAACCTGCGCAACCAGTCGCAGGGCATACGGCTGAACATTCTGAATGCCGTGACCAAGCTGGAGGGCGCCAAAGAGCAGTTGAAGCTGGCAAAAACCGCCATGGATTTCGCGCAGAAAAACCTGGACGCCGAGAACACCAAGTTTCAGCTCGGCACCGAAATCAACCAAAACGTGATCAACGCGCAGAACGTGCTGGTGCAAGCGGAATCGGCGGTGGTCACGAATCAGATTGGTGTGCGGCTCAATCTTTTGAACCTGCTGACCCAGACGGGCGAACTGCTGGACGAGCGGGGAATCGTAGTCAAGTAGGTGCAAACTCTGGTCCTGGCGCTGCTGCTGGCAGCCGTCCTGGCTTTCTTCCTGCCCACGGTGCAGAATCGTGTGCGGAATGCGCTCCATGCCCACCCCGCGGCCATCTGGGCCGTTCCGTTTCTGCTCGTCACGATCTTCAGCGGTGCGGCCGCGCTGGCGGGCGCGTTCAGCTTTCCACTGGCGCTTCTGGTGTTGGGGTATACAGCCGCGCCGGTCGTTTGTGGATGGGTTGGAGGGGCCGGGTTCATCCCGCGGCCGGCGGCGCTCGACTTCGTGGCCATTCTGCTGCTCTGGCTGCCCCTCGAATTCGCCGCCGGCGCCCGCCTGGTCCCGCGCCCGGCGCAGGGGTTCCTGCACAGCGTGGCGTATGCAATCGCCATTCTCCTGGGCCTGGTACTGTTTACCGGATTCCGCTCGTTTTCGGGGATGAAGTACAACTTGCCGCGGCGAAGGTCCGATTTCGGGCTGTCTCTGGCGGCTTTCGCGGTCACGGCGCCGGTCTTGATGGTTGTCGGGATAGCCCTCGGGTTCATTCCCCCGCCGCACTGGCCCGCGGGCGCGGCGACAGGCGGCCGGATGGCCGGAGCTTTTGGGGTGATCCTGGCGGGCACGGCGCTGCCGGAGGAGATCCTGTTCCGCTCGCTCATTCAGAACCTCATCATGCTGCGCTTCGGCGCCGGTTGGCGCACGCTGCTGGCGGCCGGCTTGATCTTCGGCTGCGCGCACCTGAACAACGGACCACAGCCGTTGCCGAACTGGCGCTACATGATCCTGGCGACCATTGCGGGCGTGGCGTACGGCAAAGTCTTCCAGAGAGCATCGACGGTGCTGTCTTCGGCGGCGCTGCACGCCATGGTGGATTGGACCAAGCATTTCTTCTTTTAGTTTCCACGACGTGGCGCAGGGAAAAGGGGACAGACGCATTTTTCTGGCTGGAAAATGCGTCTGTCCCCTTTTCCGCTAGGGCGCCGCGAGGGAGATGGCATCCTGGATGGAAACGTGGTTCGCTTCCAGCGTCAGCCCGAGGCCCTGGTCGAGGGCGATTCGATTGTGGATGTAAGAGGCGGCCGCCGCGAGTTCGCTGGATTGAGCCGTCGCCATGTCGCGCCTGGCTCCGACCACGGTGGCGATGGTGGAGGTCCCCATCTGAAATTTCCGTTCTTCTCCCTGGAGTAGTTTCTCGAGGATGGTTCGGTGTTCGACGGCCGCCTGATATTGGGCGCGAGCCTGGTGAAGAACCAGGACTTGGCTGGCAACGTCCACGGCAAGCTGATTGAAGGTTTTCTGCGCACTCAATTGGGTTTGCCGGTGTGTCAACTGATCCATGGCATGATCCGCCTGGGCTTGGGTATTCTCCAAAGGGGCCGAGAACCGTACGCCCACGCGCTCATTGGGAAAGTTGCGGCGAAACACCTGTCCCAAGGCCGCGCCGGCGCCGCCCACAAAATAGGGGTCCGGACTTGCCCCCGGAACGGTCTGGCCGGTCTGACCGACGTTGGTGCTGGTGGCGAAGACCTGCAAGCTGGGAAGCAGGCCGTTGGACATGCTGGAAGCCTCCATTTCCGCCAGCTCCGCCCTCAACTTGGCGTCGGCCACATCGGGCCTCCGGTTCATGGCGGTTGCCAGAAGCTCACGCAGAGGGGGCAAATCGTCGGTCTCGGGAACCACCAGCGGATCGACCGCGATGATGTGCGCGGCGGCCAATGCGGGGTCGGCCTGCCCATGCCAGCTCAGGGCGTCCTTCAGAGCATTTTCCCGCTGCTCGGCGGCGTTCAGGGCCACCGCCAGCGCCTGTTCCTGAAACGCCAGGGCCGATTTGGCTCGGATCTGGTCGACCGCCGGGATCGCTCCCACGGCGATTTCCTTGCGGGTGGCTTCATCGAACTCGCGGGCGATGTCGCGATTGCGCCGCTTGTATTTCACATCGTCGGACGCCACCGAAAAATCCCAGTACCGGTCCAGGACATTGGCCACCACCGCCATCAGGCGCACCTGGAATCCGCGGTCCGAGTTGGCCGCGCGCCGTCTCGCCGCCCGGATAAAGCGGCCATTGACGCGCTCGCCAAAACCCTTCAGCAGATTGTGACCGATGACCACCCCGAGGCTCGCGGAGGAAGTCGGATTCAGAACGTCGGTAGGCGCGGATTCATCCAGGTGTGCCCCGTTGTACGTCATTCGCACCGTGCCGCCGCTCAACAAGCCCTGCGATACCTGGCCATAGTAAGACCGGGTAGTGTAGACCAGTTCGTTGGTGCCGGCTTGCACAAGCTGGTCTTGAAAATACGTCTGGTGTCCCAAGACTGTGTAGGTGGCGAAAATCGGGTCGAGTTGCGGGGTGACGGGACCGATTTGCTGGATGTTGGCGGCTCCGGCTTGGGCCGCCGCTCCACCGCCGCCACCCCGGCTGCTGCCAGCCACGCCCTGCCCGGAGGCCAGCGTGACGGTGGCGCCGCTCCCGCTCTGGACGCCCCGCAGCGCCCCTCCCGATTCGAGACGCTGCAAATCCCATCCGGACGCCAGGATCCTGTACCGTTCCACCTCCAGGTCCAGGTTGTTTTCGATGGCGATGGCGATGGCATCCGGCGCCGTCAGATAAAGGTTCCCGGCCCGAATCATGGCATGCAGGCGCGATGAGTCGGACACGCGCAGCGGCGGCACGGTATCCGCCCGATAGGACCGGATGAAGGGCGTGCCGCCGGGTTTGACCGGTGCGATCGGTGAAAACTGCTGCCCCTCGAGACCGGAAATCAGCCCCGCGCCGACGAGCGAGCATGCCAGGAATAGTTGCAGACGCGTGTTCCTCATAGGCGGCTCCTATTTCCTTCCCGGACCAGGGTTTGGCAAGGCAGACTGGCGCTGGACCCTCCCCGAAGCGGCTTCGGACACGGTGATGCCGCTTCTCTCCAGCGTGATTCCCAGCGCCTGCTCGAAGGCAATGCGGGCGTGGGTGTAGTTCGCCATGGATTGCACCTCTTCGCTTTCGGCGTTTACCACGTCGCGCTGGGCTTGAATCACCAGGGCGTTGGAGGAACTGCCAAGCTGGTACTTTCGCTGCTCCGCCTTGAGGGTTTCCTCGGCCAGTTCTCTGCTCTTGACGGCGGTTTCGTAGCGGACCTGCGCCTGCTGAAGGCCGATCACGGCGTTGCGGACGTCGACGCCGACCTGGTTGACGCTCTTTTCGAGCCCGAGCTGCAATTGCCGAAGCTGCAACTGGTCGGTGACGTAGTCGGCCTGCGCCGCGCGATTGCGGATCGCGATCGTCAGCGAGATGCCGGCGGAATAGTCCGGAAAGTTGCGGCGCAAAAGCTGGCCCAAGGCCGTGCCGTAACCGCCAATATAAAACGGGTCGGGAGTGCCATATTCATACCCTGTGTTGAGGGGATTGGGAACTCCGGCCTGCGCGTGATTGGTAAACGTGGCGAAGGCCGTCAACTGGGGTTTCAGCTCACTGCGATCTCCTTTGAGAACCAGAGCCTGACTGGCGATGTTGAGCCGGTTTTGCTGGAGGTCCGCGCGTTGCGCCAGGGCCTGTGCAACCAACTCCCCGGTGGGAGGGATCTCCAGCGCCGGCGGCACTTCGATATGGTCCAGCGGAACGATGTGGACGTCCGCCAGGACGGGGTCTTCGATTCCGTGTTTGCTCAAGGCGTTTTCCAGCACGATTTCCTGTTGCAGGATATTGGTCTGTGCCAGCAGGATATCCTGCTGGCGGGCGGGAATCTCGGCCTGGGCGCGGGTCGCTTCAATGGCCGCCTTGGCGCCGATCGCCACCTCCTTTTTACTGTCCTCGTATAGCTTTCGGGCCGCCTCCAACGCCCGCTGTTTGAGGCGCAGGTCCTCATTGAAGGTCACCAGGTCCCAGTACAGATTCAGAACGGCGGCAACCGTGGTGATGACCTGAAACTTGAGTTGCAGATCGGACACGTTCACGTTGTTTCCGGCGATGCGGATGTAGCGGTTGTTCACCGAGGAGCCGAAGCCTTGGAGCAGGTTCTGCGTCACGCTCACGCTCAAACTGCCGTAATCGATGGGGTTCAGCAGGTTGCTGGGACTGTTGCTGGTGTTGCGCGTGGCGCCGTACGAGGCGGAGACCAAGGTTCCCGGCAGGAACTGTTGGCTATAGCCGAGGCTGAACGATCGCGATCCCTCCACCAGGTAGTTGGTTCGGTCCACAATCAGGTTGCTCTCCGGAGAGGTGAAGTGGCCCAGGCTGGCGGACATCGAGAGAAAGGGGTCCAGATTGGGGATGGCGGACCCAAACGACACGGTGATTCCCCCGCTGGAGCTGACGCCGGCGCCGGAGGAGAGGCTGGTGTTGCTCACGTTAATGCCGGCCAGGCTCACGCTCTGCGGGCCGGCGGCGATGGGAGTGCTGGGATTGCGCAGATTGCCGCCCACCTGCGCGCGGCGAAGATCCTCGCGAAACAGCAGCGGGCCATACCGTTGAGTCTCGATGTCGATGTTGTTTTCGAGCGCCAGCGCAATCACGTCCTGCGCGGTCAGATAGAGATTGCCGGCGCGAATCAGGGCAGCCAGGCGGCTGGAATTGGCCAGATTGATCGGGGGGACGATCCTCTGTCGATAGGGCCGCGTCAGAAAGCCCAGCGCCTGCGGCGGGGGAGGCAGCACGGCGATGTTGGACGATTGGGCCCAGGCGTGGAAAGCCACCAGCGCCAGGGAAGCCCATCGAAACAGTCTTGCGCAATACGGGTACACGCGCCGGAGGGAGCAATCCGAGGGCCGATCCGGCTTTCCAGTTCACCGCTTGCCAGGGGAACGGCGGGGCGTGGAAAGCGGCGGGGCCAGTGTCCCTTTTTGAGACGCGGCCGTCCGAGTTCGAACACTACGGGCCTGCCGGGCCTGTGCCAACCGCTCCCTGGAGAATCGGCGGGCTAAAACATGCCCCACCAAAACAGCCTGATTCTCTGGTGGGGCATACTTTAGCTTGCCCTGCCCCCTGGCGGGCGATTTCTTCACAGTTGCTTCGGCAACCGCCGTGGGTCCTGGCGCGTCTCAGTCCCTTGCCCGTGTGGAGGGAACCACGGTTCGAAAGCTCGCCATTCTGGAGCCGGTGCTGGTTTACGCCATGATTGTGACGTACATCTGGAACCTGCGTTATAGCCACGGCGGCGCGTGGGTGGGGATTCTCGGATTGATGCTGCTCTCGCACCTGGCCCACCGGGAGGACGCCTGTAGCCTGGGCTTTCGCACGCGCCACATGCGCGAGTGCTGGCGGGAGTTCGCGCCGGCGCTGGCGTTCCTGACGCTGCTCATGCTGGCGTGCGGCATCCTGCTTCGGACCATGCGGCCCATCGGGGTGGAAGCCGCGCTGGCAGCATGGGCCGTGTATGTGCCGTGGGGAGTGTTCCAGCAGTACGTTCTGAACGGCTACTTTCTGAACCGGTTCGATGCGGTGCTGGGGCGCCGGGCGGCGTCCCTGATTTCGGCGGCGCTTTTCTGCGGCGTTCACACCCCCAACTGGTTTCTGATGCTGGTGGCCTTTCCCGCCGGCTACTGCTCCACGTGCATCTACTGGCGGTTCCGGAATCTCTACTTTCTGGGGCTGGCGCACGCCACGGTGGGCTTTCTGCTCTTCCTGGTGGTTCCGGATTCCGTCAGCCACCATCTCAAGGTTGGGCCGGGCTGGTTTGGGCACTAATTTCATCGCTCCTTCACAGAGGCGTAACAGGGTTCGTGTCAATCTCAGACCGTGCACACCGCCACGCCTCGGATTCCGTTGTCCGTGCCGCCGATCCTCCCCCAGTCGCTGCGTGATCTATTGGTGACTCGCCCCGGTGATGCGCTATTCTCCGCGCTCACCGCAGGTGGCCCGACGGCTGTTCATATGGAGATATTCAGAACCTATAATGGGAACTGATACGGAGGCCAAGGTGCCGGCGTCCCCTGGCGAAGTGACTGGACTGCTCGCGGAGTTAAGGCAGGGCGACAAGGACGCCCTGGCCAGGCTGATGCCGCTGATCTACCAGGAACTGCGGCGGCTGGCGGGGCATTACCTTCGGGCCGAGCGCGCGGGGCATACGTTGCAGCCCACGGCCTTGGTGCACGAAGCTTACCTGCGGCTGGCTGGCGAGGACCGCGCCGATTGGCAAGACCGCGCCCATTTCATGGGTGTAGCCGCGCGAGTGATGCGGCGTATCCTGGTGGAGTATGCGCGGGGCCGCGCCACTGAGAAGCGGGGACGGGGCGCTGTCCGGCTGGAGATCGACGCGCTCGATCCGCGCACGGGCGCGACCCCACTGGTGGAGATCCTGGTGGTGGACGAGGTGCTTCTGCGGCTGGCTGAACTAGATCCCCAGCAGGGCCGCGTCGTCGAGTTGCGGTACTTCGCCGGCCTCACCGTGGAAGAAACCGCCGAGGCGCTGCGGATCTCGCCGCGCACGGTCAAGCGCGACTGGGCCATGGCTTCAGCCTGGCTGCGACGTGAATTTTCGCGGAAGACGCGCCCATGACACCCGCGCGCTGGGCCCGGCTCCGGGAACTATTCGAAGCCGCGCGCGAAAAGCCGGAAGACGAGCGCGATGCCTTCCTGAACGAAGCCTGCCGCTCGGATCCTGAACTTCGGCAGGAACTAAAGGAACTGCTGGCCGAGGAACGCGAGAGCGACATTCACAGCCCGGCCGCCGCGTTTCTTCGACCGGCGGCAAAGCCAATTCTGGCCGCGGACAGCATGCTCGGGCGCTATCGCGTGGAGCGTGAGTTGGGCGCGGGCGGGATGGGGATCGTGTATCGAGCCTACGACACCGAGCTCCGCCGGCCGGTAGCGCTCAAAGTTCTGCCGGCGGAATTCTCGTTGGTTCCAGAGCGGCGAGAGCGGCTCCTCCGCGAGGCTCGTGCCGCTTCCGCGCTGAGCCATCCGAACATCGTCGGCATTTACGAGGTGGGCTCGGTTGCGGGAATGGATTTCATTGCCATGGAGTTGATCGAGGGCCAGTCTCTGGACGGACTCATCCCCGCCGGTGGGCTGCCGCTGGAGATAGCTCTGGACTATGCCGTGCAGATCGCCGGCGGGCTGGCCAAGGCTCACGGCAGTGGCGTGATCCATCGCGACCTGAAGCCGCGCAACATAATGGCGACTGAAACCAGCGGGCACACCTCCGTCGTGAAGTTGCTGGACTTCGGCCTCGCCAAGCGGGTGTCCGTGACCGGCGTCCCCGAGAACTACCCGGGTATCCATACGAATCCCACCGTGGAAGGAGAGATCCTCGGCACGCCGCGTTACATGTCGCCGGAGCAGGCGGTGGGGAAGGCACTGGATGTCCGGACGGATATCTTTTCCTTCGGCGCCCTGCTCTATGAAATGCTCACCGGCGTCGCGGCCTTCCGGCGTGACTCGACCATCGCGACTCTCGCGGCCGTGCTGCGCGATGACCCGGCGCCCGTGGAGAGTCTGCGCGCGGACGTCCCTTCCGATCTCCGCCGCATTCTGCGCCGCTGCCTGGAAAAGGAGCGCGACGCGCGCTACCCGTCGGGCGCCGACCTGTGCCAGGACCTGATTGCGTACCGCGCCCGCCGGGCTGAGCGGAACGTGGGCTGGCGCAGCTTGCTGCGGCCGCGATTCGTCGCGGCGGCCGCCGTTCTCGTGGTGGCGCTGCTCTTGGCCGGGACATGGCTCGCCGTCCGCGAAGCCCGCGTGCGCTGGGCCCGCAACGTGGCGCTCCCCGAGACAGCACGGCTGATCGCCGCCGGCCAGTTCGACGACGCTTTTCGCCTGGTGGGCCAGGCGGAGCGCTACATCCCGGATGACGCCGAGATGCGGCGGCTCAAGGGCGCATGTTCGACGCCGGCCAAGGTTGAGACAGTCCCGCCCGGCGCCAACGTCTTCTGGAAAAGCTACCGCCTGCCCGGCGGCGCCTGGGAGCCGTTGGGCCAATCTCCCGTGAAAGACGCGCTCGTGCCGCGGCGCTATTTGCGCTGGCGCATCGTCAAGCCGGGCTTTGAACCGCTGGAGGTCGCGGGCTTCGGGCCGGGCCCATTGGCGGTGACGCTATCCCCGGCGGGTGAGAAGCCGGGGATGGTGCGGATCCCGCCCGGTGTTTTTCTCGTTCCCCTTCCCAACTCCTCCGTAGCCCTCGGCGAATTTTGGCTCGACACGCGCGAAGTCACCAACCGCGAGTACAAACTGTTCATCGACCGCGGAGGATATGAGAACCGCCAGTACTGGAAACAGCCTTTTGTCGAAAACGGCAAAACGCTCTCCTGGGAAGAGGCGATGGCCCGCTTCCGCGATACCACCGGCCGTCCGGGACCTTCCGCTTGGGAAATGAGCGCGTTCCCGGAAGGGAAAGAGGATTTCCCCGTTTCCGGCGTGAGCTGGTTTGAAGCCGCCGCTTACGCCGAATTCGCAGGCAAAGAGCTGCCGACCATCTACCACTGGCGTAGGGCGGCTATCGGAACCAACTACGAGGTCATGGAATTCAGCAACTTCGCCGGGCCCGGTCCGGTGAAGACCGGCAGCCTGCCGGGCTTGTCGCCATTTGGCAATTACGACATGGCCGGGAACGTGAAGGAGTGGTGCTGGAACGAAACCAGCGGGGGACGGTATCTGCTCGGCGGCGCTTGGAACGAGCCTTCCTATGCCTTCGCCGATTGGGATGCCCAAAGCCCGTTCGCGCGTTCGGACACCTTCGGGTTCCGCTGCGCCAAATACTCGAGCCCCGTCGCTCCGGCCCTGCGCGCCGCTTTCACCGCCATGAGGCGGGATTACAATCGCGAGAAACCCGTCTCGGACGAGGTATACCGCGCCTACCGGAGTCTGTACGCCTACGATCGTACCGAGCTGAACCCGGTGGTGGAGGCGAAGGACGACGGATCACCCTACTGGCGCCGTGAGAAGATTACGATCGACGCCGCCTATAACAATGAGCGAGTGCCCGTCCATCTCTTCCTGCCCCGCGGCGCCCAGCCGCCTTACCAGGCAGTGATTTTCTTTCCCGGATCCAGCGCGTACCTCGAGAGAGGTCCCAGCGACCGGCTCTCGCCTGCCGAGGGAGGGGCGCGCACCGACTATCTCGTGCGGAGCGGCCGCGCCGTGGTGTATCCGATTTGCGCAGGGATGTATGAACGGGAGCGCAACCGGCAAGTTGCCTTTCAGATCCCGGCGGCGACCTCCCTGGAATGGCGCGACATTATGGTTGCAGCCGCCAAGGACCTGGCGCGCACGCTCGATTACCTCGAAACCCGCCCGGACATCGATAAGACACGGATCGCCTACTATGGCGCCAGCCTCGGCGGGGTGTGGGGCCCCATTTTCACCGCCGTGGACACGCGCTACAAGGCAGCCGTATTCCTGCTGGGAGCGCTGCCATTCGAGCCTTACTCCCCCGAGGTCGATCCCCTGAACTTTGCTCCTCACAGCCACGTCCCGGTTCTCCTGCTGAACGGCCGCTATGATTTCACCTTCCCGCTCGACGGCTCGCAGCGTCCGCTGTTACGGTTGCTCGGCGCGCCGGAGAAGGAGAAGCGCCTCGTCCTATTCGAGACCGCCCACAACCTCCCCGCCGCGCCGATGATGAAAGAGGCGCTGGCCTGGCTGGACCATTACCTCGGGCCCGTCCCGGCGCATTGATGCGGATTTTACTGCGCCGGAACCGCTGGCCAGGAGACCGGCGAGGGGACCCCGCTCATGCGCTTCATCGTATAGATCCACATGGGCTTCGAGATTGGACTCGACACTCCCATTCCCAGGATCTCTCCCTGTGTGGGCAGGACGATCAAGCGGTCGTAGTAGGGACCGACGGGAGGCACAGGCAAGCCCTTCAACTGAATGCTGTATTTCAGAAGGGCGGTACAGTCGGCATTCACCTGAACCGTCGCGTTGACCATGTCCATGTCGAGTGCCTGTCCGGCCGGGATGGGTGTTCCGGGCATCGGCGCTCCAGAGATGAAGGTTGCGGGACCTGTCACCTTTCCCGAGTAATCGATGGTAAGGATCCCGATCATGGTCAGAGGCGCCGGCTCAGAGCCGCCTACTGGTATCGACCATCCCAAGGACATAAACGACCACACTCCGACAGTGTCGCGGGTGGAGCATTGCGGCTGCGCCGCAAGAGCGCAGCAGAAGCAGAGAACCAGCAGGGCTACTCTGGTGAGATTTCGAGTATACATACTTTTCACAGCTCCTATCGTTTCTGGCGGACGACGCGAGGCGCCGCCGGCCGCCGGACGTTTGTTGATGGAGCCGGTATGTCAACCGGCTGCCTCACCACCGTTTGTCACCTGTAATGCGAGAACCGATGAAAAACGGGGCCAGCAGAATGGGGAATTGTGGAGCAATCGAGACGTGTCCGAGCAGATCCGCCAGCGCCTTCGCGGCCATTGCGCGGCCCCAAACCCGCCCAGGCTTGTCGGGAAGCGCCAACACTCGTTTCGGCGGGTGCGGGTGGCCCAGTCGGATCAGAGAGGGTCCCTTACTTCCTGGCCGCCTTGAGGGCCGCTTCGACGGTCGTCAGCGGCAGCAGCAGGGAGAGCGGAGCATCCAGCAGCGGTAGAGCGCCGTAGCTCGCGTACCATGCCGCGGCCGTCGCGTTTTTGGCATCGATGAGCATCGCTACGCCCCCCACTTCCGCGGATACCAGTAGACATCTCTTACCCGCCGACAGTAGAAGCTGCCCGCCAAGCCCTTGCCGTTGTGCTTTGAGATCCACCGCCAGGCGTGCCAACCGGAATGCCGGCACATCATGACGCGCCAGCCCGCGCCGGACAAGCTCCGGCGTGCGGGCATAGGCAATCGAGGCGGGACTCAGGCTGTAGTAGCCGAGAATCGTTTTATTGTCGGCGTCGCCGATCGCAAGAAAGGTCTTTGCGCCGCCCATTTCGTGGTTCCTACGGGCGTAGCGTTGCAGGAATTCGTTCAACGCCGTTTCGCCGCAGTCGAAGGCCTCCCGATCATGCCGTTTGCCGACCGGCTCCTCGTGCCAGGCCGTAATGTTCATTTCCGTCTTGGCAGCGACTTCGCCGCGGCCAGCAGCTTCGCGTTCGGCTTGGGCGGGTTCTCCAGCACGGCCAAAACGCGCAGGCTGTCTCGCTCGGAGAGTTCCAGATGTTCGGCTTCCTGGATCACTGCCCTGGCGGCGCTCAAGCTGTGTTGGCGGACGAAATCCGTCAGATCGGTGCGCCGCAGCGCCGCCGCCCGTAGAAGGATTGCCTTTTCCTCGGCCGGAATCCGCAGCGACATCCGGCTATTGTCTTCCACCGCGGGTCTGGGCATCGCCCGGCTCCTTTCTGCTGTACATATTCAAATAGTACACGATGGCGGGCCCGCCGGTGGCCAGGGGATGCCCTCTGGGCACGGCCCCACTGCGTCCCACGGCGGCACAGGATGTCCCATTACCGGACAGTCGCGCCAGGTGGCTATCCCTTTTATCTTCTGAAACGTCATAATGTTAAGTCAGGCGCGGATTGGCAGGCGCCGTGCCCGATTATCCCCGGACATCGAAATGGACATACCGCGCAAAGACGCTGCCAGGAAGAGACTGATCCGCCGGATCGCGATTGGAGTGGTGGTGCTGGCGGCCATTGCCGTCATTACCATCGGGCTGTCGCGCCTGAAGGTGGCGGCGCCGGGAGTCGAACGGTCCACGGTCTGGATCGACGCCGTCAAGCGCGGTCCCATCGTGCTCGAGGTGCGGGGCCTGGGCACGCTGGTGCCCGAAGAGACCATGCTCATCCCCGCAACCACCGACGGCCGGGTGCAGCGCATCCTGATCTACCCCGGCACGCCGGTCAAGGCCGATTCGGTGGTGATGATTCTGACCAGCCCGGAGCTCGAGACG